>Ga0209427_10000182_pt1 | contig 61190 bp, 43 predicted proteins | sample DeeMarSWOR136_30_FD_187465 | JGI IMG/M metagenome (GOLD analysis project Ga0209427, IMG submission 187465) | Marine sediment microbial communities from White Oak River estuary, North Carolina - WOR-1-36_30 (SPAdes) (version 2) | ecosystem: Environmental > Aquatic > Marine > Intertidal zone >...
CGCTGAGGTTTCTCAAAAGAGCGTCGAGCTTATTGTCGCTCATCACCAGGGGATCTCCACCGGTGACCAGCACCTCTCTAATGGCCGGATGGTTCCTGATCCAGGTGAGCGCCGCCCTTATCGCCTTTTGGGAAGCCAAGGCCCGAGGGCCCAGCACCTGATGAATCTCCCAATTTCTCTGGCAGTAAACGCAGATCTGCGGACAAGAGTTATAAGGCTTAAAAGCCACAATCTGCGGATAGCGTCTGGTGATCAAATCCATGGGAGAGGTGTCATGCTCGCCCATATAGTCCGCGGAGAGTTCTCGATCCTTTTTATGCTGGATCATCCAACTTACATAGCTTTCCGGGGGAATAACCTGAGCCCTGATGGCGCGATCGTTTCGGTGGCTGTCAGTCCTGTCTAGCAGAGATAAGTAAAATGGCGTAATGCCAAAAGGGAGGCCGTTGGCTCGGGCACGTGCAATCTGCCGGCCCTCTTCCTCGGTCAGTTCCACCAGGCAGTTCAGGGTTCGCTCATCTCGAATGACCTGTTGTAGATGCCAATGCCAATCATCCCAATCCTTCCTCCGGCTACTAAAATAGCGCAGGATCCGTTGTCTGTTTCGCTGGCGTCTCCTGACTACCTTGGGGTTCAGACCCGATGGATAGCGTGCCATGAACCTGTCCATAGAACGGCACATGCCATCTAGAAGTCGGGACCTCGCCTGAGCGGCTCTCCTCCCTCTCATGTCCAAGTAAGTCGGACGCCTCATATGGTCGTAGATGCCGGATTGGCCACTTATTCCCCGGAAAAGGTGGATCAGATCCTCCACGAAATCCTCGGTCACCGACTGCAAAACCTCCACATCATCACCCCTAATTAGGTGATACAGATAATAGAGAGAACTCACACCGGTGACCTTTTCATTCCGTTTGGCCAGAATATTCCTGAACACGGCCAAGCACTCCCGTATGTTCGCTCGCTCCAGGTACTGGGTCTCTTTGAATCCCATCTCCAAAGCTCTCTGCTGGCTGTCCAGGAATTGATAGAGGCGACGGCGGGCTTCCTCGAGACTCCTGCTCCGGGATAGGATAGTGCAGATTTGCGGAGACGCATTCTTGAGCCGTTGTAGCAAGGACTTCTCCATCTGCATTGGTTCAGAAGAAGCTTGACCCACTTTGCTCTTGGTCGAAACCCCCGTTTCGGTCACGGTTTGTCCTCCGTTAGTTTCTGGGGCAATCGGAGACCTCGGGAACAAGGTTCTCTCCCCTGGAGACAGACTCGATGGAGGGTGCCAGCAGTCCCTTTTTCCGGGACATCATCCGAACCAAACGGGTCAGACCGGTTCCATACGTGACTAGTCCGCTCACTAACAGCAAGGACCAGTAACATATCAAACGACTGGTGAGAATGGTGACACCTCTGAATGCCCTGGCTAACCCGATGAGGGAGAATAGGGAGAACTGAACGGCATCGATCTGTCCCACAGCGCCTGGCGTGATGGGAATAGTGGCCACTAAGTTGACCGTGAAAGAAACGAAAGCCACCCAGGGCCATGGCAGGGGATAGTCCAGGGCCATAAGCACCAGATACGTGACCAAAGCGTCACAGAACCATATGATCAGCGTGAGGAAAAACGCCAGGAGTATCCGCCCCCGGTTTCTGGCGATGAGTCGCACATTGTCCATCAACCGAAATATGAAAAAGATAAACCTTTGATACCTTGCCGAGGCAAATACACCCCGTAGCCTTTTCTCCGTTTTGGGCACGAAATACAGGAACATCAACAACAGGAGAAAACAGGAGAAGGTCACTTGATACAGGCTCAAGATCCACCTGGGTAGCCCAAAGCTGAGGATGAAAAAGCTGAACACGAGGGAACAACTCAGGATAACAAACCCATCCAGGCCACGCTCCACGAAAATGCTGCCCAATCCGACTCGAAGGGAGATCTTCCGATCGCTTCTCAGCAGATATGCCCGGGCGACATCGCCAGCCCTGGCGGGCACAACAGCGCTGATGAACCAGCCGACCAACAAATAGGAAAAAAGAGTGACGGAGGATAGCTTTTGATCCAAAGCCCCCAAGAGAAGCTTCCAACGCAGCGTGCGCACCGCAAAGGAAGAGTAATATAATGCAAAAGCAGCCACAATGAACCGTGGGTCCAGAGTCCGAAACTTCTCCCAGGACGCCTGGAAACCAGACAGCTTTAAGATGGCCAAAAAGGTCACCACTCCCAAGGCGACCAGAGTGGCTGCCCGTCGCATGCTGACCTTCTTGGAAACTGGAAAAGCCCCTGTTGACATCAGCTCAATTCCCACGATCGTACTCGCTGCCCCTCTCCACGGGATTGAAGGTCCCCCTGGTGATGAGACAGACAAATGGGTAAATCATCTCCACGACAAAGGGCAGCGGGTCTTCCAGCGCAAAATCGTCATAGGATGTGTCACGCCGAAAAAATTTCAGGTAATCCAAAAGGACCCTATGCTGGCTTATGGGCCTTCTGAGATAGTCGCACAGGGCCCGCCAGTCGCCCCAAAGCCAGCGCGTCTTGACGCCCAGTGGATATTCTAATACGGGATCAACATCCCCATCCACGGCCATGCGATACAGCAAATAAGGGAAGTCAACCCCAGAGGCGACACCCTGGTACAGCGAGCCCCAAAACCGCGGATTGATCTCCATGAGAACCGGCCCCCGGTCCTCGGTGAGAGTAAACTCAGCCTCGGCGATACCGTGCCATTCCAAGCGCTCCAGAACTTGATGGGCAATCTGCTCCATCGCATCGTTCCTGACGCTGGTTCGCAACACCGCTGTGCCTCCCTCAATAGGGAACTCTCGCAAGAACTTGAAGGTGAATTTTGCGCGCAGTTTTCCCCGATTATACAACATGCATACCGAGTGTTTGGCACCCGCCACGTACTCCTGGATAACGGGCGCATCTTCTGGCTGGAACCCAAATCGAGATGTCAGCTCCCCATAGGCCTCCTTTAGCTCCCTAGAGGAGTTCACGTAACGAAGTCCAAAGGCTCCGTGAGCTCGCCGCGGTTTGACCACTGCCGGATAGCTGAGCTCGTCAGCGATCTCCTCCAGCTCTTCTATCTGGCCAACATGGTAAGTTTTGGGGATGGGTATTCCCAACTGCTGGGCCAAAGCATAAAATCGATCCTTAGAATGAAGAGTCATAATCTGGTCGTAGTCGGGCAGAGGAACTTTCAATACAGGCGTCAATCGGTCTCGATAGCGAGCGATGATGAAACCCTCCTCATGCATGGGCATTAGCACGCGACACCCGAACTCTCGAGCCTTCCGGGCCAGAGTTTCAATAAACCGCTCCGGGTACAGGTATGGCGAGGGGTAGACGAATCGGCCATGACAATATCGAGAGTAAAAACACATAGACGGGGAAAAGCTATCTCCCGCCACGACCTTAATTCCTCTCCGGGATAGGCTCTTGAGGGCCGTATAGGCCATCCGATTTCTCCCAAAAGTGACCAGAGCGCTCACAATGGTGATACCCCCGGTGGGCAGATCTCCTTTGCCCGAGAACTGAGAGAGGAGCTGAGATTCATAGGCCTGGTGTGCCTCCATGGTCAGGAGATTTGTCTTCCTCCCCACCATGCCAAACTTCTTCTTCCGTGGCCATCTTGGTCTCCCAGACCCAGCGACCACCGTTCTGCCGATACCAGTCGATGGTCCGTCCTAATCCCTCCTCAAGCGATATCTGAGGCCGCCAGTTAAACAGGGTCATGGCCTTAAAATAGCTGCAATTCAAGCGCTCCACGTCCAATGGACGGAGTCTGACCTTTTCAACCTGGATGTCAACTTGCTGTCGTTCCATAAGTCGAGCGATGATCTGGGCCAGCTCCTCCACAGACCAATCCCGTCCTTGTCCCAGGTTGACCACTTCACCCACAGCCTTATCGCACTGCATCAGCTCGATGGCCCCTTGGACAGCGTCGTCCACGTATGTCAAGTCTCTTCGGGCTTTCACGTTCCCCAGCTTCAGACGATTGCCCCTGTCCAGCTGCGTAATCAGCTCGGGGATGATGTAGGGGTGTGTTTCGCGAGGGCCATAAGTATTGAACTGGCGCAGGATAATGATGGGCAGATTTTGCTCCTTGTACAAACTATAGCAGAGCCTATCGGCGGCCAGCTTGCTCACGGCGTAGGTGGAACAGGGCCTCAGGGGATGGTGTTCGTCCATGGGCACATATCGTGCGCTGCCATAAACCTCCGAGGAGGAATACTGGAGAACCCTCTGAACCCCGGCATCTTTGCAGGCCAACATCACGTTTAAAGCCCCAGTGGCGTTTACCTCAAAGAACTTGCGAGGTCGGTCGTAACAATGCGGGATGTAAGGCTCGGCGGCCAAATTGAACACGCAGTCAATTCCATTCTGGTGCATAATGTCATTCAGGTTCGGATCTAAGATATCACCTTCCAAAATCTCCACCCGATTCTCTATATCCTTCAGGTTGGATCTATCCCCGCTGACGAAGTTGTCGTATACCACCACCTCCACGCCCTCTTTCAGCAGCTCCCTGACCAACGTCGAGCCGATGAAACCGGCCCCCCCGGTCACCATGGCCTTTTTTCCCCTTAGCTCCATCTTAAAATCCCTTATGCCAGTTTTTCCTTCAGACCTCAACAGGCTTCAGATTGACGCTTGCTGTAGTATTCGACGGTCCTCTGGATGCCCTCGTCTAAATCCACCTGCGGTTTCCAACCCAACTCCTTCTGGGCCTTGGTGCTATCCAGACAGATACGATGTATTTCCCCTAACCGCTCCGGGACATAGAGGGGTTCGATGTCCGTGGCCAAGTGGTTTTTCAGTGTGCCGAAAATCTCGTTCACGGAGACTTCCCATCCCCAACCCAGGTTCATGACCTGACCGTCGCCCCGCTCCATGGCCAGGAGGTTGGCCTCAACGATGTCTCCCACGAAAACGTAGTCCCTGGTGTGAGTCCCATCCCCATAGATGGTAGGCCGCTTGCCCCGAAACAGTGCTTCGGTGAAGATGGCCACTACCCCCGCCTCCCCATGGGGATCCTGCCGGGGTCCGTAGACGTTAGGATACCGCAGGATGGTATAGTTCAAGTGATAGTTATAACGGTACAGATAGAGGTAATGCTCCACGATGTGCTTGGTGATTCCATACTGGGACAGAGGCCGAATGGGGTGGTGCTCGTCGGCGGGCAGATATTCTGGCTCTCCGTAGATGGCACCGCCCGTGGAGGCGTAGATTACCTTCTTGATCCCGTATACAGCACACAGCTGGATGAGGTTGATGGAACCCAAGACGTTGACCTGGGCATCGAACATTGGATCTTCAACGGACTTGCGCACATCGATCTGGGCAGCGTGGTGATTCACCATTTCGGGCTTCTCCTTCTCAAAAATCTCTGCCAAGCCCGGATCTCGAATATCCAACCGATAAAAGGTAGCCTTAGGATGGACGTTTTCCCTGAAGCCGGTGGACAGATCGTCCACGATAACCACCTCATGTCCCTCAACGACAAGTCGATCCGCGATGTTGGAGCCTATAAAACCAGCTCCTCCCGTAACCAACACTTTCATTCCGCCTCCCTTTTCATCAACGGTTTGCGAGGAGACGGTTCTTGATGTAATCGCTCAAGGCCTCCTCCCAGGGTCTCATCCAGTTCAATCCCAGCAGCTGCAACATATAATTGCGAATGGCCTCCATTCTCGGCCTATGCGCTGGAAGCGGAAAGGCTTCGGAGCTCACTGGCTCCACGGAGCAGTTAGACCTATCGACCAAATTTAAAACCTTTTGAGCGTATTCGAATCGGCTGCAACACCCCAGATTGGCCATGTGATAGGTGCCATACCATCCTGTTTCGACCAACTTCAAGATGCCCTGGGCCAGATCGTTCGTGTACGTGGGTGAACCGAATTTGTCATCGACTACCTGCAACTTTCGCCCCTGCTTGGCCAGGCTCACGATTTTGCCGACGAATTTCTTGTCTCGCACACCGCCGCCGAACATCCATCCGGCCCTGACTATATAATACTCCCTGAGCGAATCCCTGACAAACAGCTCACCTTGGTATTTTGCCTTGCTGTATTCACTGCTGGGATGAGGTGTGTCGAACTCGGTATAGGGTTCGTTCTTGGCCCCGTCAAATACAGAACCCGTGCTGAGATAAACCATACAGGCGGCGTAACGTGCGCAGGCCAGGGCTACATTCTTGGCACCAATAGCATTGGTCAAATAGGCTTCGTCCTTCATCTCCTGGCAACCATCTACATTGGTCAAGGCAGCCAGGTGCAGTACCAAATCCGGTTTGTTCTCCTCGATGATGGCAAAAACGGCCCTGGGGTCTCTGACGTCCAGCTCCTGCAAGTCCGTGGCCACAACCTGGTGTTTCTTCGCAAAAACCGGACACAGATCGCCACCAAGCATGCCCTTAGCACCTGTTACCAAAACTTGCATACATCCTCCTCATGCATATCAAGGAATTACAGGTAGCCCAACATCTCGAGGCGTTCCTCCAAATCCTTTGCTTCTTAAGAAACCTCTCTGGTCGTTGTACTAAGACTCAACAACCACCGGAGAGCGCCAACGTTGAACTGAAAGGCACCTCCCCCCCGAGGCGTTTGAAAACCATGGGCCGATAAGACCAGCAAGCTAGTATGTTCTGAGAACAACTTGAACACCTTTCCGATGAATCGATGTGCCCCGCTTGCAGTAAAACTTGCTGACCATCAGAACTTTCATCTGAGTAAGCTCGCCCCGTGAAAATAACCAGCAAGATGCACTCTCAACAAATCCATAACGGTGGGCGCGATGCCCATGAGGCTGGGATCCTCCACGGCCACCTCTCGTTGGGATTGGCCATCATGAATTCACCTTTTTGGGGTGCTCTCTGAAGACCCCTGTATAGGTCGGGCAGATCTCTACCGAGTTCCCCCTACAGCCGAATGGCTTCTTTTAGAGACAAGTGGCAGATCTTAGAAACAGGGAGTCATATCGGCTTCAAACGTATAGCTAGTGAGCACCTCCTTCGACGGAGAGTCCTTCGATGTTTGAGCTGGTAAGCTTTTTTAAGAACCTTTCATTTCGGCAAATACGATATAATTATATCAGGTTCCCTAAAACATCCAGTCTCGACTTCCCTCTCAGAAACCAAGTTTTAAGCGACCTAAGGGGACCCCCAAAGAGTAAGTTCAAGCTGATCAGCACAACGCTGTATAGAACGACGGCTGAGGGGATAATGACCAGCAGTCCGTAACTGTTCCCTAGAAGGGCCAAAAAGACGGCCAGAAACAGGCTGGATACAATGGGCTTCCAGATCACTCCAGGGAGGGATACCGGAAAGACATTTCTGGAGACAACTGTGTAATAGAGGACGGCGGAGACGACGTGGCCGGCCACCGCCGCCACACCTGCACCCATAAGCCCTAATCTCTGAATAAATATAACGCTGAGAGGAAAAATATAGGCCACCTCAACCACGGTGATGACCAGTTGTTTCCTTTGCAAATTGCTGGCCAGCAAGACGGGCCCGAGAATTCTGCTGAAACACATGGGAACTAAGATCCATCCCAGCACACGCATCACCGGGGCCGCCGTCACGAATTCCGGCCTATACACCAGCAGGATGCGGTCGGCCAGGAAAAAAAAGCCCAAGGCCAATGGAAGGGCCAAGGAGATGAGAAACTCGATGGCGCGCTGGGCATATTGTTTGAATATGGCCAAGTTCGTCCGGTATGTCCTGGACAAGACAGGATAGACCGCCTGTTTGAGACTTACGGAGATGAGCATAAAGATATAGCTCAATTGAAAAACTGCGTTGTACAATCCTACCTCAACTTCTCCCTGCAACTTGGACAAGACGATGACGTTCAGCCTCAAAAAGATGACGTTGAAAACGCTGATGCCCAAAAATGTAGGGGCGACTTTGAGTAACTTTCGACAAAAACTCAGGTCGATGACCCAGGAGGGTCTGGGAAAATAGCGATAGATGAAATACCACTCTATCACTAACAAGGCCAATTGGATGATGGCCAGTAATGCGACGATTTCTATCAGACCGTAACCCCGTCGCAACAGCAGCCAGATCAACCCAACCTTGGCCAGACTCGTTAAAGCGAAGGCATAGGTGATGAACTGCATGCGCTCGAAGGCTTGAAATATGGCCTCGCAAACCTGGCTCATGGTAAAGGGAATTAGAGCTAATCCCAAAATATAACTGGCTTTGATCACATGGGAGGAATAGCCTAACAGGTGAACCAGCAGTGCCCAGATACCCACAGAGGCCAGAGACGCCATCAGAACGATGAGGTTACTGTTGACCAGGTATCTGTCGAAATGCGGCTTGTTCTTGGCCACTTCTCGAACGATGATACCGCCCAGGCCAAACATGGCAGGCACCTGGAAGATGATGAAAAGAGTGTAGACCAGGGAAAACTGACCGAAGACCAAAACGCCTAGGTGACGAGCGATGAGAATTAAGATCACAAAGTTGGCCGCTCTCTTTATCATTAAAGCGCTCGTTATGGCGACGGAGTTTCTGGCCAGTCTGCCGACCGTGGACAATTTCACTGGTATATCCTCTTCGATGTACCAACGTTCAATGGGAACCAAGTAAAACTATCGAAGGCCTTCACAGCACTTCTATATCCTTTCCTCCAACTCGGAAAACCCAGCTGCCTCTTAGACAAGTATCTAAATTTATACATCACAGATTCCACAGCTCCCTGGCTTTCACTCCTATCGGTGTGTTTTCTCACCTTCGATCTGGAGCATTCGTTCTTCCTCAGATATCTTTGCGCTGGCCATCACCAGACCAGATAATAGCCAAAAAATGGTTTCACCACTCCCCAGCCAACAAGGAGATGGCAACCAGACAATCCACCTGGCGAACAGCCCAGCCAAGATGCCGATGTTGAGACAAACGAAAAATATATGATTGGTTTTGAGGTTTCTCAGACCCTGCAAGAAAATGGAGCTCAGTAACCAGAGGAGGATCAGTAATCCCAGAATGCCCGTCTCGACGGCCGCAATCAGATAGGTATTGTGCAATTGAAAGAGAGGAATACGTTTTAAGGAGATGAAAAGATGCTGGACTTTCCCGTGATTTCTGGCCCCCACGCCCAGCAAAGGATGGGCTTTGATTATCCTGATGGCCCTCTGATTTTGGACCATCCGTTCTTCAATCGGTTCGCCTGGTGGCTCACTGGCGAGCCGGGACTCTATTAAAGCGAAAAAGCTCATACCGACACCTATTAAAATGATGGCTACCAAGCCTATGGTCATAAGAGTCCGCAGACTGACGAGTTTAACTCGAAAAATGAGAAGAAAAAGCAAGACCATGGCTCCCAAAAAGCCAATCCAGCCAGCGCGGCTCATGGTCAACACCAACACAATCAAGGCGCAGGTGAAGACCAAACTATTGGCCAGTTTGTACCTTGGCCTGATGTTAGTAAAAAGTAGGGTTATGGATAGGGGCATAAGCGACACCACGTACTTGGCCAATTTGCCTGTGGTTCCCAGGGTTGCCCCCGGCCTCACTACGTCGGCATAATAGCCATGAGTCAAATAATAAGAGCGTAGCTCCCTTTCTCCGAAGATATAGAGACCCAGATTCAGTCCCAGTAACCTCTGGGCGAAGGCGAGGAGGCTTTGCAAAAAAAGCCCTGACAGCAAAAGTATGAGAACGAAGGAAATGTCTTTTTTACTCCTAAAATGGTTTGCCACATAAAAATATAACAGAATTGCCTTGAAGATATGAATGGTTTCGAAAAGGGCCAGGTAAGGATCCTGGGCCGGGATCATGCTTAAAGCACTGATGCCCACCAGGCTCAATGCGGGGATGGTGATTTTGGGGAAGAAGTGGAAACTTCCGCTCTTCTTGATAAGCAGTTCATATATCCAAATCAGGTACAAGACTATCAGAATGATGTCCAGATCACCAAAAGCTAAGCCTCCTACGCCATACTCATAATAGCGTCGGAAGAAATGGGTGGCGGAGTGGATAGGGAGGATGAAAATCAACAGGCCCTGAAAGAAACGTTTGAACCTGCCCGTCAAGATAGCGATGAACAGGATAATAGGTCCACCAATGAGGTAATATGTGAATTTGACAGGGAGCTTGAATATTATCAGCACAAATATTCCGAAAAATATTCCTACTAAAGCGGCAAATAACATCCGCTCTATTTTTGGTTGATTTATCTCCGTAATCCCTCTGGCTAACTCGTTCAACACTGCTACTGACCTCGCTTTTATCCAGGGGGAACCGTGGCTTTTCTTCCGGCATCGCCTCAGTGATTTTATTTGATCGGAGAAAAGTTCACTGCCTCAAGAACGTCGTTTATGAATATTGCTGGGCGTCCAGCTACATTGAAGATCACCTACTCCGAGCCAAGCACATCAATCCGGCGTTAAGATCTTCCTATGCTTTTATGCCCGCAATCGTTAACGTAACAATTGTGCCTACCTTAATCTATTAACTTTTTACCCTCTAACGCATTATACGCTTTAGCAGATCAATCCACCATTTTCTCTTTATAAAGGCAATTATCGATCCCGAAGCAATAATTATGGCCGTTGCACCACTATTACGGGAAAAAGTGAGGACAATGCCGATAAGTCCCAAGACCAATGTCATTGCAAACAGTACCAGCACAGCTTTTCTTTTGTTAAAGCCATAGCTTAGAAGCCGATGATGGATGTGCTCCTTATCTGGGGAGAAAATGTTGAGCCCTCTTCTTAGGCGGCGGGTGATAGCCGTAGCAGTGTCATAGACCGGGACACCCAGGCAAAGAAATGTAATTATAAGTACATTGAACACTAGGCCCTTACGGGATCCGATGATGGCTAAACTGGCGAGAAGAAAACCCAAGAGCATGCTGCCATTATCGCCCAAAAAAACCTTTCCTTTCTGTGATAGGTTAATTCGGAGAAAGGAAAGCGTAACTCCAGCTAGAGCAGCTATCAGGATAGAAAAATCCACGCTCCCAGAGACCAGTGCAATGGGGAGCAAAATAAGGCTAGTTATAGCAATGATGCCAGTGGCTAAGCCATCCAGGCCATCGATGAGGTTCATCGCATTGATAAATCCCAAAAACCAGAATAAGCTGATGGGAATAGTGAGCCAACCAAGGTGAAATGCTCCTCCAAAGGGATTACTAAGTATATCAATCCTGAATCCCATGCCAATGGCCACGAGGCAAATTGCTATCTGTCCTAGGAGCTTCCATTGGGCACCAATATTTCTTTTGTCATCGTAAATCCCAAGTAGGAGCAAGAGAGCTCCGAGAGAAGACAGCATTATTACCTTTGAGCCTATCTCCTGGTAAAGATGTGGAGCAATAGAGAGAACCAGAAAGAGCGAGATAAAAAATGCGAGATAGATGGCGACACCACCACTACAAGGTATTGCCTGTTGGTGCATCTTCCGAGGATTAGGGTAGTCTACGATTTCAAGCCTGCTGCCTATCCAGCGTGCGAACGGCATCGAAATCCAAACTAAGAATAACGCCAACATCAAGGAGAGTAAGGATTCTATCATTTAAAACTCCGCTGGAAATCACTTACGCTAATTCCAGGTTGACCCAGCCATAGTCTCAGGTCTTTCATACACAGCTAATGTCATGATAGTTCTGATGTTGAAATACCCAATAACCACGAAAATACACTATAGCGAAGAATCATGGAGCTGACAAATTATTGCGTTCGTATGCAGCCAATAACCGAAGACAAGGATAACTCATAACCAATAATTGCCGTACATAGGGTTTCAGATGTATGCTATTTTAAGCCTTATGGTTCTTGTAAATCTTCAAATATTTGGCGGCTACATCATCCCACCTGTATCTCTCCTTGGCTCTTTGATAACCCCTTTCCGAATAGAGAGCAATGATATCGACATTATTCAAAAGCCATCGAAGCTTTTCTTCTAAGTCGTCAAAATCATTTTCCCTATATGCTAAAGCGCTATTGGCTATTGTCACCAGATTCTCTGGGATACCGTTTACTAAACAACAAACTTTCGATCCCATTGCTGCCAATAATGATGGAGAGGTACCTTCAACCATAGAAGCAGATACATAAATCAAACTGTTTTTGAGCAAACTGTCATAGACCCGCCCATATTGATAGCCCAGAAACATAATATGAGGAGTAGCTGACTTTTTAAGAGAATTCACATATTCCTTGTTATAAGGAGCATCGCCTACGATGACCAACGGGTAGGCCGTATTGAGTCTTTTGTAAACTTTGATCAAGTTATGAACGCCCTTTTCTGGTACTAATCTGCCGACATACAGCAGGTACTTTTTCCTTCGCAAGCCAAATCTCAGATATGAATCATCCGTTTCCTCAAGAAGCTTGGCCCCATAGGGAATATAGGCCATATTGTAGTCAAACTTCCTTGCAAAGTAATCTCTGACAACTTGCGAATCACACACTACGTTATCCGATGCCTTCGTGGTGAACCACATGACAAATTCTAAAAACATTTTCGCAAATTGTCCCCACTTATCTCTATTCCATTCAATCCCATCTACAGTCACAGTGATATTAACTTTTCTCTTGAATAACTTGATTAACGGTATAAAAATAGAGCCTCCAGGATTGTAGAGATGAACGCAATCAACTTGTCTGCAAAATAAAATCAAATGCAAGGTAGAGAACAGAGTGTGTGTGAGCGTCTCCAGACTTTTTGTGGGAATGGACCTGATGTAAATAAGTCTGACACCTTTATAAGTTGGCCTATGCTCTTTATATTGGGAATATCTACAATACACTGTAACACTGTGCCCTGCCTTCACAAATCTTTGAGCTGTTTCTTCCACGCAGGTTTCAAAACCACCGTAATTTGCTGGAATCCCTCTTATGCCATATATGACGATATTCATTATCCTTCCCAATGCCCTCTCAGCCAAAAAGAGGGATGTCTCTCACATTCTCTTGAACAGGGCCCAAACCACATATCACTAGCCAAAACTCTAACAATACGTAACATGTATAAACAACTCCCTGAGCATAACACTTAAACATAGCTATCGTGATAGAGATAACCATATCGTGTTTCTTCTAAACAAGTCTTGAACTGCTAATCTATGATTTTCTACCCCTGCGTCAAGAAGCTTGCCCTAAGAAGATCGATACCACCTTTATGAACATGCTTCTTGGTAGACTTTCATCAATCTCCGATAGTGAACCCTGGGACTATATTCCTTTTCCACCATTTGCCTCCCGTTCTTACCCATCTCCGTAATCAGAGACGGATGAGAAAGGAGAAAGTCTATCTTTTCCTTCAAGTCGTTATCATCCTTAAGATCAAAAAGCAAGCCCGTCTCTCCGTCGATGAGCATTTCAGGTATTCCGCCGATATTTGAACCGATAACTGGTTTACCACTAGCAAAAGCCTCAAGTATGGACATAGGAGCGTTTTCAAACCATTCCGATGGGAAAATTATAAAAAGAGCATTTCTGAAGATGTCCTTTAATTCTTGTCCTGTTTTATAACCTTCAAAGACAACGTTATGAATTCCACATTCTCTAGCATAAGTCTCATACTCTGCCCTCAACGGTCCCTCGCCCACTATTTTTATGCGGGCATCAAGACCCCTTGCTGCCTTAAGCAAAGTCATAACTCCCTTTTGTTTAGAAAGTATTCCTGCAAAGAGTATATAGTCACCTTGATTATAGCTGGGTTCAAAAGCAGCAATATTCACAAAGTTAGGAATGTGCACCAATTTCTCTTCTTCTATTCCAATTTCAACATGTTTCTTGAGGCAAAAAAGGCTGGGGCAAATAAAGAAGTCTATATTTTTTGTATAGATGTCGAGCATATTATGGAACTTTGCCTCAGTCCAATGGAATAGACTTTGAACCAATGAACCTCTTGCGCAACGGTGTTTAAGGATTCGGTGTTTACCCCATGAGAGACATTCGTTGCATATGAACCCATCTCTATAAAAAGTGTATCTTGGACACCCAAGTTTATAATCATGAAGAGTCAAAACTGTAGGAATCCCTTTCTTCTTCAACACATTGAGGACTGAGGGACATACCCTATTATAGATATTGTGAGCATGCGCTATATCAACTTCATAGTCAGTGAGAAGTCCCCTCAGCTTCTTATTGTTAGAAAGGGAATACAGCATCCGAAATGCGGTCTCTGCTTTTTTTCCTATACTCTGCTCCGCATCAAAACTCATCGATTTGCCAAAGTAGGATGAAAACTGCGATGGTATATTCCTCTGATCTTGAATTGAGAAATGAAGTACATTATGCCCGTGCTCTGCCAAAAGCTTTGACACCTCGAAATAACAACGATCAGCCCCGCCTTTCACAAAGTGATAATTATTCAGTTGCAAAATATTCATTCACGAAACTCCCAGATATACCCCCAGTGATACAAAAGGCTCCCCTGGCACAGCGGTATTTGCTTTCTCTTCACATATCCAAATGATGGGAGTCCGCGTTACGGGGTGGCAATAGATATCAACAATTAGATCCGTAGTGAGGAATCGCCTCCAGCTGGAGACCCGGTATTTCAGGTGGGCTTCCCAGCTCTATGAGTTATGCGTCTGGGAAGATCATTGGTCAGGAACCATATTCTCTTACCCACTCCGGCAACCAGCAAACACCTTCAACTAAGACCTGCCTTAGGCTCGCTTAAAGCCGCCTATAAATTCGCTTAGGAATCACGTATTGCCGTCTGTTCAAAACCACGCCCAACACGGTTGCCTTAGAGTCACTGAGAGTACTCTGCGCTCTCCGAACTACCTCCCAACGCGTCTTTCCAGCCTGAACCACTAAGACGACTCCGTCCATCAGACGACTGAGGATGACGGCATCGACGTAATTCAGCACAGGGCAGGAGTCAAGCAAAACGTATGAATAATCCCGATTCCACGTCGTCAGAGCCTCCTTGAGATGAGGAGAGCTCAACAGCCGCGAGGGCTCCTCGGCGGGCTGTCCCGAGGTGACCACGAAGAGACCGCGGGAATCGGTTTGCTTGATCACCTCAGTTCCCGAGGCTGTCCCGGCAAGCAGTTCGACCAAGCCTCCCTTGCGTTCCAGACCGAAGATGTCGTGCAGCACAGGATTTCGCAGATTGGCGTCCACCAGCAACACGTTCTCCTGGCCGCCCTGGGTGAGGGCACGGGCAAACTGAGCGCAGACCGAGGACGACCCCTCGCCGCGAACGGAGCTGGTGATGAGAATTGCTTTGACTTTGAGGTCGGGATTCCTCAAATTGATGGCGCTGCACATCTTCTGGTATTCCTCGGCGACGGCCGGAGGTGCCAGTTTGTCCGCTACTGGGCGAACCGGAGACTCGACGGGAGATGGCTGAAGAGCACCATCGCCTCCAACAACGCCTCTTTCCTTCTCAGCCTTCTTCAGGGCTTCGTAGATCTTACTCATTCCCTGCTCCTAGAGAGTCGGTAATTTGAGAAGTCATCACGTCCATCTCAGCCAGTTCCCCCTGCTCACCTTCGTTGACCTCTTTAATAAGAAGAGGCTTTGCATAGTCAAATGTGCCAAATGCCATAAAGCGTTGGGCATCTCGGAGAGCTACATCCCTGTCTGGATACTTGCCCACCATCACTCGCAGCCAGCGACCCGTTTCGGGAAACTGTACCGGCACGATGAACACCGGCTTGAAGCCGTTCTGCTTCATGATCTGCTCCAGTCTCTTGGCTCTGCTCAACTCTTCAAAAGAGGCCACGTGCACCGAGTAAAATGTGCCCTGGTCAGTTTCCCTCAATTTCTCACCTATTTCCTTTTCGCTCAATCTCCCCCCCATCTCCTTCCCATCCAAGCTCCCATCTATTTCCTTCTCATCCAATCTCTCACTTATCTCCCTTTCGCTGCCCTTGGCCAACTGGGCTGGGAACGTTGCCCTTTCTTCTCCCAGGCTCTGGGTAAGCATCGATGCCGACATGGTCACAGGCTTTGGTCCTGCATCTACGGAGCGTTTACTCCCATGTCCCCCCAATAATAATGGCATACTCAAGAGCACTGCCACCAGCAAAAGTCCAGACGCCACCGTGGTGGTGCGAAAGATGCGAGGTATCCATGTAAAGAGCTTCCTGTTCTCTTTTGGAGCAACCTTGACGACAGGTTCGGCCTCCTGTGCATGGGCGGATGTAAAATCCCAGGTTGTGAGATCCTCTACGGCCTCGTCGATGATCGGGGCACCAATTTTCCTTTTTTCATAGAGATAGCCCAAAAGCATCGCGGTATCACAGATTTTATTTATGAGACGAGGAATCCCCTGGGACCATCGGTTGATTTTCTCCATAGCCTCCGCGTCAAAAATGGAGTCAGCCAGCATACCAGCGACTCTTAACCGGTGCTGGATATACTCAACAACCTCCTGGCGATTGAGAGGACGGATATGATATTGGGAGCTGATTCTCTGACGAAGTTGTCGAAGCTGGGGCATGGCCAACTTGGCTGCGAGCTCCGGCTGCCCCACCAGAATGATCTGAAGCAGTTTCTCCCGATCTGTCTCCAGGTTGGACAACATCCGGATCTCCTCCAGGAGACGAAAACTCAGGTTATGGGCCTCATCCACGATGAGCACGGCGTTGGCTCCCGAGGAGAATTGCCGGAGAAGAAATGCGTTCAGATCCAGCAGAAGTTCAGCCTTGGTCCTGGCCTTGGATTCGATGCCAAAATCAGCGATCAACAAACTCAACAGTCCCTTGGCTGTGAGGTAGGTGCTGAAGATAACGGCCGTCTTGGTGCTTGAGTCCAATCCATTGAGCAGGGCATGGACCAAAGTGGTTTTGCCGGTGCCCACCTCTCCGGTGATGACCACAAATCCCCGACGCTCTTGGACCCCATACTGAATGTGGGCCAAAGCCTCCCTGTGGTGAGGACTGGGAAAGAGAAACCTCGGGTCGGGCGTCACATTGAAGGGTTTCTCCCTTAAACCATAGAATTTCTCATACATCGGGGCGTCCCTCGAACCTAATCCTGCTTCATATCGGGAATAGAGGCCAAAACAGGAAGGCCAAGATAGTGCTCCACATCCTCGCTGGTTCTCAAGGAGTGATCCAAATACTCCAGCGCGAAGGCCAACCCAAATCCCCCCACGAGTCCTATGAGAAAGCCGCTGAAGATAAGCAGTTTCCTTTGGGGTTTGACAGGTTTGAGGGGCAAGGTGGCTGGGCTAATCACTGAGACATTGACGATGCGGCGATCGCTGGCCTCAGAAATCCTGGCCTCTTCCCTCTTGAGCATCAACATGGAATAGACTTCTTTGTGATTCTCAATGGCCCTCTGCAGCTGTTCGATGGTCAGTTCCTTCTCCGGAAGGGCTCTTACCTGCTTATACAACATGGTGACGGTGGTGCGCAACGCGTCCTCTTCCGCGCGTAGTGCCTCCAAGGAAGACTCTTCCAGCTCGATCACTTTTTCCACCTCTATCCTCAGATCGGCCTCTCCCAGAGCGATTTCTCTCCTCAGCTGTAAGACCTCCCGATGATCCTCCGTATATTTCGTAAGAAGCTCGTTGAGGCGCAACCGAAGGTCAATGAATCGATCGTGGAGCTCGGAGATGATCTTTTCCTCTCTCATCTCCAGAGAGGGAATCAGAGGTTGGAGGGGAGAAGACATGAAATCACGAATTTTGCTTAATTTCGTTTCCTTGCTGATGATGTCTTTTCGTACCTCCGTCAAGGAGGTCTCAAACTCGTTAAGCTTCCTGAGGAGCATTTTCGACTGCTCGTCATAGGACAGCACCGCCTCTTGCTGCCGATAATTTCTCAACGCTGACTCCAGCTCATCCAGATTGCGCTTGGCCAACTCGATCTGCTCATCGAAGAAATCAACCGCCCCCCTGGTCCGATAGATCATGGCCCGATAGTCGATATACGCCTCGGCTACGGTATTAGTCACTTCTATAGCCTGTTGGGGATCCTGAGAGCGATACCGGATCTGGATAACGTCAGACCTCTTGACGGGCTCGGCAATGACGCTCCTCCGTAGTGCCATAATTTTCCTTAGACGGCTTTTTTCGGTATCCCCTTCCCCACCCTCGACACGAGAGGTGCTGTCCTGGGAAGTCTCTTGCGAGGCAGAAGGTTCTTGAGTCAAGGCTTTCTGATCAAGTCTATCCACCACTGCTTCTAGCACGGCTCGACTTGTAATTAACTCAATTTCGGAGTTAATAGCCTCCTCTAACTCTAATGCTCTCAATGAAGGAAGCCAGGGAGCCATCTTAAGCTCCGATTCACTCACTCCCCTGTTGATGAGAACTTTGGCAGAGGCCTCATAGACGGGCTTGGTTAGGAAAACCCCTATGGTAACCGTGGCTACTGTGGCAACTAAAACGAAGATGATCATCTTTTGCCGCTTGAAGACGACAAAGAGTATATCTCTTACTGATACGATTTCGCCTGGCGTTTTCTCAGCCATAGCCTTCTCTCCTAAAGATCCATCACCAGCGCCCACGACGCTCGGGATGCAAAGTATCATACCCTTTCAGGTAAAAATCCATGGGGGGCATTAGCTTGGTAAAAAACTGGTCCAGAAACGTGTTCAACTGGGCGATAAAGGTATTGGGCACGTAGACGATCTCGTTGCCCTGCAATAGGGAATCATCTCCTAATCTCCCCCCTGCCACAGCCCGGGTTAGGTTCACCCTGCTGGCCACTGGTACCCCCTGGGCGTTCTTTTTAATTAGGATAATGCTACTGAGTTTGGCCGTGTGCTTAAATCCAGAGGCCATGGAGATGGCCCCCAGGACAGTTGTCCCCTGGGGATTCAAGGGATATCCCCCGGGATCGGCCACCTCCCCCAAAACGTAAACCACCTTCCCTCCAACTTCCCGGACGATGACCGTTACGTCAGGATCCCTGACGATCTCAGAATACTTCTCTGTAATTAACTGGTCCAGTTGCGTTGGGGTCATCCCAACTACAAGGACGTCGCCCAGGCGAGGTAGGGTAATTCGACCGTCTGGCCTGATGGTCAGGGTTTCGTTCAAGTTTTCATTATAAAAGAACTTCACATCGACCACGTCCCCGTATCCCATTCTGTATTCCGGAATAGAGTCCGGCTTGGCGGATGGCTTGGCGGCAAACACCTTCTCTTTCTCAAGGAGAGGCTCTTCCTCTGGAACAGGTGCGCGCCCGCGCAATCGCACGCAGGCAAGAAGCACAAGTGATACAATTAACAACCAGACGGCTGAAAACCTCGCTGCTCTGTGAAACACGCGACAACCCCTTTTTAGATAACCGGAAGCTTCTTCCCTTCAGACATCTTGCCGTTTTTGAAACCAATGAACAAACAGCGGTATACCTTTCTCAATGGGCACCTTGGGGGCATATCCCAGGAGCTGGTGAGCTTTCTCTATGTGGGCACAGGTTTTGCGCACATCGCCGGGTTGTTCAGCGAGGTTCTTAATCTGAGCCCGACGAGACAAGCTCTGTTCGATGAGAGCGATCATTCGATGTAATGGCACAGACTGAGAGTCACCCAGATTGAAGATCTCAAAATCGAAATCGGCCTCGAGAGCGGCTATGAGCCCGTCGACGATATCGTCAATGTATGTGTAGTCACGCTCCGAGCTGCCATCTCCGAAAACGGGCACCTCCTGGCCCTCCCAGATCAACCGGGTGAACTTGTGAATGGCCATTTCTGGCCGTTGGCGAGGTCCATACACAGTAAAAAACCTCAAACATCCCACAGACATGCCATACAGTTGGTGATACGCCCAAGCCAAGAGCTCTCCTGTTCTCTTGGTCACTGCATAGACCGATTGGGGTGTATCCACACGATCAGTTTCCCGCGAGGGAAAGGAATTGCCAGCTCCATAAACAGAGGAGGAGGAACCGAAGAGAAACTTGGGCACTCTGTATTGGCGCACCATCTCCAGGACGTTTAAGGTCCCCTGAATGTTCACTTTTTCGTAAAGATCAGGCACCTGAAGGGAGGGCCTCACCCCTGGTCTGGCCGCCAGATGAACCATGACTTCTACAGGATTCTGAGCCAATAGGCGCGATAGAAGGTCCTGATCTCTGATATCCCCTTCTACAAGCTTATAGTTCGGGGCTTTTAGAGCCTGGGTTACATTCTCCCGTTTGATCTGAGGATCATAGTAATCGTCGAAATTGTCCAGACAGATAACGGAAAAGCCTCTGTCCAGTAATCGCTCGGCGAGATGTGAGCCGATAAAACCCGCGCCGCCAGTGATAAAAACCCCTTGAAAACGCATGGAATCTTTGAACCTCCGCAGATCCTCAGGAGACGGTCATTAAAAAAAGCGAGCTGATCAGTCCGAGGCTGTAACTCACCAAAATTTAAGGACATGTCCTATTGGAGCAAATTATATGCCGGGTTTTGGATGAAAGCCGGAAAAATGCCCCGCACGGGCCAACTGCCCCGACCGGGGTTGGGCAATATCCTCGATCTTGGCCGGCATACTCTTGCTCCGGAGGAATCCTCCCACCTGACAGGAGCTTGCAACGGTTCTTGCAATTTGCAAAATTTACTTTCTTCCTCCAGCAGCAGAGTCGGCCAGAACTCCAGTCTGGTAGCCTCTTAAAAGTTGACGGCGACGCTCAATCGATGACTGTTGCCCAGCTCGTAGCCCACGAAAGCATAGTCTACTTTCGCCATGTACATCTTCACCCCAGCGCCAGCAGTGAATTCGCCGACATCCGCCCCTCCCCTCAGAAAAAGCATGTCCTTAAATGAGTACTCACCCCCATAGTGAAATTCCTGACCATATTGGTCATCCAACTCTGCAGCCAATGTAATGGTGCTGGAGAAGGCGGCAATGTCTTGCGTAAATGCCAAGCCATATCGAAGGTTCTCCACCACCTTGTCTTCATAATTAGATGGCTCTCCTTCCTCCGTAACCGTATCCCAAGCCACCTTAGTACCCAAATTTTGGATCCCGAACCCCAAGGAAAGAAATCGAGCCGAGGACCCCTCTGCCTGCGAGGTCAAACTGACCCGCAGCAGCGCGCCCAGATCTATCCCCTGGCCCGTCCCCGTTCTGGTATCCAGTTTATGAGAGAGAAATTTGCCGCTGGCTCCCACAGAGAACTCCAAAGGGAGCACGACAGGAGTGAGGCCACCGCCTAGGTAAAAATCGAAATCGAACCGTTTTCCGAAGGAAAAGATGTATGCTTGTTCCGTGTCGCTGAAATATCCATCAGCCTGGCCAGTGGACCTCCACTCGGGATGAGCTTGGCCTATACGGTCCGAGCTCGTTCCCTGCAATTCATTGTACTTAGGAATATCATCAATGCCCAGACGGATCCAGCTTAATCCCAAACCGAAACCCCACCCCACAGGCATTGAAAGAGCTAGGGCATCGAAATTGGCCAGCGCATCGAACATTGACACGTGAGTGACGCTGATCTCGGGCCCGGCCAGAAAGGAGAGGCCCGCGGGATTCCAGTAATTGGCGGTAGCGTCGTTGGCCACAGCTACATAGGCTCCTCCCATAGCCAAGGCTCGTGCTCCTACTCCTTCCGAGAGAAACTCCCCGGCATATTTGCCAGCCTGCGCCCCATGTGGAAAGATCAACAAAAACAACAACACCACCGTCTCTAGAGCAACCCCTTTTCTGATCATGGTCAACTCTCCGTTAAAGTTACTGTGCTTGAGACTAAATGACCTGCCAACTCTTTTGTGTGCAACACGCAGCTACAATCCCCCGGGGGTGCTCTATTCCAATTTGGCCATTTTACCCACTATGGGAGTCACTTTTTCTCCGTTGCCACTAGTGACAGTCAGCTTGTAATAGTATACCCCATTGGCCACCCTATCCCCATCGTTGTCACGTCCATCCCAGATGACCTCCACATAACCAGGACCCACATTGCGATACTGGCGGTTCCAAACAAGCCTGCCCCGCACGGTGTAAACTCTGATTGTCACCACGTCTGCAGGCAAATCCGAAGCTACCACGAAAGCGATCACCGTCTCCGTTCGAAAGGGATTGGGATGGTTGGCCACAAAGGGGATTTCAAAACCTGCGGTGACCTTGAAAAAGATGGTGTCCGCCGATGAATTTCCAAAGCAGTCATAAGCCTTGACCACCAATGTGTCCGAGCCGACGCTCAGCTCGGGCATATAAGTGACCATGCAGAGATTTCCACTCTGTGGTGAACAGGCGCTGGAGTAATCGGCGTCGGCCACGGGGATACCGTTTAAGGTAATTTGCACAGGGCGATTTATGATGTCCACGCCGTTCTCGTCCTCCACGGTTGCCGAAATGATGGGATTCGATGAGATGTAATCGCCATTGGCGAAAGATTGGCCCTCCACATTGATCTGAACCTCAGGCGGTATATGGTCGTCCAGAATGAAGAGTCCGAACATGCCTAAATGGGGCACTGAGACCCGCACCATGGCCGAATCCGCTATCACATCTTGATCTGGCAACAACACCCATTTTTCCATTTCCTGCAAGAGATAGCAGATTTTCAGTTCGTTTTCTGCAACGGCCAATTGGATCAGGCTGTCCTCGGGATGATAATGGAAAGCAACGGTGGCCGGAGAACCGAGGACTAAGGTGCTATCAGCGAGGGTTAGACTATATACATGGTGGCTGCTGTTCTTTAGAGTCGCGAAAATTAAACCCGGTTGTTCTAAGGAAGAAGGGTTATATTTCTGGAAATATGGGGACGAATCTGCATCTTGATCAGCTATGTAGAGGAGACAGCCTTGGGTAATGGCCCCAGCCGTAATATGACAGGTGACATTACCTTGACTATGAGAAACGGGGGCGTTATTCCCTCTGATCGTGGTCCCATGTTGGGGTGTGACCAAAAAGAGGTCCGAGAAATATTGCTGGGCTCTGTTGTCGTATGCTAGAGCATCCTCGGCCTCCATCATCACGTAGATATAATGTGGCTCGCCGGGCCCTTCCCAAGGCACTTCCGCCAATGCGGAATCTTCTGCCGAAACGACCGAAATCAATTGGGGAGTTCCTATGAGGTCGTTGGAATCGGGATGGTCGTCATAGAAAGATACGATCACTGAATCCACATCCCCCACGCCTTTGTTGCGCACCCAGCAACCGATCCAGAGTTGATTGTCCTTAACGAAGAGGAAGATGTCCCTTTTAGCTACCGTGAGATTGGGGATTTGCTGAACTTGATATACTTTCAACGGGCTTTCGTAGACGTGGGTTGAGGATCCCCCCCCCACTCCCCCGTATTTCACAACGATCCGGTAGTAAATAAAGGTCCCCCCCTGAGCGCTGATGGCTTCATCCGTCTTATATGTGACGCCATCTATCGTGGACATGGGCCGGCGATTGAATAGCAATTCTCTCTGGAATCCCCAGATGCACGTCACAGTGTCCGGGCCATCTGAATCAAGACCGGGACCCACCTCGACATCGGCGAAAACATGAGTTTCAGCCCATGCAATGGGCCTCTCGGGCTCGTGCCAAATGCTTTCCAGGTGGGGAGTCTCTAGACTCATCGGGGCCCAGCCGATGGCATCTGAATCTTGGTTCCAGAAGTAGGCGGTGACGTTTTTTCTGCCTGGAGTGAGTACGTAGAAAGGATGCTCGGGAATTGTGTCGGGGGGAAGGATCTGGCGGCCAAACTGGCCATTGTTCACCGAGATAGTATCTTGGGAAAGGGGAATTCTGGGAGAGAAGACCATGTCTAACGGCGAAATACCCGTTGTGTCAGCCTGCCACCCGGTGGTGTCGCTATCGCAGAAGGCAACCTGAACGTTCCCAGCTAAGTTCCCAGTGATAGTCCCTTGGACCGATACGGCCTCTCCCAAGGGCAGGGAGTTATGTGCCAGCTCCAAAGAGAGTTGGTGCTCCGGCAGGCCTATCTTCATGGCTGGATCGCCAAACAGATTGAAGACGTCTACCAATTCTCTGGAGATATAGCGCAACCCCAGCTTTCCCTGAGTGGCGATAATCCCCAGATGCCGCTCTCCATCCTTGAAGATAGCTTCAAAGAGATACTGGCCCAACAAATTGTCTGCATGCGCCCAAGCCACTCCCGATGAGCCGAAGTGAGCGATCACTCCCTTCCCCTCAGCCCGAAAAATCTCCTCCCCGAGAGAGCTGTACCAGGGATTATCAAAATAGCCACAGAAACAGGTGAGGCTAAACACCACTGGCAATCTCCGTGGGTTGTTCAACAGGGGCACGTGCTCCAGCAAGAAGAAATTGGCATCGAACCAAACGCTGCCGCCCCCATGGCCCGTAAAGGCAGCCAGGGCAACGCCTTCATCCCACTGCGCGATGAGATCCTGAGTTGTGCCGTGGTGGATCGAGCCCGGAGCAGTATAGATACGCGGTGTCTCGTAACAGGGCGGGATAAAGGCGCTGTCCAGGATGACAGCTTCACTTTCGAAAGTGGATCCTTCGCCGGCCAGCAATTGAATCCTCTTTCTCCAAGGTCCGATTTCCGGATTGGTCTCATACTGGAGAAGCTTGTCCACCACTAAGTCGGCATCGGCTTTCGTGCTGATGGGGAACCGGCCGATGGCCATATCGGGCAACTGATCTTGGCCCACTATGCATACCAGACGGTTATCGGCGGCAGAGACACCCCAGGCGATGGTCCAAGCCATCATGGTGGGCACAAAGCATTTCTCCCGCCAGTATGTCTGGCGGGTGACGGGTTTCTCGTATCCCCATGATGTATCGCCTACCAAAAGCACATAAACAGGAGCTGGCTTTTGCCAATTTTCATAAGCGTATCGTAGAAAATCCCGAATTGCCTCAGGGCTGAGAACACCGTCGTTGAACTCATCGTAGATGTCCTGCACCCGTGCAACTTTCACCCGGAGCCCCTGCGACTCACGATGCATGGCCAGGGGCAGAATGCTCTCGTAGAAATCAGAATGCACGATGATGATATAATCGGCCCCGTTAGCCAGGGATCGCAGATTGGAAGCCTTGTTGCCAGAGATGCCGGAGGGCAATAACAGCTTGTTCTTTGTCAGAGCCACATAGCGCGTGGGACGAACCACCCGATCTTGAAACCTTAGGGTGTAGCTTATGCTGTCCTGGCTTACCTGGAAATTAACTATTTTCTGGCCAGCCAGATCGAACAGCTCGATGTCGCTGCTACTAAAGCCTGACACCCGAAACTCGTAGAGGCCCAGCTCTCCATCCTCTGGTGGGCCGAATTCCAAGTAATCATCCTGAGCTCTATATCCATGCCAATAGTCAATTTGATACCAGTTCAAGTAGATCTCGTCTACGGCACCGGCGTCAGTATCTCCCTCGTTCTTGATTTTTAGAAGGTTTCTTCCCTCCCACAACAAGGAGTTTGGCAAGCCAGTTCCACGATAGATGTGCTCTTCCTGGTCGTTCCAATAGGCCGTTTCCAGTTTAACGCCATTAAGTCGAATAGTAGTATGGTGATTTGGGCGCATGTGCGGAAAGGTTATGCCTCGTAGCCGCACCTCGATATCGCACGTGGCAGTGGCACTGGTATCCAAGGCCGACAGATTAAAGCTGTACTCTAAGGAATCGCCGGCGGCAATTTTTTCCCATAGCCATCGGTCGATGCTCTCATCGCTTATTTGGCTTAAGCGTTGAAAACTTAAGTCTTCTTCCTTGCGATAGGTGGCTTTATAGCTAAAGGGAATAATAAGGCTATCTGGGTCCTCCTCCATGAGTCCGCCATCTTGCTCCACCATTCTTAACCCAATGCCACCGCTGGAGACCAACCAGTACACGTTTGCATCCGTATAGGGAGAGAAATGGTGCTTCTCCCCATGATACACTTCGCCCCAAAACTGAATATGATCTCCGACATTAAACTGGCCATCCCGAGCTCCGTGAACGTAGATGGGAATCTGTTCACCTCGATTATACATCTTCACCCTTTTAGGATCGATGGCCGAGACAGCCACGCCTTGGCTCTGCAGATACTCATAGCTTAAGGAGTAAATTCCGTCTTCTCTCACGATAATCCTATAGGCTGTGGAATCCCCGTAGGGCGTTTCCGTTTCCACCCCCATAATTTTAGGTAAAGTGGCACGGTGGCGACGCCAGCGTTTTGAGGATTCATAATTTGGCAGGACATTTTTGAGGATAGATTCGAAGCGATTCTCCGCAAACGTCGCCAAACTCGGTTCGTCAAAATCACGAGGTACGGTGGGTGAGGCGCCCATAAAGTTCAGTCGTAGGGTGAGACGCTGGTGAAACATCAGGTCCCCGGTAACGGGATTGAACTGAAAGGGGCAGATCTCTAATTGCGCCACTCGCTGATCCCTGATAAATGCGGTTTGAGTTACCTCTGCGACCTGCTGTGGAGAAAAGGCATTTCGCCTGTAGTGTTGCTCATCTTTATAAAATTCAGTGGTCGTAAAGGGTTCGCCCGTAGCTGTCTTAGATACAACCCGTCTTGGAGCTGGATATACATTATAGCCAACACTTCGCTTGGTCTCTGTATGCACCACCTCTAGACTCACATCCCCCTCCACAGGGATGCCCAACATCACCACTCTGGTGGGCAACTGTGGCTTCCCCTCCTCCTGGGTGATAGCGGCTCCGTCCAGGCTTAGATGATGGTAGAACCGGCCTTCTACCTCCTCTACGCGGGAGCTGAATCCCGAGTGGAAAACCTCAATTTCTATACCCTTTTCGTCGCAACGTATGATGCGTAACGTCTGGGGATCCTTTTGCCTCTCGAGTGTCTCCGTCAACAACCTCTTTGTCCCAGCTGAACGGTTCCCTCGTTCTTCGGCGACAGAACGGATTTGTTGTGAAAAGGCAGAAGAAAACAGTCCGCATAGCATCAAAGCCGCTAATAGTCCCTTGCGCCCGCAGTTATATATCCTCCAACTCCATCTCATCTTTGCATCTCCATCTTTTCGATATTCAGCTTGGTCCTCTGCGCTCTCATGACCTGGTAGTATGAACTGGCAGGAGCAAAGAAAATACCGCCGAAACTCCTTTCTCACCATACCATTGTTCCCTGAACACCTGTACCTTGCCCCCGTAAGGAAAAGGGCCAATGGTAGGATTGAGGTCTTGGTCTCGACGGTCTGCCAGACATCATCCCTTCAATCCCAATCAAGTAAATCAAAACTCGAAATCCCAGATAGGATTTAGACAGGATGTCGATTGTTTTTTCCGAACCCGTTAGCGAACCCTCTTCGCGGCTCTCCTCCTTTTAAATGGTAAGAAGAAGTGAAGTTCCTCGCGGCTCATATCGTCCGATCCATACAAATTTAAATATAACATATTTGTCCTTCTATTGTCAAGGTCAAATCTTCAATATTTGTTTATAAATCCAGCCAAATCCACACTATCGACTCCTTGCAGGAAGTGCAATTGACTCAGTGCCCCGCAAAACTCATGCCGAGAGATAAAAATTCTCCCGCATCTCTCGGTTTATAATTGTTGACCTCTCGTATTTACATATAACCAAAGCATTTGCACGGCTGAGAAGAACTCTTGAAACCCAAACAGCTCAATAGATCACCGTGAGCCGATACAAAAAGAGCACCACAACCGCCGATTCCAAAATCCACGGCCAGGGCTGCTCATAGCTGCCTACCACCGTTGCCTTGCCCCAATATCCAGTATCCTTCCAAAGAGCCATGGTGAATTTCTTCTTGGAGACAGGCCAGAATATTTGTTGTCCGATATCGCTGGGCAGATCGGCCAGCATGTGAGCCACTAAGCTGATTAAGGCAAACAGAGCCAGATGCGGCGAGAACGGCATTAAAAGAGCGCTGACAATCAAGGCGAAAAGAAGAGTATGGGTAATGGAACAGTGAAAATCGTCCTTAGCCAAGCCAGCCTTGATGGCAAACACATCGAAATTGGGCAAAAAATGGGTGATCAGCACCGTTAATATGACGCTAGGTCGCCAATCAAAGGAGGCAATAAATAGGCTCAGTCCCACATGTCCAAACTGCATAGCTCCTCCTCTACTGGAGCCCCCTGTGAGGTGGAAAGAGTGAACTAGGTTATATCTCAAGCTTTCGCTTCAGGGTGCTTCCCCAATGCTTTCGATTTTCGCCTCCGGCGATTGATGGTGTCCCCACAAGCGCGGTAGGCCAGAGCCAAAGCGGACCGTATCTGTTTCTTGTTCCGGAAGACTGAAATCACCATCAGCAGGATGAGTGAGACAACGATGAAGACTGGCGGTATGTGCCAGTGTCCTCCCAGTTGAGCCAACAAATAATAGCGGGGAGCACGTCCCACGAATATGGCTGCCAGGTAACCCGCTCGATTGTAACCGCTGGCGATGGCTAAAAAACGAAAGGGGTCAAAGGGGATAGGAGTGAAGGCAGCCACTACCATCGAGATAAAGGCAATCCTGTTGAAGAATGCAGCACACTTTCTATAAAAGCCGCTCTCTTGGAAGGCACGCACCTTCCTTTGTTTGATGAGCAGCAGGAAAAGAGAATAATCAATTAAACCCGCCATGCAGGAGGCCCCCCCACCCACAACCGCCACCACTATCGGGTCGTGAAACTCACCCATGTAGATCACTGTGGGCGGCGTTGGCAATGGGAAGAAGGTACAGGCTACCGTCATATAAAAAAAATAACCGATCAGGCTCCCCGACATTACTTCACTCTCCAAAAGGCCACTTCATCCCCTCCTGGTAAAGACCCAATCAACGTGAGCTGATGCGAAGCCACCAAGTTGGCTTTCTGGACATGGTAAAAACCTTCTGAGGACATGTCCTCATACAAAGAAAACAACGACCACATTTGGCATAATCGATCCTGACATGACCCATCAGCTCCAGGGCTTGTCGAGGGCAAGTCGCTACGCACTGATCACAGCTTACGCACCTCTCCGGATTAACTTTCGGTTTTGCCACATAGAGGTCCGAGAACTTTTTCAAAAAAGGTCTAATGTCATAATCATAACGGCTCAGCAGGAAGGTACCCAAGCGATACTGCAGTTGAGCCCAGATAAGGATTGCTTTGCCCCCAAAAGGTCGTTTGAACGGTCGAGAAACGGCTTCCAGGTCCTCCCCCCTAATCTCGATCTGTTTCAATTCATTGATGCCCAGCCTCGCCTGGCCTGCTAACTGCAGATGTTTCACCTCGTCAGCGCTAAATCCCATAACGGCGGATCCCACGGTGTCCACAGCCACCACATCCTCTCCTGCCAGGATGAGGTTCATCTCAACGGGGCTTCCTATGGTCGGGCCCATTCCCTCCATGCCCACAATGCCATCCACGATGACCAGGTTGGGCTTCACTAAGCGATTGAGATCGACCAGGGCATAGTGCAATCCGCTCATATGCATCTTCCACTTTTCCCTCTGCGGCAAAACCCCCATCATGTTCTTCATGCCCAAGGTCGTTCCTGTAGACATGTGGGTCTTCAGTACCGGGAGGCTGATGATGTAGTCGGCCTCCAAGGCAGAACGAGCGACGCCCACCTCCTTCAGGTTCGTGGCCCCCTGTATTTTGACGCCGACAATCTCGTCTCGATCTAGATCTCTCACCTCCACGCCGTCCAGAGCCTCCCGTAAGCCCAGTAGCTCATAGATCTCCTCTGTATCGTATTGGTTGCCTGAGGCTTCCCCCACCACCGGATGGCCCCCCGCTTCGCGAACCAGCTCAACGACCCGTTTGATAATCTCAAAGTTTGTGGTGGTGCCCACCACAGAGGGCTCCTCTCGTATGAAATTGGGCTTGATCAATACCTTATCGCCCGGTTTAATCCTTCCGGACAGGCCGCCGATGAGCTTGGTGGCCTTGGAGACGGCGTCCCCGATGGCACCTTCGACTCGCACGATGGATACCACGGTCTCTTTCTTCATTCTCGGCCCCCAGGGGAAAATTTGTCAACTCTGTAAGAGATCCTTTTTCACCTCTTATTTTCGAAACGCAGCCTCTCGAACGTCTCTTCTTGACCTTTGCAGAATCCAAAGGCCTATGAGAAATCCGACCAGCCCCACCAGCACTCCCGACAGGACATCTACGGCATAGTGGAAACGACCATAGACGGTTGAGACGAGAAGCCCGATGATCACCGGCAGGAGACCATGAAAAAGCACTCGCTGATGTCGATAGGCCGCTATGAGAACCACCACAGCCACAGCAACGTGGGAGCTGGGAAAAGCGCCACCACGAATAGTTCCCAGACCCTCTACGAAATAGACGAACCAAGTAAATGGGCCCCCCTTCAAGGGCTCCGGGTGCAGATGGATCATGGTAATCCAAGGACCTTCTGCTGGCAGGAAGATGAAGATCAAAAAGCAAATGTAAAAGGCGATGCCAGCTGTGAGCAACAGCTCACTAAGCTCCTCCTGCTTGTTCTTAAAATACAGCACCAGGCCCACAAACGGGATCAGGAAGTAAAAAGAGGCGAAGCAGAACATCAACATCTCGGTCAGCCAAGGTCGCGCAAATTGCCCCAGCCAGACGGTGGGATGGACGCCAAAGATGGCGTAATCCAAGGCAATAAGGGCTTGGTGAAATCTCTCAGGGGTGACCATGTCCGCCAGATAGCCGATCTCCTCGAAACCGAAGATGAAAAATAGACCGGGATACCACTCCCGACAAAAACGGACCAATTCACTTCTCATCCTCCTGGCCAGAAATACCAAACCCACGATGAGGGCGATGATGCAGAGGTGAAGGAATATAAAAGCCCATGGACGACTCAGATTCCCATTAAAAAAGGCGACGAGGACACTTAAGAGGAGAAGGTACCCAATTGTTATCGCATCGATGGGACGAAACATCGTTCCTTCCTGGAAACCTCGAGAATATCGCCCTTGACTTCAAGGAGATGGGAATTACAGGTGGACTCGGATTCATCAATTGTGGGTGCCCTTGGGCACACGAATCCCCAGGGCGCGAGGCAACAGTTTGATTTTCAGGTGGGTACTCTCCTGAACGGACTCGCCGTCGACTTGGACTGGCATGGGTAAGTCCGATAAAATTTCCAGAGCGTCAGTGCGATAAGTGACCCATTGCGGCATCCGGTCGATGCAACCCACGAAAAGTTTGGGCCAATGATAGAAGGCCTGGAGAAAGTTGAGATTATGGATAATGCATACGTCTAAAAGTCCATCATCGGGCTCGGCTTGAGGAGCTATAATGGCTCCGCCGCCGAACTGAGTCGAGTTGGCCACAGTAACCAATAGAGGAATTACCGTGAGTTGGTGATCATCGAACCTCAAGTGCATCAACGAAGGCTTATGTTTAAAAAAACCCTTAATAGCTACATAAAAGTAGGGCAACACACCACGTCGGTTGGCCCATCTCTCCTCAAAGATCTTGACCAACAGTGCATCGTAGCCTATGCCAGCGGTTCCTAAAAAAAATCGATCATTCATCGCGCCCACGTCCACCTCTCGCGTGTCTCCATGAATGATCGTCTTGCAGGCCTCACTCATCTTAAGGGGGATGCCGAATTCCCGTGCCAAGCCGTTGCCGGAGCCAGCTGGAACTATTCCCAATGGCACTCCGCTGTTCACCAGACCGCATACAACCTCATTGATAGTGCCATCTCCGCCCACAGCCACAACCATATCGAATCCTTCAGCAACAGCTTCTCGAGCCAGAAGAGTTGCCTCTCCCACCTTACCTTGACAGATCACTTGAGATTCAATGCCGTGCGCGGCGAAGATCCTGTTCAAATCCGAGATGTCATCCTGAGGGTGTCTGCCTCGACCAGATATAGGATTAACGATGACTCTGGCTTTCAATTTCTCTTTAAGAAAAGGGTTATTATACAACGAATCATACAACGAATCGAAACCATATAAGGATCTCGCTCGTCAGTGACAGGACTCCGACGATTGCCGGACAAAGACAAAAGCTCCACAGCTTAATTGAAATGCCTAACACAATTTTGCTCAAAAGTCAATAGAAAAATAAAAATTTTTCCTTCAACAAACCGCCGCCTCCTCCTCGCCTAGAGATAAAAAAAGGGGATATGATCCCCTTTTCTAACAGAACACGTCATCAATTCACATGGAAAAGATGCCAAAAACCAATGATCTCTCAGTTGGAAGTTCGACTTCCCAGAACAGATGACCCACTATTCAGCGGAGAACTGGCCACCTGAAGGAGATCATCTTGGTCGCTCCCGTCTTCGGGAAAGGAGGCGATGCCGATATTTACGGCCTCCCCTTTTAGCAACTCGAGGTCTTCGGACAGCGAAGTTTCCGCAATCTTTTCCCTCAACCTCTCCGCCAGGTGAAAAGCACCCTCCTTCGGCGTTTCGGTGAGGATTAAAGCCAGGCGATTTTTACCCAGGGAAGTCAGAATGTCCGTCGCTCGGACGGTGTCCTCGATGAGATGACCCATGCTTTTGAGCGCCTCAGCCCTTCTCCGAGAACTCTGATCCGCCAGTGCAGAGCTCACATCGATCAGCACCAAAGATAGAAACTCGCAGTAACGCTCCGCTCTGCGCAACTCCTGAGCGAACCTTTTCTCAAAGTAACCTTGTGAATACATATTGGTTACCTCGTCAAATTGGCTCCTCTGCTCTAGAAACGAGATGCGCCTTCTCAACGATTCGTTTTCCGACCTTAGCTTCCGGAGTTCTTCCTCAAACTCCCGCTTATTGCTCCCAGACAATTCCATTGGTAACCCCTCATGTTAGGGCTATGGCACATCTCTATCCCAGGATAGTAACCGCCCCAATTATCGATGGACGGCTCGAGATCCAAAGATGTAGAAACCGCTTTCTTCGCTTCGCTGGGAGATTCTCCTCCAAGAAAACTCTGAGCCCAATCTTACTCTTAGTAAATTGGCAAACACTGTGCCAACTTCTTATAGATAAAGAGGTTTTTCTAGATACTTCTTTCTAAGGCTTGACCATGTAAAAACTAGCGAGCCGCACTTATTTGTCCGATCGCCTTGCGGCAATTGCACACTCCCATTCATGGAGCAAAAGTGTTTAAATAACCGACAGACGCTTCCTCAATTTGGGGTGAAATTCTTTGAAATAAAGCACTTAAGTTTGTACAAGAATCCGACAAGGAGGATTATTTCATGTCTTCCTTGTCTATTTGGTGCTTTTCCAACAGATCGTACAGGGTGGCTCGGCTTATCGCCAACTCCCGGGCTGCTCGAGAGATGTTTCCTCGATTTCTGATCAGAGCTTCCCGGATGAAGTTCCTTTCTAGCTTCTTCTTCGCCTGTCTGAGAGTTAATCTACCACCCTTCTCCAGCAATTGCAGATCCAAGTCCTCGGGGACCACCAGATTGCCTCTAGCCATGATGACAGCCCGTTTCACCCTGTTCTCCAGTTCTCGCACGTTACCCGGCCATTTGTAGGTCTGCAACTGCAGAAGAGCCTCTGTGCTATACCGCTTTAAGTTCTTGCCATACTCTTTGTTAAAATGGCTCAGGAAGGAATTTGCCAATAGCACGATATCCTCTCCTCGATCCCGCAAGGGAGGCAGGGAAATGGAAACCACACTCAGTCGGTAGTACAGATCTTCCCGGAATGTATTCTTCTCCATTTCCTCCTGCAGATTTTTATTGGTGGCAGCGATGATTCGGACATCGAGCTCGATGGGCTCTCGCCCCCCTACTCGTTCGATCTCTCTTTCCTGCAAAAACCGCAGAATCTTCACCTGAAGGGCCAGGGTAAGTTCCGCGATCTCGTCCAGAAATAGGGTCCCTCCGTCGGCCAGTTCAAACTTGCCCTTCCTGCGTCCCACTGCTCCTGTAAAGGCACCTTTTTCATAGCCGAACAGCTCGCTTTCCAGCAAATTTTCAGGAATGGCACCACAATTAATTGGAGTGAAAGGCTTGTTTTTCCGCAAGCTTTGCCGATGAATCGCCCTGGCCATCACCTCCTTACCTGTGCCACTTTCACCATAGATTAATACGGTTGCGTTGGTGGTGGCCACCCGATCGACGATGTCAAAGACATTCAACATCTGAGGACAGTTGCCGATGATCCCGTGGAACTTTCGCTCCTCCTGTAATTTCTCCGTGAGGAGTTCATTCTCGCGCTCGAGCTTTCGTATGTAAATGGCTCGGTTAATGATGACCTTAATTTCTGGGAGATCGATGGGCTTGGTGAAGTAATCATAAGCCCCCATCTGAATGGCCTTCAGGGCCAGGTGCTTGGTTTCATTGCCCGTGATCATGATCACCTTGGACTTGGAATCCAGCTCCATAGTTTTGCGGAGCACCTCGAAACCCTCTTCGTCCTGTCCAATGGGGGAAAGGCTGATATCCAGAGCAACAACTTGGGGCTCCTGCTCTCGGATTATCTCCATGGCTCGAGCACCATCACCGGCCGAGAGTACCTCGTAACTATCGTTTAGTGCCCACATCAACTGATCGCGGATTCCCTGGTCGTCATCAACGACAAGGATTTTATCTCTCGCTATTTTCATCCCCCCCCATCTTGAGACCCGCCAGTGGAATTAGGGTGATTGACCGGCAGCCGAATCAGGAAAATGGTACCCTGGCCTTCTTTGCTTCTGACCTCGATATGGCCTCCATGAGCCTCCACAGCCTCTTTGCACTGGTAAAGACCGATGCCCAATCCTTTCTCTTTGGTGGTCTGAAACGGTCTGAAAAGTTTGTGCTTCACAAAACTATCGCCCATACCAGTGCCCGTATCGGCCACTTCAACTTCAACAAACTGCAAAGTTTCACCGGCAGTTGGCAGAGATCCATCTTTCCAAAGCTTGGTTGATACCCGCAGAGTACCCTCTTTGCCCATGGCCTCTAGGGCGTTGACGATGAGGTTCCTCAGAATTCGTTCGGCATAATCCCGGTCGACGTTGACCAGAGGCAGAGGGTGAAGGTCTTCTATATACTGAATGCCCGCCATCTGGCTTCCCCTGATCTTAGAGATAACCCCTCGAACGATGTTGTTGAAATCCTGAGGTTGAGGGTTCAACTGGAGATCTTTGGGCATGGTGGTCATCCGGTTCATCAAACCCTTCATTTTCTCCACAGTCCCGGCGATGGTGGTCAGCATGCTCTCTCGAAACTCGGGTTTCTCCATTTTGGTTCCGGCGTTCTGAAGCAGCATGGACAAGGAGGAAACCAGATTCTTCAGATCGTGAACCACAAAGGAAGAGATCTTGTTTATGAACTCCCACTCCTTGGAGAGGACTAACTCTTCGCTCAGCTTGAGGTTCAGGATAGCCACGGAGAGATGATTGCCAATCGCTTCCAGAAGCTCCAAGTCCACGCTGGAAAGAAGATCTCCAGATTTCCTCGGGCCCAGTACCAAAAGCCCTACCAGTTTCCTCTTAGTAATCAATGGCACCACCACAGTGAAACCCAGGCTTCTTAAGCGGTCACGCTGGGATTGAACTTCAGACACTGGGCTTTCGCTAAACCGACTGTCCTCTAGGGTAATAGGCTGGCTCAGGATAAACAGCCAGTCCAAAAACTCGCTCTTTTCAGAAATCCGAAAGTCCTTGGTAGGCACGTTTTGGGCCTCGGCTAGCAAGAAATCTCCTTGAGTATCCCATTGTAATAGAACAGCAGCGCTGCACACGTTCAGAGTGTCCATCACCATATGCAGGAATCCAGGGAGAAAATCCTCCAGACTTAATAAGCTGGCTAGCTCCTCGCTAAACCGAAGCCACTGTTCCCGATAGTCGTATCGGCCTTTGTAAAAATTTCTGTCGATAAAAACCCTGAGTCTCCTCTTTAGCGAGCCTGAGACCAACAAGACCAAGAGCAGAATGAGCATCACGAAAGCCGCCAGGATGGTGAGGAATAGATTCAAATTGCCGCCGATAACCTTAACGAGTTTTCCCACCACTCCGACGAGAATTAAATATGCCCCCACAAGAAGCAAGATCGCCGATGAGTAAACGGCTCCCCTACCGACGTAAATTTCCACCTGAAACAGGCCATAGCGCACGATGTCGTAGGCTATGAACAACCCTGCCAGAGTGATGACCGCCGAGCCCACGAGCAGGGCCGCTGAAGGAATCCGAGAATATAGCAGACCCTGACTACATAAGAAGATAGCATAGACAAGCCCGCCCATGAGACCGTAGAGGGTATGGCGCCCTTCCTTCTGACGAGCATTCCGGTAAGTATTCTCCAAGACAATGAGCATGGCCACCACAGAGAGCAGGAGATAGATGAGAAACCAGCGACCTAATGTCCCGAAGCGAATGGCTTGGAGAAAGGGCGGCTGGGCATCCGCAGGGATATAGACCAAACGGTCTGTGGGCAGGAAGGCCATAAAGCTGACTCCCACCACGAGAAGGAGGAGCAAATATCTCAAACCTTTTCGTATAATGGTCTCGGGATTGGGTTGCATCAAAAGGAGGCTGATCAGCAACCAGGTAAGGGGCAAGAAAGAAACCCCCACTAAAGAGAACTTGTACCAAAACAGCACTCGACTCTGCACGGAGCTTGCCAGACACACCAAGTAGCCGAGTGTGATGATGATGATGCATAGGAGGCCGCATCCAAAAGCCCGGCTGATTGGGGACTTGGGATTTTTCCTCATGACCAGTACCGAGAGGAGGATGGCCATCATGATATTGGTCATGGGTATAAGGAGGAAAGGATTCATTTCGTCCTCTGTCTCAGTCTCTCCATCCGTTCAAGGGCAATCTGGGCCAGCTGGCTGCGGGGAGATTTCTCAACCAGCCTCCTATAGGCTTTAAGAGCTTCATCGGGGTATTCCAGATGGGTCTCGTACATTTCTCCAATCCGCAATAGGGAAAACAACACCTGTGGGCTCAGAGGGTGGTTCTCCACCAGGACTTCCAAAGCGGCAATGGCATCTTCCCATTGCTCCATCATTTCATGACACTGGGCGATATACCATTGCCCGTAAGCCGCTTGAGGAGAATCAGGATTTCTCGCTATAAACCTATCATAGTCTCTTAAGGCCTGAGAGTAAGCGCTGGTGGCTAACTCGCGATCTGAAAACTTTATATAGTGATCCAAAATATGATGGGGCACTTGGAGGGCTTCAGGGGAATTTGGGTAGTTTTCCATAATCCACCGAAACTCGTTTAGGGCCCTATCCCATTCTCCCTCCACTTCGTAAGTGAGGGCAAGGTAGTACTGAGCGCGGGCACCGATAGCCGCCTGCTCAGGAAAGTCGGAAATAACCCCCTTGAATTCCTCCCGAGACATGGCCAGCTCCCCCCGCTGCAAGTGGATTTTGCCCATGCCCAGGTGCACCCGGCTTAGTTTCCTGGCATCGGGATACCTCTCAAGCATATCGGTATAGATCTTCATGGCCTGAGCCGGGTCGTTGAGTTTTTCCTGGTAGAGCTCAGCCATGGTAAAGGAAGCCTCTGGAGGCTCTGTGCTATCCCCATGCGCCACCAGTGGCGCCAAGGCGGTTATGGCTTCGCGCCAGTGCTCTTGGCTCAGATAGCTGGACACAATCTGATTTTGGGCAAATTGGGCCGAGAGGGTATTGGGCCACTCCTGCACCACTCCTGAGAGATATTCCCGGGCTTTCTGAAAATGCCGGTCAGCCTCGGCTTTTTCTCGCTGTTCCCGATAGACCTGAGCGATGTAGACGGGCACTCGTAAAATATTCACATCGGGCTGATTGGGCGTCCCTGTGAAAGGGGGGTAGTTGTGCAGCAAAATATGGAAGGCAGAAACGGCATGTCCCCATTTCCCAATTTTCTGGTAGCTTAAGCCAATATAGTACTGCGCCCTAGAGCTTAACACCTGCTCAGCAGCATAATCGCGAACCACACCTTGATACTCAACTATGGCGGAGTCAAATTGCCCTTCCTGGAAAAAGAGATCGGCGACATTCATCTGGCTGGTCCCCGTTAAAGCCAACAGCTCGCCACGCAGCTTTTCTGATCTGTGCCCTTCGGTTCTCAGAGAGGCAACCGGGTATCTAACCAATATGTGCCGAAAAGACTCTCTGGCCTGTCTATAATCCGAAGGCCCAGCACCGCGTGGATTCACCTGTATGTTCTGGTACAGTTTATTGGCTCGATAAAACATCCTCTCGGCGAGATATCGATCTTTTATCCCCTTCACGTCAGAACAATGCGCAAATAGAAAAAGCAACAACACAAAGGACAGAGGTCTTCCCATTCTCAGATCGCATTGTATTTTATCGATAAGATAATCCAAAAACACAGCAAAGACCCATTTATATTTGGGCAATAAAAAAAGGATTTGCATTCCCGGATTGATCAATCTCACGGGCTACCACATTCTACTTCCATTTCCTCGGTGAAGGGAGACTCCTCTCGAGGGCCAAAGGCCAATGCTATGGGGTGCCTTCTGCAACACCCAAATAGAGTGCGGTGAGGGCGCCTACAATCACGAAGTTGACCAGCAAGGTGACTACTACTCCCAAACCTAGGAGAAAAACGACGATTTCAGGGCTGAATTTGGCAACCATCAGGGGAGCTCTCCCAGCTGCGACATCCACAATCCAGGAGAAGAAAGCTGGTATGGCGATGATCAGAAAAGTGACCCCGAAATTGCTCTTGGCCAGTGAAAAACTTCCTGTTAGAGCAGTCCAAATGTTTCGCTTTCCCAATACCACCTGAGGCGTGGTGAAGGCAAATGGAGTCATGATCACGACGTTGCAAAGGAAACCCGCAAGCCTTAGAAGCCGATGTGAATGAGCCCCCCACATTAAAATCTCTGGAGCCATAAATCGAAAGAGCCGGGTCATAAGAAACACCAGCGACCATTCCACCGCCCCAAGGACGAAAAGGGGCAGCATGCATCGCAAGGCCTGGTAAAAGCTTCTCCTCGCTTGAACCGTCTCGCTGCGATACTTCGCGGCGAACATGAGGGTGGCAGTCCCGATGACCAACCAGCTGACCAGCAGGCTCAACCAGCGGTTGGCCCCAAAGAAGAGCGTGGGCAAAACGACGAAGTTATGTGGATAGTGAAGGGCCGGCTCGCCATAAAGGCGCTCCATCAAAGGAACCAGCACTTGCGAAAACGGAGGGACAAAAAACAGGATGAGAGCGGTGAGGATAACGCTTTGCAGAAGGGTAAAAAGGAAAAACGGCAAAAAAATTGAGATCTTCTTCGCAGATCTCAGGCTCTGGATCCAGGTCCAAATGAGGATGTTGATCCTCTCGACGACGCGCATGGCATCCTCCGGGCCCACTGTATCCAGAAAGGCCCTATTCTCCCTGTCCCACTTCCATTTTCCCTACATACCGATTAAGCGCCTTCAGGGTGGCGAAAATCACGCTTCTTTTCAAGTCGCTTCCAATAATAGCGCTACCAGTAATCCTGATCTCCTCCCGAGGCTTCAGCAGACTGAGGATCGTTACGATGACCTCCTCCTGTCCCAGAGGAACGACCTTCAAATCCTCCAGTACCGGGGATTGGTCAGGAGGCAGAAATTTCTCGACGGCTCTTAAAGCGGCTTCGGCAACCAACCTCATCTGGTTCTGCGTGGAGCTTGGGCCCGATGCCACCCCAGTGGATACAACTCCGTCCCTCTCAATCTCCACCTGTGCTTCAGCTGCCACACCGGTTACGGTTAGATTGATGCCGCGAAATTTCAATCGAGCAGTGGGTCTCTCTTGTGGGGGCTTGCCTGACTTCCGCATTTGTGCTACGCTGACTCGTTTGTGGTCGATGCGTATTCCCAGCTGCGTGGCCAGCATCGATTCGATGTCCCTCACTATCTGTTTCGGCATTCTTTCGGCATCCCCTAGAATATGGATTTCCTCAATTTCTCCTTCTTTGGTGAGGGAAACGTAAGCGGACAGGACGCCTTTCACCTGATGTATGAGTTCCTCGATGTGCTCTCGATCGCTTTGCGTTCTCGCGTCCTGCACAGCTCATGCTCCTGGAAAAGGAACTATTCGCTCACGGGCCTGATGGAGTGATCGCGTCCACTTCGTTACTACCTGCACATAGAGATCCTTGGTCATAGACGAAGATGCTGTAGAAATAATGAGTGGATAAATCGAGGCGAGAATCGGTGAGCGATGTGGTTTGAATATCGTTGAAAAGCTCGATGGGATTCGAGGAAATATCAACAGGGGAGGATAAGTCCCGATACACGATGTAATGGTCGAAGTCCGCCTCCTGGCTGCGAGTCCATTTCAGTTCAATTTGCGCCGTGGTTGAATCATCGGGAGAAAGCTGGACCGAGGCGATGACAAGAGTCACTGGCTCAGGCGCCTTCTGAATTGTCAACGTCTTCACAGAGGTCCTTTCCTCAGAATTATTTCCTGCTTCGTCCCGAAATCGAGCCTTCACAGAAGCCTCGATGACCTCAAGCCCACTGGGGACCACAAAGTTCAGCTCATAGGTGCCATCCTCGACGAACTGGTCACCATGAGTGCCATCATCGAAGAGCTGCATCCCCGTCACGACGTTGCCGATGTCGATCTCAGCCCGACCCTGCGTCTCGCCCGTCTCAACGGAAAAGTGAATGAGATCCCCTGGCGAGAGCACTGTATCTGTTGGGGAAAAGACGAGAGCGTTGATGCTGGCCCGTGTGTCCAAGAGAATGGAATCCCAATGAAAACCAGAGGTCTCGTTATCGTCCAAATCCCTGACTTTCAAATAAACCCATTTCTGTCCATCCACAGATGTCAGATGCCAGCTTTTATTCGGTGCGAAAGGCTCCCAAGAGGCTTCTGTAAACAGAGAATCGTTGGCCAACAACATATACCTGGCTCCTTCGGGTGCGGATACATTCAGGGTAACCGAGGTGGATGTGGTGTACTTGTCACCATCATTAATTGCAATGGTGAAGCCATTGGGAGTAGCGGCAATCTCTTGAGAGTACTGTCCTATAAAGCCATGGTTGACGACCACACAGACACGGTATCGATAGGTGCGACCGTTTCTCAATCCACGATCCACATAGCTCTTGGTGGTGGTGGAATCGATGATGGCGAAATCGCCATCAATAGAGTCTTTACGAGCAATACGATACCACTTGACGACGGTCGTATCGCTAAGTTCCCAGCTCAAATGGACGGTCCTATCCCCCACTCCGATAGATAGATTGTGGGGAACAGGAGGCCAGGAGGCCTGGCCTGAATCCAATGGGTTTAGATAGATCACCGGCCCATGATCTTTTTCACAATTGCTGAAGAACAACAGAGCCACACCAAATGTGATCAGAAGTGCCCCTCGCCCCACCGCCTTTTTCATGGTCACCTCCGTGCCAACCTCATAACTTTAGAAGCGTTGGGTAAGCAGAAGTTTGGTTTGACCTTGGTGTACCTGCCCTGTAATGAGTGGAGTGGCCCGCTCGTAAATATCCTCCTTGTATCGGGGAAAAAAGAAAACCGCTTCCAGCACGTTGTAGGCCCAGAGAACGGCCGTCGCCACGGTAAAGGCGGTCCTTATTTCAAAGGCTTCATCAGCCTCACGAGCTGCCTTTTCCATCTCCCTACGAAGCCGAGGGATGTCATCGACAACCCTGGCTCGGCGGTATTGGGAGAGCGCCTGTTCATAATCGTCCTTCGCGTCCTCATAGTTCTTGTATGCGTCAACAGTGGCAAGGATAGATGTCGTGTTAAGGATCCCTAAAATTACTCCTTTTGTTTTCCTGTTGGAGTAAAATTGACCCCAGCCAGGAAATAATAAAGAGCGCCATGCTGCTTTGAATCGCGATTTGGAAACGAGCTTGATGTACAGACTATTTTGCCGATCTCCCACCAAAGTGACCTTGGTAGACCAAGTTTCGTAGCCCCGCTTCAAGGCCTTAACCTTATAGGTACCCACCAAACCGAAGGGCAACTGACAAGGGGTATGACCCACGAAGTCATAATCGCCCTCTATATAAACCAAGGCTCCCGAAGGTTTCGAGTATAGTGAAAAAGCGCCGCCTGAGGGTGTAACCGCGCCCTCCTCTTGTGCCAAAGCCATGGACGCGAATACGACGACGCTCATCGTCATCAGGATACAAAACGCTTTGCTCATGGACACCATTCCCTCCACTCGCAGCTACCAGTTTTATTCATCCTAAAGTTGCATCCCTCAAGGCAGAGTCCTGAACATTCCCCCCATACTTAGACTTACTTCGACTTACTTCAATCAAGTTATCATCTTTTCTTGACATTGTCAAGGGAATAATTCTGCTGCGCTCTGGGAGGAAATGAAGCCAATAGCAAGATAGCTCACCGTTTCTGGTTCTTAATAGATCCCCTTTCTGCAAATGACAACCACAATGGTCTTGAGCAGTATCTTCAAATCGTGGCCCAAGGATTTGCTATCTACATATTTTAAATCATAATCCAGTTTGGAATAGACATCCTCCATGCAGGTATCATAGCCGCCCATCACCTGAGCCAAACCAGTCAATCCGGGTTTTACCTTCAATCTCTCTTCGTATCGAGAGATGGTGCCCACGAATTGGTCAACAAAATAGGGTCGCTCGGGCCGAGGCCCAACCAGGCTCATGTCACCTTTGAGAACATTGAACAGCTGCGGTAGCTCATCTGCCCGGATGGCCCTGAGTAGTTTACCCACTTTGGTGATTCGTGGATCATTCCTCTTGGCCCAGACCGGCCCGCTTTTCTTCTCGGCATCCTCTCGCATGGAACGAAACTTATAGACGACGAAAAGTCGCCCGTAGGCGTTCTTCTTCCGTCTATCCCCATTCCTTCGATCCCCGTTTAGCCTGTAAGAATTTCTGCGGCGGTCGCCATTACGCCTTTCTTGACCAACTCGCATCTGTTTGAATAGCACACTGCCAGGGGAATCGAGCTTAACTAATATGGGCACCAGCAAGAAAAAAGGTGAAGTGAGAATGAGCCCTAGGATGGCACCGATGATGTCGACGCCCCTCCTCATAGCCTCACCACAACGGCTCCTCAAATCGATGGAACAGGTGCCCTTGAGAACTGAATCGGGAACGAGGAAGAAGACTATCAGGGAAGAGATCAGGAAGGAAGGAGAGAGAATTAATCGGCCGAAAAAAGTTTTTACGCCGACCAATGTCCTTCCCATGGGGTGCCGGTTCTCTTTCCACGTTGGATGCTGCCCCAAGGGCAGAAATGTCCTCCCAGGACAAGAGGATCCTTTAACCGCGTGGCCAGTTTTAGTCTCGGGCACATTTAGGACTTTGATATCGTTTTGGGAAGTAAACGGGCTTTGATACCTTTCCCTGACTGAGGTTTTTTTCATGTTCCACGCTTTATACTTCAAGTCTCCGACCCCCTTTAAAGTGGAGACCACGCTATAACTGTATTTTTTTAGTGCAAAGTCTATGCCAAGCTTCGTTGCTCCAGCCTTTCCACAGAAGCTAAAATCAACATGGCCAGAAAGGCGCTTGTGACGCGCATCTAGAAGAATACGCTAACATAAAAAATGCGGGACCCAGAAAATAGGATCCCGCTTGCTGTGAAATACCCCGGCCAATGAGAAAAAAAACGCACTAAAAGTGCAATTTTTTTCATATATCCTGCTTAATGTTGCACCGTACTGACTCGAATGCCGACACCTCCAGGTGAATCGGATGGAAGATTGAGGGTCAACGGATGACCGTTATCTTCTTCACATCGAGGAAATCCCCACACCACATTTGGCAGAAATAGACGCCACTGGCCACAGCCATACCTATATCATCGGTACCATCCCAAGAAACCTGATGGAGACCTGGATCTGCTGAGTCGTCCACCAACGTGCGCACCTTCTGGCCTTGGACGTTGAAAATAGCCAGAACCACTCGATTCGCCTCAGGAGTTTGATAGCTTAAAGTCGTGTTAGCATTGAAGGGATTGGGGTAGTTCTGATGCAGTTGGTATTCTATGGGCCTTTCCCCTAGTGCGGGCTGGCACAAGACCTCCTCGGACTCGAGAGAAAGGGGCCCCTCCTCTTGGTAGGCATTGACCCCAGCTACGCGAAGCCTGTAGTAATGGCCTCCGTCAGCCTCAACCACGTAAGATGTGTCTGTGGTTGTATCTACCAGTTGATAAGCCTCTTCATCCACGGAAAGGTATATATGATAATATGCGACCGTTGTCTCGGCATTGGCTGGGGGTTGCCACCGAAAGCCTATCTGGTAATCGTCATCTACAGCTGCTTCCACTGGGGAAACTGCCAAAAGCAGAAACAGGACACTGGTGAGAAGCGCCGAAAGAAGAACTATCCGATCCCAAACACGTATATGGTCGCGTAGGCACAACATGGCCGAAAAAGGGAATAAAGAGAACGTACCTCCTGCAAGATAACCATTCAAAAAGCGATTCATTTTCTCCTCCATCGCTTGATATCAATATCCCAATGCATAGCACCTGGAACCCAAGAGCTGGGGGGTAAGGTTCAACAGAAACACCATATCATGTGAATTCTACAAATTTAAATGACCTTATTCAAAAAAGCAAGGCATTTTTTCGGCATGCACAAAAGGAATTCTCTTAGGTTTCGCACAAAACACAGATGTATTGAGCTATGATCAACAACACCGTCCCTTCATAGGGAAGACAAATCCATGTCACTCAAATGATATCAAAACGAGGCTCTTTACAATATCTTCACTTCACACAAATGAAATACGTTTCTGGTGCGAAGAACAGAGCTATACGTTTAATAGAATAATGGATTATTGAAAGGTGCTCAAACCACCGTGTCCCATGGTTCTCTTAGTCGTCGAAATGTATCGGCTGGCCGGGAATCCCGGGAAGCTCGTGTGCGGTGGTGAAAGTCATGTCTTGAGACGTACTGGCATTGCCCCACACATCTTGGCTCCCAAGACGGTAATGATATTGGGTATCGGGAGTGAGACCGGTCAGCTCCAGGCTGTGTGACAGCACCAGAAGCGAATCCTCCACAACCCAGACATACGAGCCAGGAGCGAACCCGAACTCCACCCTGGAATCGGCCGGCTCATCAGTGATCCACTGAATAGTGGCTGCAGAATCTGACACCCCCACAGCGGTCACCTGCGAGATGAGAGGAGCCGTCGTGTCGGCAGCAGATCCCTGACCGCGCAGCAAAACGACGTACATGCTCCCCGCTCCACTAGCCCCATTGGCCATGTTCGCCCCCATGACCACACTGCCCGCAGGAACATCTCGAGCCCATACCTGAAGGGGCGAGGCTCCATCGGTGACCCCGATTCCCGCACCCATCTCCGTATAATGATCCGTTATCCAGAAAGGCAAGCCGGAAGCTCGACTGTCATAGGCCACATATGCGGTCACATCCTGGTTCACCGTGAAGGTGAGGAACCCCTCTGAGGTCTGACCTTTATCATCGTTGGCCGTTTTGATCCACAGCAGATTTTGAAGTTCTGCGGGAATGCTTACAACGGTTAAGGTACGATCGATATAGTATTCATCACCCACCTGCAGGTATTCGCATTGGTAGTCGGGGGGATCGATGTCGCTCACCAAGAGCTGGGAATATAATTCATAAACATATGAGGAATTTGGGGCAATCGTGTTCGGCACAACAGCACGATCTCGCACGCCATTTATGGCGATGGTGTAAGTGAGGCCTTCCTCATGCGGACTCGTCGTTAACTGTAGCGTTACTAGGTCGGCATGAAGATTCGCCGATATGACGGCCACGCCATTATCTATTTGATAGTTGGAGATCTCCTCTGTCGATGACTCTTCCATAGGCTCGCTAAAAACGATCTCCAGACTGGTGGCGTCGGTGAGACTCACAGAAGAAACAGTCGGAGGGGTGTTATCGGCCAAGGTGCTGAATGTGCCTGTGGCCGCCGTAGGGCTGAGAATCCCGACATTGTCCACAGAATAGACGGCATAATCGAAGGCCGCGTTCTCCGGTAAGCCCGAGTCTTCATATTGGGGACCCGGAGAAGTACTCACGGGCGCAGAATCGCGGTAGATGGAGTACCAGGAGGCGCCGTCTCCGTCGCTGGCAGGCTCGGGCGGGGTCCACGCCAAAGAAATGCTGTGTTCCGTCGCATCGGTGGCCTGCAAATTTGTGGGTGGATTTGGAGGAACGGTGTCCTGGGCTCCATATTCCTGGGAAAGATAATAGAAAAGTTGAAGTACTGTTCTGGTTTTTTGGGCCAGTAGCTTCACATCTGTAATGGCTTGGCCGTACACGATGGACACATCGAGAGCAGAAATAGCTTTGTTAAGATAATCAATATTTCCTGTTTCACCATAAGCATGTCCTAAGACACCTACGTATTGTCCTGCTAGAGATACACCACCTGGCTCAGGATGAGGGGGCTCCCACCCATAGAAATACCCGCCATATTCATCCGTCCACAAGTTTGCTCTCTCAACCATCCATTCAATTCCCCTTAAGACATCGTCTCTTGCGGTGGGGTCTTGTGTTATCTGATAATAACGATACAGTGCCTCCCAGGCATTGCCAGACTGCCATGAAGAGCCGATGCAGCTCCCTTGATATTTCATCCTGAAGCCATCATCACAATCGCAATAAAGACCATGATTCTGCCAAATATTATAAATCTCTGGATACATAGGACTGATACTCTGATACTCGTTTATTTTCATGGCGAGTGTATAGGCCGATACTTTTAGGGAACCATCCATATCGCCTCTCTGATAGACACCATTGTTCAAGTAAGTCTCATCTCCTGAAGCCTCATAATAGGACAGCAGAGCCTGAAGGCCCTGCCCTAACATTCGAGGATCATATAACACCAAATCAGCATCATAGCGTGCAGCAGAATTTCTCACAAAATCAGCTTGCATTTTGCCTCCATAAAGTGACTGTCTATCTCCAGTGAGAAAGTAATGAAGGATTAGACCAGGACCTTTTAAAGCAGTATAACCTTGATCATCAATACCTAAATTATGATTCTCATTAGGTCTGCCGCGTGCAGCACCCACACAAGCCTCCTTGTAGCTACCAGGTGGCTGGTCTCCCATATGATACACTATATCTACATCACGATAATGCTTGACCTGATCTGTAGCCAGATCAAACCATTTCAAATCAGCACTGCGTGCAAATTGGGCATAAAGAGGATAGGGAGCATCATAATGTATATTTGACCATTGGCCTTGCCAGGAGTCGCCATAGTTCCACATTCCATACTCATTTTTAGCGCTCCAACCGCTATTTTCCCGGTTTAAGAAGATCACATCGTACATATATTCCACGTGATCTTCCCACTCCTGAACGATCCACCGATATTCTGGTTTAATCAAGGAGATATCCTGAGGAGTGATCTTGCCAAACACCTCGCTAGAGGTGTACCATTGCGGAGGAGCCACGGCGAACAGAGGGTTTTCGAAGGACAGGGCCATGGCTTCTGAATTGGCATCTATCCGATTCCCGGGATGAAAATAGTATAAGATCTCGTGCGTTTTAGCTGCTCCGCAGTAGATCCGGTCCGCAGCCGTCCGGGGATCATCTGGATTGATGGGAAAGGAGTCATAATAGACGGGCAGCATCCTGACCCAGACGGCGCCATCGGCTCCCACCTCGATCCCCTTTGGGTGAAGCTGCCAGAACTGTCTAATGGCGGTGGTCAATCCCCATCGCGAATCGCTGACATCTGCCCAACCCCTGGCCTTATCCCCTGAACCTGCGCCATTTCCACCAATCGTGTAGTGGAGATCGCCAGGTGTGCATGTTCCATAACCATAGATGTAGGCGCTCTCTGACCCACTGAGGTTTCCGCTATGTACGGTGCTGCCCGAGCCGCCGAAGGCATAGCTGGCCGATCCTTGAAGATTGATGTGACTGCGCAGGGAGATGTCCTTCACGTCGATATGATCCACGATGGCAGCGCTCTGGCGATTGTAAAAGGTGTAAAAAACCCTCAAAAAGCTTTGGCCTGAATAGGCATGGATGCGGATGGTGAAATCCAGCCCTCTCTGCCCACTGTCATTACGATGCCACCCCTCGGCCAAGATGGCCAATCTCAATGGTCCGACTTCCTCCAGCTCCACGGAAACGCCCCCATCCAGCGCGGAGCAGAACTGTTGGCCAGAATCATATGTGACCGTGGCGCCATCCTGGGCATGGGGAGAGATCATTTCCTCCTCTGCTTCGAAATTGCCATCTTCGTCAAGGTCGAGCCAGAGTTGTTGGAAAAGGTTGAAGTTCGTTTTACTGACCACGAACTTCAAGGGCCCTGTCACCACCACGATGCTTTCGGCACTTTCAGTGGCCGTCAAGGGAGTGCCCGAAGCATCCCCGGCACCGTTAGTGAGATAATAGGTGGATGTTCCGTGAGCGGATACGTCTGCGGTAAAATCACATAACAGCCATTTCACACTGCCGTCCTGCCAAGTGGAAAGAGTCCGGAACTGTCCTGCCACACCGGCAATCTGCACCTCTTGATCCGAATAAATTAGCCCCCTGGGAAAAGGAACGCCCGCCGTCAAGGGTGTTTCCGTTCTGCTCACCCCGGCCCGTTCGTCCACGGTCAGTACCGTCTGAAAACAGAAACTCATCTCCGCCAAAAACAGAATCGCTGCCCAGGAGCAAAAGACGGCCATTAAATATTTGCCTGTCTCGCGCAATCTCATCTATTCTCACCGGCTTTCAATCAGAAGGTCCTGGAACTTCTCCCTCGCGATTAACCGAAAACTCGAAGGGCACCAGAGTGATCCATCGCTGCAACTATCATGCCAATCCGCCCCCAACGAATCAGCTCATGAGGTCTACTCCGGGCTCATCTTTCACGACCTTGTCCTCGGTCACATGACAAAAAACTGGAGATTTTTCGCTCGACACATCGGTAGACGAAGATCATCAGCACAAAAGACTTAATAGAATTAAGCGAAGGCCCCGGGACGCTCATGAAGGGACCCCTTCACCCGGGGCTATTGGTTGGTCTTATGGAAGGTAGCGGGCGTTTATCCGAGCTATGTGGTGGTTTTTTGCACAATCCCTTTAACTATTGAGCACTTCTCTTGATCTTGCACAATTCCGCCAAAATACCGCCAGCTTCCAGCCTCAAGCGGTTATCTAACTCATCCCAAATTTCTTCAACCGCTCTCGGAGTGTATTTCGACTGATCCCTAAAAGCTGCGCTGCTTTAACTTGGTTTTTCCCTACTTTCTGCATTGTGGTTTGAATTAACGCTTTTTCCAGGGCCGAAGTCAACTGTTGGTATAAATGACCCTTTCCAGTTATGCTTAGTTTATCGAAAAGAGGCTCAATAACCTTGGCGAACATCTGCTGACAGTCGTCTCTGACCCCATCGAAATCAATGGTCTCCTCCTCAAGAACGATGTGTTCTGGGAGCAGCACTTCCCCATGGCAGAAGATGACAGCTGTTTGAATGACGTTTTTCAGTTCCCGGACATTGCCTTTCCACGAACACTCTTTCAGTTTCTCAACGACCTTAGGGTTGATGCCCTTGATGTTTTTCTTGGCCTTTTCAGAAAACTGCCTGAGGAAATATTCAGCTAAAAGGCGAATATCCTCTCCCCTGGTTCGCAAGGGAGGCAAACAAATATAGGCGCCTCGCAGTCGATAAAAGAGGTCAACTCGGAACTCACCATCTTGCATGCATTTGACCAAACTGCGGTTGGTGGCTGCTAAGACTCTGATGTCGACTTTAATCGTCTCCGACCCCCCGAGCCTCTCAAACTCCTGCTGCTCCAGAACCCGCAACACCTTGCTCTGGGTTGCAGCGCTCATGTCAGAGACCTCATCCAAAAATATGGTTCCCCCGTGAGACTGTTCGAATTTTCCCTTCCGCTTGCCCACGGCTCCAGTGAAGGCTCCTGCTTCATGACCGAACAGCTCGCTCTCCAGGAGGGTTTCGGGGATGGCTGCGCAGTTCACCGCCAAGAATTTCTTGTGGCTGCGAAGGCTATGGCGATGTATTTCCCGAGCCACAAGCTCTTTACCTGTGCCGCTTTCACCTTGTATGAGGACCGGCACATCCGTGGGAGCCACTCGGCCAATCAGTTTGTAAATTTCCAACATCTCGGGATGTTCGCCGACGAAAACTGCCTCCTCTTCCATGCCCTCTTCGAGGTCTATAAGAGGCTTGCTGGGAGCCTTGAGACGAGTTCTGGCCAATCTGCTCAGCAGCGCTCGCACCTGGGCTAGCTCCAATGGCTTGATGACATAGTCAAAAGCCCCTTCTTTCATAGCTTTGATGGCCAAGGAGGTGGAGACCTTGTCGGCGATCACGATAACTGGTATATCCTGAACGCTTTTCCTGAATACCTGAAGCAGATACAGTCGCAAGACTTCCGGTCGGGCAATATTTAAGAAAATGATGTTCGGCTTATCCCTTTCCAGCACCACCCCTACCTCTTCAGCCTTACACTTATTGATGACGTATCCCTTTTGACCACGCACAGCTTCTCTCAGGGAAAGGGCGGTCTTTTCATCGACCCCAACCAATAAGATCTTTGTCATCTTCAATGCCTATCCTCTCGCCGTAGTTTAACTATAGCAGGCACCATCTTGCCGCTAACAGGATTCCCCTTTCGGCAACCGTCCCCTGTGCGATGGTCAGTGCTTCACGACTTGCAGACCCCAAAAAGACAATGCAACCTGGAAGATAATAACCAGAAGGATGCGAGGTCAATAGTTTTCCCATCAAATCTGGTTCGCGGTGATAGGCTCTCTCATAATGGTCGAAAACAGCCCGAGACAGCCGTTATCACTCAGCGAGGGAGAAGGCCAGGCAAAAACTCACCCTGTCCTAAGGTGATCTTTGCGCCATACTCTCTATAATTACATCCAGCTTCTGTAAGCAATTTCTCCAACGGTATTCGTTTTCCACCAGCTGGCGAGCAGCTTGAGATATCGTCTGTTGTAGCTGAGGGTCTAAAAGCAGCTCTACCGTCTTGGCGGCGAAGTCGGCGGGGTCATCGGCCACCATGATATGTCTCCCAGGCTGGGCATTGATACCTTCCTTGGCCCGAGCGGTGGCCACTACGGGTACACCCATGGCCATAGCCTCTAAAATTTTGTTCTGTACTCCCCTGGCGATACGCAGGGGAACTACACAGACATTAGATTCGCTCAAGTAAGGTCTGACGTCCGGCACATATCCCGTGATGGTCACGTTTTCACTCTTGCCCAGTTTGCGGATGGCTCGTATGGGATTGCCTCCCAAAATAGTGAACTTCACCTGAGGAATTGCCTTCTGGATAAGCGGCAGAATCTGCTGGTAGAAATAGAGAACTCCATCCACATTAGCATAATAGTCCATCACTCCCATAAAGATCAGACTCTGCGGCAGGGAAACCCTTTTAGGGGCCTGAAAATACTCCACATCGACCCCATTGGGGACGGTACAGAGCACAAACCGATCTGAGTAAGAGCGAAAAAGACGCTCTTCAGCATCGGAGATGACCGTACAACAATCATACAGGGGGGCCAAGGAGACCTCAAATCTCTTCAGCCTCTCGCCCTCTAAACGATAGACATGAGACAGGGGAGCCTTTACAAATTTGGAATATTGAAACCACTTATCAGAATCCACGTCAGCAAAATCTATAATTTTAAAAACACCTTGAGCGCGAGGAACAAATTGGGCCATGCCAGAGGAGAAGACGAAAATCAGATCGAACTTTTCCTCCTGGAGGCGATGATTGATGAGAGCCTGCAATCTCTTCGAGTCAAAGTATGACAATGTCAGCGGATTGGGAGATAATATGTGGAAAAAACTCCTGATCTTCGACCGCAGGGGGCTCATAAGGGCCACGTCGATGGAGTCACAATAGGCCCGTAAAGCTTCTGCCTTCCCCACCTCCTGGCGTGATGAAGCTAAACAGGCCAAATGAATAGAGTGGCTCTGAGAGAGATGCTTGATCATGTGAAAAGACCGTATTTTGTCCCCCTTATCGGGGGGATATGGAACACGATGCGCGATATACAAAATTTTCATAACCGTCTATCCCCCGAAAAGCTTCTCTGCAGGGAGGGGTAGATATGCTTGATGAACCCTTTCTGGTATTCCAGCACCTCCGAGAGGTCACCGATCAGAGGGGTCGAAATCTTCACCAGGGCACCGTCCGTTCGGTTGAAACGTATGGCGTCCAAGACCAGATAGATACGCTGGGTGTACTCGCTGTGCATGATCCGATCCCCCGATTGGAGCCAGTAGAGAACCACCTGCTTAGCCTCATCCTTTTGAAAAATAAGTCTGTTCACTCTTAGTGATTCATGGTTACCAGCATCTAATGGTATGGATTCTATTCCTTTTCCAACCAGAGACCATCCCGCGCCGGGATAACAATGCTTTGGGGAATGTATACCCTTACCCTGCCTTTGGTTGCGATAATATCCCACATAAAGCCATAATATCCGATTGTCATCGTCTACGTATTTCCTCTGGATATAGGCATCCAAGCCCAACATGTCCAAGATGGGTTGCTCCATAGGCTGATCAGCCCCGCGCCAACTTCCTACTTGGTAAGGAATTCCCTGTAACTCGGCATGCTCTGATAGCAGACATGACTCACGAGAAAGCACGTGTTGGTAAGCGATGGCTACTATCAAAAAGCCAAAGACGATCCAGTATCTCTTTTGAACGATAGCCATCTCAAAAAGCCTCCTATGAAGCAAAGGCTCACCACGGCAAAGACGAACACCACCACGCCGGAGAACCGGTGGAGAAAACCTTGAGCCACCTTCTCCCCATAGAGGGAGGCCAAAACTGCGGTGATTGACAGACGGAGAATGTTTGCTCCGATGGCCACGGGCGCGGCGGCTAAAAAAAGGAGCGCTCCCTTTGCCACCGTCCTTTGCGTCACATAAGCCAGGGCCGCCGCCAGTGCGGATAGAGAAATCAGGGAGCGCAGTCCGCTACATGCGTCGACCACTTGCAGGGTTGTATTTTCCAGATGGAGTATGTTGCCGTCCCGAAGAATGGGAATGCCCAAGAGGCTGACCAAATCTGACGTCCAGCGGCTGGCCAGGAGTTCTAAAGGAAAAGAGGCAGAGTAGTAGAGCACATACGGCACCGGAATCATGAAGACCAGGTAAAACAAGGGAAAAAGTAACCCGGCGGCGATCTCCTTGCCCCCTAAATACAGCAAAAGCCCACCGATGACCACCAACAAAGAAAGACGCATGGTAAAGTATTCCGCACCGATATGGGAGATGATGAACATCAGCAAGCCAAACACGAAAATGATCAGCCCCACGCCGTACGGCTTTTTCTGCTTCTCTCGCAGTCGATTCCTATTACGCCAGATGAAAAAGGCGGATACCAGGGGAATGAGAAATCCATGGGAGTAATTCTCATCGATGATCCAATCGTGCACCAAGTCTACGATGACAGAATAGTACAGGATGAAAACGAGAATCCCCAGAGTGAAAATTTGAAAGAGCGGTTTTTCATTTTTTTGGAGAAATCTCATGGACCGATACTCCGGGCTTCCTCCCCACTCCCAGTCCAATCCCTGGGCCAGCCCGCTCCTCAGGGGATAGCCCGCACAAGCTTGGGACCTAACCATTTTGTCACAGGAAGTGGCATTTTCTGCCAAATGCGCTTAGGATAATCGAACTTAGGATTGGAGGGCGTCACGTTGGGTATTTCCGTGATCCGGTTGAGATAGTACTGGTAGAAAAGGGGCTGAGAGTCAAATCCCTGATTTTTTTTAAAGCTATAAGGACCCGTTCCCTTTCTGCTTCTGCCGAAATCAAAAATCTTATACCCGTTCTCCACTCCAAATTCCATCAGTTTCAGATACATGAAATTGCTAATATGATATCGATTATACTCCTGCAAGGATCCCGAATAGTATGGAAGAACAGTGTCCCGGAAAAGAAAAACAAACACACTGGCCACCAGCTTCCCACCATATCTCACGGACAAAATGGTGGATTGGTCCTTGAATTCTTGAGCCAGAGATTGAAACCAAGAGAAGGGCAAGACAGGGGAGCCCAATCGTCTCATCTGAATGGCGTTGAGTTGGTAATGTTCCTTCAGCCTATCTCTTCCCAGCTCACACTCCAGGCCATATTCGATAGCCTGTCGAGCCGCAGCTCTTGCCTTACGAGGCAACTCCCTCAAACACTGGGCTGAGTCCGAGGGAAGCGGCTTCATAAAAGTGACGTATAGATCGTTGAGCGACAAAGCCGACGGATCTGGCTGCAGGTTTCTGAGCTCCAGGTAATCCACCTCCTGCTCTTGGGCGATCTCTTTTGCCCTTTCCAGAAGAAGATCCCTGGCGTCATCATGAACGGCGCAAATCCCCCCATAGACAGCAAAAGGCACTGAGACTAGAAACTTGCCAAATAGCCTGCTTTTGATGAGAAAAAGTGGGAGGATACCTGTTATGTCACCTTTCTCCTGAGCCAAAAGGTAGCGAGATCTGTGCCCAAAGACACGCTCCACCACCCTTTTCCAACCGGTGAGATGGAAAAAAGTTGCCTTTTCCTGCTGGCCCACGAACCGATCCCAGGAGGAGGTGTGTTCCTCTCGAAATTCAATAATTTCCATTGAGAATTTACCTCAAAAGTGACTCTTCGGAAAGGAGCGCCTGCCGTGCTCTCATCGAATCCTGAGTTTCTCCCAAACCGGTGAAGAGATGGCGCCCATCATGCCCACATCCTCCCCTCCAGACGGCTCAGCTGCTCTGACTGGTTGTCATCACCAGATGGTGCCTTTCATCTAAAAAGACCTCCCAAAGGCACGCATCCGGTCTTGTCTTTGATTATCGAACAGAAAAGCCCTCACCGGTGTAATGGGTTAAGTGCCAATTGTTGAGATCGCCACAATCGTGACCTATGTGACATCTGGGAGGCAAGGTAAACATGAAGGGCACGCCTTTTCCAACCTCTATCATGCCTAGGCGCTTTACATAGCCGTTTATCATTTTAGAAGAAGATACCAGTTCTAACACATCGGCTTCGCTTTTCCAAAACATACTGAACACCTTATTTATAAGTTTTTTATAAACCTTCGCATCTTCAGTGAAAAACCCAAAATCCATAAGAGTCATCAGATAAAAGTTCCTATATTTACCCAGTATAGCTTCCTTAATCTCTTTTTTTCTTATGACAAAGTAACATAAAGGTTTTTTGGTAGCTTCATCTTTTAGCAAATACAGGCTCGTCTCGGGTTTTCCCCATTTGATTTTCCAAATTATCTTAGATAAGCTATCATTAAAGTGATACTTCGCTCTATAACAGAGCCTTGGGAGATCGTTATTGAAGATTGTATCATCATGAATGTTTACCTGATCTAAGAATACCTTGTTCTTCTTCAGCTTTGTCAGTATCAGTATAAAATGCCCCCAAAACAGAATCAGCGCCCGATATAGGAAATTCGCCATAAACCTTATCGGTTTTGATTTAACATGATATTCAAGAACAGGGCGTGCCGTCTTCAATAACAAATGCCTGCTGACATGACCTGGAAGTTCGAAACCTAATTTTTTATAGATATGTATAGTTACCTCCGTAGCAAATCCTCCGGCCGCGATGAGGTCTTGTCCATGAAGCACTTTTATTGTTTCTTCCACCACTCGCTTGGCCAATCCCCTTCCTCTATAAACGGGATCAGTGACCAGGTCCCCCGTCCAAGCCCAGGGATATATTTTCCCATCTACTGAGAGCTTGTCTGGGAAAGCCGAAAGATGGGAATATATTCTTCTCTCATCGGCGACATAAAAAAAGCAGGGAAAATCCTCATTGATATCTGGGCAGGTGAGGAGACGTCGAAACTTCTCATCTGGAATAGATTTATAAACGACAGGATGCAGCTCTTTCAGCTGCTTAATCTGCTTGAAGGTCACATGGTTGAACTCTCCTAAATTGTTTTTACCCTTACTTATTGGCATCCTGATCTCCTTTTCACTTAGATCAGACTATTTACCCCATTGCGTATATCGACCTTTTTATTTTTGATGGCCGGCAGGATGATATCGAGAATCATGGGAACCTTTGAATTATCATCATGAAGCAAGACAATATCCCGTGGGCGTAGCGATTCTGCAAGATCTCTTCCGATGGTTTGAGCATCCCAGGACTTTCTGTAACCCCATTCCCCGCCTTCAATCGAGTAGAGCACAATTCTTAAATCCAAACTTTTGGCAGCTAAAAGGCTGGTAAGATTGATCCCTCTGGGTGGACGAAACAAACTTGGCTTTATTCCTATGGTCTTTTCTATTACATCCTGGCACCTGATAAGATCGCGCCTATAGGCGAAAAAGCTTAACAAGCCAGGCAACTTACCCTTGGGGTGATCGTAGCTATGGTTTCCTATTAGGTGCCCCTTTGCCTTTATCAATTTCAGAAGATGGGGAGTCTCCTTAACTCTTGATCCGACGACGAAGAATACTGCGCGAGCCCGGTATTCCTCAAGACGTTCTAAAATAAACGGGGTAATTTTTTCATCCGGCCCGTCATCGAAGGTGAGAAGAATAGAGCTTGCGGCTTGTTTATCAAGTTTGTACCTCATTAATGAGTTTGGGACTACATTTTTAATGACTTCTTTGAGCACTTTGGTCTCTTTCGCCAGGAGATACTATCCTCAAAATTTATCTTCAAGGAGCAATTCAACAGAAAGAACTCGAGATAGCATAATAGGATCCTTTATCTTCTCTAGATTTATGTATCGATAAATGTGTAAATCTAGATCATCAAAAATTTCTTTTAAATACTCTCTGTTAAAATAAAAAGGCGGTCTATAGTTCTTTGCTCTTAGTTCTCTATGTATCACTGGTATCACTGACCTGAGGAAAAATGGAAGATTTTTTCTCAAAGCAGTTGTGATTTTCGTCTGCCACTTCACGGGATCATAAAAATTGAATCCATATGCCGATGGGTATCTTGCCAGATGAGGATCTATTTTCCTTATCAGGGCCGCCTCAAATTGGCCAAAGTATTTGTACTTCATCGGTATGTGAAAACTTTCAAAAATAAACCTGGACTCGGCGTAAGGAGTTAAAGCATGTGAAAATTGATTATCAATTGAATGGTTCATACCCATCCAATACTTATGGCGAAGGAATGGATAGAGCAATACCACTTGCTGCATTGTCAGCCAATCTTGCTCAATATCCAAAATAGCTTTAATTTTACCCCTAAGCTTCGAGAAATATTCTTTTTTATCGAAGAAATCGCTGCAGATTGAATAATCGACAAAATCTTCCAATATATGAATGGGGCCATATTTGTTTTCTAAAAACTTTCCAATATCAATTTTCTCCTTCGGAATTTGCCAGACGCTACGGTATATCTCACCCCCACCTCCATTTAGATGAAGATTCGCTTTATTCGCGCGTATGATCCTGGTGGCGATGTCTGAGCCATTATCAAAAACTCCAGTACAGCCTAAACCATCAAATAAAAAATAGTTGCCTTCAACAATTTCATAGAACTTGTCTGGTTCTACCTTTGCAAACTTGCTCTTATCAGTATGATCTAGTTGAAGTTTTTCACCTTGTGCAATGGTCTTAGCAATTTTTACGTCACGAGAATCATCTTCCCCATAGACAAACAAAGAAGGAACGATTCCCACTTTCCTCATCAGGGCTAACATTAATCTGCTGTCATAACCTCCAGAAAGTGAAGAAATAATTTTACTTTTAAAGGCATTTTTAAGCATTTGAAAATATTCTATCTGACCCCTTGAGACCATCGTCACAATTTCATCAAAGCTTCTATCATTTCGGAAGTTGCCTGCACTAACCTTTTGGGGCGTTTTCGATATTTCCGGTGATATCTGCCAAAGCTGCGTGCTATCCAGCAAATCAATTTCTTTAAGTATGGTACTGTCTCCATAAAAAGCTTCGTGAAAGAGGTATTCGTAGAATTCCTGTTTGGAGATGTTTCTCTCCGATAGCGTTTTTGCCACTGCTAAAAAAGAACTCGATAGGACGGTTTTAGTTTTATTACAATAAATCCGGTAAAGCCCTGTATAATCGTTGAAGATGTACAATTTGCCTTTGAGAAAAATAAGCATGCAATAACTTCCGAAAAGGTTCGCATGGAACTCTTTTTGGCTTGAGAAGTCTTTATGTAACGCTCTAAGGGCACTGGCACCAGTGTTCCCGTTATACATGCTGGTACCAGTTGAAATAATAAAATCACCATTTTCAAATTCAAATTGGTCCTGCGTTTTGAATGAATATTTGTGAAACGCAAAAATAACGAAATCTTCGCGGACCACTTTCTTTCTTAACTGCAGACCTTTCTTTTTGAAGACGTTGATGGAACCTTGATTCCGTTTTTCAAGCTCCTCCACGGGAACTTTCTGATTCTTTTTGAATAGCAAAAATCCACCCATCTTTAGCTCTCTATATTTTAATGCTGACTTATATTCTAACTTAACTGTGTTGTCCGGGAGATGCTAACATGTTCTTAGGCCCTCCCCTAATGATGGCAAAACCACTCATCAAACCGATCCAGGACACTAGAAGACCCATGCTCAGCATAGCTTTTTCACCCTCGAAAGGAAATGGAGCGCACCGCAATGGGGCAATTACTGTAAATCAATTCCGGGCTGGCTATCGACTCACCACATATTCACCAGATCTCAGGCGCCTGAACCCGAATCCCGTCCCCAACCATTTATGGTCTGCCTGAAAATTCCATCAACCCGCTGAGCCACCGCTTCCCAGGAGTGCTGGCGAGCATAGGTCACCATCTGCTCTCGGTTCCACTTCTTCTGCAGAGCTGCCAGAACACCATCTCGCAACTGGTCCACCAGCCGAGGCCCCTGGATAGCATCAAGCAGCAGGCCATACTCTTGGGAGACGAGGATTTCTGGAACCCCTCCCACGCGGGCGGCCACCACAGGAAGACCGCAGGCTAAAGACTCTAAGACCACATTGGGCCACCCTTCTTTAGAGCTGGCCAAACAAAAAAGGTCGGCAGCGCTGTACCATTTATATAGCTGGCGGTGCGGAATCTGGCCTACCAATTTGACACAGGATTGGAGCCCGAGTCGAACAATTTGCCGTTCCAACCTTCCCCGATATCGTCCATGACCGATGATATAGAGCCTTAGATTCCTCGCTCTTGGAGACGATCTGATCTGCCTCATGGCCTCAAGGAGATATTGAAATCCCTTTGACGGCCTCAAACTCCCCACTGACAGGAGAATGGTATCCCCTTGAGGAAGACCCAACATCGCGCGAGCCCTGGTCTTGGTGATCGGCCGAAACCGCTGGGAATCCACGCCGTTGGGAATCACATCGATCTTCTGAGCAGCGATACCTGCCCGGATCATGACCTCCTTTAGGGCTCCGGAAACGGCGATGATATGATCACAGTTGTTCAGGGCATACATGATCCAGCATCGGATGAGGGGAAATGTCGCGAACACATTGATGTCAGTTCCTCTCGCCGATAACACCACGGGTTTTCTTAAAACCCTGGCCAGAAGCACGGCGGCGAGTCCATCTGGATAAATGTAATGGGCATCCATGACGTCGAAGGGGTACTTCCGGCATAGGTTCTTCATGAAACGTAAAATCGAGAGAAAATAGAACAATCCATAGAAAACCATCCCCACCCGGGGGGTGATAAGATATCGGGGATGACAGACCTCCAGGCCGGCTATCCGTTCGCGATACTTCACGCGCGAGTGCTCATACCACCGACGGTGAAGTTTGATCCGGGGAAAATAAGGCACCGGAGCCACAACGCGCAGGTTGTGAAGTTTGGCCAGGTAGCGAACTCGCTCTTTGATAAAAACTCCGGAAACAGGATTGACATTATTAGGAAACAGACTGGTCAGAGTCAGGATCCTTAATTTCTTCCCTTGGCAGCCTTCTCTCAAACTGGCCATGGCTACCTCATAAATCTCTGGTACCAAAGCTCAAACATCAGGACCGTCCAGAGGTGTGTGGCATAGTTCCTCTTGCCCGATTGGTGGTCTTCCCAAATTTTCCCCAGGTATCGTGGCTCGAAAAATCCACTGTTCTGGTTTCCGGAATCCAGCAGTAACTCCCGGCTAAATTCTCTTAAGCTTCCCCGGAACCACTCCTTCAAGGGAATCACAAATCCTCTTTTCTTCCGATACAAGATCTGGCGCGGGAGTATAGGCTCCAAGGTCTTCTTCAATATGTACTTTCTCTCTCTCCCCCTTATCTTGAGGTTTGAGGGAATCCGGGCCAAGAAATGCCACAGCTTGTGATCTAAAAGAGGTGAGCGAACTTCTAGGGAGTTGGCCATACTCATTCTATCCACTTTTACTAAGATGTCGTCGTGTAGATAGGTTTTCAAATCCACATATTGAAGCCTAGACAGATGAGGCCATCCCTCGGTTCTCTTGAAATGAGGTTCTAAAACGGAAAAGGGATCATAGGAATCCAAATCTTCCAGGACCTCTGGCCTCAGCAAACAACGCCGCATGGGCTCTTTAAATATGGTTCGACTGTTATAGTAACCCTTTTTGGGCGATAAGGTTAAATTCATTAACAGGGTTTTTGCTCTGAGAAACTGAGGAAGTCGATCAGTCTGAGGATATATTTTAGCCAGTGGAGAGATCACATAGCGGCGGACAAACTCAGGTAGTTTGGCACGCAACCGGTTTTCCAGGCTATCATAGAAATATCTCCGATAACCGCCAAATGCCTCATCCCCACCATCTCCCGAAAGGGCCACGGTGACATGCTCCCGAGAGGCTTTACAGACATAGTAGGTGGGCACTGCCGAGGAATCGGCGAAAGGCTCATCAAAATGCCAGATCAATTTTTCTAAAACTTTGAGAGCATCGGGCTTGACCACGTGTCTGAAATGGTGGGTGTGGAACTCCTGGGCAATCTTTTCGGCATGGGGGAGCTCATTATATTCTCGCTCCTGGAATCCGATGGAAACGGAGGTCACCGGTCTATTCTGAAGAGAGGCCATGAGGGCCACCACTGCGCTGGAATCAATGCCCCCGCTCAGAAAAGCTCCCAGGGGTACTTCACTCTCCAGACGGCAGCTGACGCTATCCCGGAGCATATCCAGCAATTCCTCTGAAACCTCCGACCAGCTGTCCTCCGGCGAAGCTTCCTGAAAAGGAAGATCCCAATACCGGCATAATTTCAAACCCTTGGAGGAAATAACCGCCGTGTGAGCCGGGGGGAGTTTGCTTATTCCCCGAAATATCGTCTTGGGCCAGGGCACGCATAAAAACGTCAGGTAATCGGCCAAGGCCTCGAAGTTCAGGCTCTTCTCTATGGATGAATCCTGAAGAATAGATTTGATCTCAGAGGCGAACACACACCTTTGCGTGTTTATGTGATAAAAAAGCGGCTTCTTGCCGATCCTATCCCGAGCCAACAGAAGCTTCTTCTCCCTTCCATCCCAAAGGGCAAAGGCAAACATCCCTCTCAACTTGGTCACGCAATTGTGGCCCTCTTCCTCGTAAAGATGGACGATGGTCTCCGTGTCACAGTGACTCTTAAAAACATGACCTTTCCTCTGCAACTGGCCCATGAGCTCCCGGTAATTATAGATCTCACCGTTGAAGACGATGCCCACGGAATCGTCCTCGTTAAAGATGGGCTGACGCCCGCCGGCCACA
>Ga0209427_10000183_pt1 | contig 61184 bp, 63 predicted proteins | sample DeeMarSWOR136_30_FD_187465 | JGI IMG/M metagenome (GOLD analysis project Ga0209427, IMG submission 187465) | Marine sediment microbial communities from White Oak River estuary, North Carolina - WOR-1-36_30 (SPAdes) (version 2) | ecosystem: Environmental > Aquatic > Marine > Intertidal zone >...
ACCTACCGCATGGGCGACGGCCGCGGTGGTGGAGGTAGTGGCAGCCAGCGTTTTGCGCCCCTCAACAGCTGGCCCGACAATGTCAACCTCGACAAGGCACGACGGCTGATATGGCCGGTCAAGCGGAAGTACGGCCGGAAAATTTCCTGGGCCGACCTGATGATACTCACCGGCAACGTCGCCCTGGAGTCCATGGGTTTCAAGACCTTCGGTTTCGCCGGAGGGCGCGAGGACATCTGGGAACCGGAAAAGGACATTTACTGGGGCTCCGAGAGCGAGTGGCTGGGTGACAAACGCTACTCCGGCGACCGGGAACTTGAGAATCCCCTTGCCGCCGTACAGATGGGCCTTATTTACGTCAATCCGGAAGGCCCGAACAGCAACCCGGACCCGCTAGCTGCTGCCAAGGATATCCGCGAGGTCTTCGGTCGCATGGCAATGAACGACGAAGAGACGGTTGCTCTCATCGCGGGTGGCCACGCTTTCGGTAAAACCCACGGCGCCGGTGACGCCAAACATGTGGGGCCTGAGCCTGAAGCCGCCCCCATCGAGGAGCAGGGCCTGGGCTGGAAGAGTAGCTTCGGCACGGGCAAAGGAGACGACACGATTACCAGTGGTCTTGAAGTCACCTGGACCAACACGCCGACGAAGTGGAGCAACAATTTCTTCAGGATCCTGTTCAGCTACGAATGGGAACTGACGAAGAGTCCGGCCGGTGCGCACCAGTGGCAGCCGAAGGGTGGCGCTGGCGCCGGTTCGATTCCGGATGCCCACGACCCATCCAAACGTCACGCGCCATCCATGCTGACCACTGACCTCGCCCTGCGGTTCGACCCCGTTTACGAGAAAATTTCAAGGCGCTTCTACGAGAATCCGGACCAGCTTGCGGATGCTTTCGCCCGGGCGTGGTTCAAGCTGACCCACCGCGATATGGGTCCGCGCACGCGCTATCTTGGCCCGGAAGTTCCTGAGGAAGAGCTTATCTGGCAGGACCCCATCCCGGCGGTCAATCATAAATTGATAGACCAGAAGGATATCGCTTCCCTCAAAAGCAAGGTCCTTGCCTCTGGCCTGTCAGTGTCGGAGCTGGTCTCCACCGCCTGGGCATCGGCGTCCACCTTCCGCGGCTCCGACAAGCGTGGCGGTGCCAACGGTGCCCGCATTCGTCTGGCGCCACAGAAGGACTGGGAAGTCAACCAGCCTGCCCGGCTGGCGAAAGTGCTGAAGAACCTGGAGGGTATCCAGAAGGAATTCAACAGCGCCCGGTCAGGCGGTAAGAAAGTATCACTCGCCGACCTTATTGTCCTGGGCGGCTGTGCCGCTATCGAGCAGGCTGCGAAAAAGGCGGGCGTGGCGGTGACGGTTCCCTTCACGCCGGGACGCATGGATGCTTCGCAGGAGCAGACCGATGCAAACTCGTTCGCCGTACTCGAACCGGTCGCCGACGGCTTCCGCAACTACCTGAAAACCAGGTACGCGGTATCTGCCGAAGAACTGCTGGTTGACCGGGCACAACTGCTGACGCTGACCGCCCCGGAGATGACGGTTCTCGTGGGCGGTATGCGCGTCTTGAACGCTAACTACGGGCAGTCCCAGCACGGCGTCTTCACCAGTCGGCCGGAGACCCTTACCAATGATTTCTTCGTGAATCTGCTCGACATGAGCACGGTGTGGCAGCCGACCTCGAAAGACAAAGACGTGTTCGAGGGTCGTGACCGGGTTACGGGCAAACGCAGGTGGACCGGCACACGGGTCGACCTCATCTTCGGCTCGAACTCCCAGCTCCGTGCCCTGGCGGAAGTCTATGCATGCGAGGACTCCCGCGAGAAGTTCGTGCGCGACTTCGTGGCCGCGTGGAACAAGGTGATGAACCTTGACCGTTTCGACCTCCACCGATAGCAGCATAAACGCTTAGATAATAAAATATTACTGATTCAAAATACATTGAAGGAGGTTAATATATGCCTGAAGAGTTCAAACCGGGCTGTCAGAGACCGCCGATTAAAAAACCGGTTTCCCAGGCTACCCCTACCGAATCGATTACAGAGGAGGCAAAACGAGCAATGGTTACCGTAGGCAAGCCGGCACCGGAATTTACCGCTTCCGCCTATCATAACGGCAAGTTCATGAACATCAGTCTTTCCGAGTATAAGGGCAAATGGGTACTGCTTTGTTTCTACCCGGGCGATTACACCTTCGTCTGAGCGACGGAAATATCAGCAGTTGCTGCCAAACACGCCGAACTCAAGAGTCTTGGCGTGGAGGTGCTGTCCTGCAGCGTGGATAGCATCTACGTGCACAAGATGTGGAACGACCATGAGTTAACCAAGATGGTCAATATGGATATCCCCTTCCCGATGCTGTCTGACCAGGACGGGAGTATCGGGAAAATTTACGGTATTTATGACGAGGACACCGGCGTGGAGACCAGGGGCAGGTTCATTATAGATCCCGACGGCAATATCCAGGGATACGAAGTGCTGACACCTTCCGTCGGTCGTAATGTTAAAGAGTCCATCCGGCAGATAAAGGCATTCCAGCTGGTACGCAATTCCAAAGGCACCGAGGCTACACCCTCCGGCTGGCAGCCCGGCAAACCTACCCTCAAGCCCGGTCCGGAACTGGTCGGCAACGTCTGGAAGACATGGAAAGTCAATCAGGCTTTTGATGACTAGACCGATTCTGCAAATAACTTCAATGTCTTTTACAGAATTACGTTGAAAAAAGCTTCGTAATATATATAGAGGTTTAAGGAGGTAGGCAATGGCTACTGACCAAGCAACTGAACAAAAGCTAAATCGTTTGCGAGCCTGGAATATCATCGTGGGACTTATTCTGGCGGTACAGGCGGTCTTGATGGCGGTACTCACCAACAACTTTTCTCTTCCCGTAACGGCTACCTTCATGAGCGGACCGCCCGGAACAGCCCCCGAACTCCGTCACCTGTTTGATATCCAGACGGGCTGGGGCGTTTTTACGTTCCTGGCGATATCCGCCGCCGCCCTGCTGATAATCGCGTCTCCCCCCGTTTTCTCCTGGTACAAGCGCAACCTCCTCGAGAACCGCAACTACGGGCGCTGGATAGAGTATTTCTTCAGTTCCTCGATTATGATAGTGCTGATTGCCCAGATTACGGGAATCAGCGATATCGCGGCTCTTCTGGCTATCTTCGGCGTTAACGCCTGTATGATACTCTTCGGGGCGCTGCAGGAGAAGTATGAAAATCCGGGCAAGCCCAGCTGGCTTCCCTTCTGGTTCGGCAGCTTCGGGGGCATCATCCCGTGGATAGCAATAGTTGTCTACGTGATAGCGCCGGGACTGACCGTATCGCCCCCCGGCTTTGTCTACGGGATTATCGTCTCGCTGTTCGTCTTCTTTAACTGCTTTGCCGTCAATATGGTACTGCAGTACAAGAAAGTGGGGCCCTGGCGAGATTATCTTTTCGGCGAGAAAGTATATATCCTACTGAGTCTTACCGCCAAGGCGCTGCTTGCCTGGCAGGTGTTCTTCCCGGTATTGATGACGTCCTGATTGAAGGGCGGTTTACAATAGCTGGCATAAAAGGAGGGGAAAATGAAAGTGCAGGTTATTACCGACAGCACCTGCGACCTTCCTCAAGACCTGGCGGAAGGACTAGGCATCAGGGTGGTACCGATATACTTACGCTTCGGCGAAAAGACCTACCGCGACGGCGTGGATATACAGAGAGACGAATTCTACTCGATGCTGGCGTCTTCTCCGTACCATCCGGCGACATCTCAGCCCAACCCGGAAGACTTTGCGACGGTGTACAAAGAGTACTGTGAAGAGGTCGATGGCATAGTGTCCGTACACATTTCATCAAAAATCAGCGGCACATACAACTCGGCGATGATAGCCAAAAAAACGCTAGAGAGCAAGTGCCCCATAGAGGTCATCGATTCAAAATTCAACTCGGCCGGTCTGGGACTGGTCGTAATGGCAGCGGCCCGCCTGGCAAAGTCCGGCGCCAGCTTTTCCGAGGTCATAAATGAAGTACGTGATGTCATCAGCCAGGTCCGCATGTACGGTATGTTTGAGACAATGAAGTATCTGGCACGAAGCGGCAGAGTGAATAAAACCATAGCCGCGGCATCGCGTATATTGAACGTAATGCCCCTGCTTACCTTTCACGACGGAGAAATAGTACGTGCCGGTCTGGTACGCTCCATCGGCAAGGGTATGGAAAAAATATATGAATTCGTGAAAAAGAATACCCCGGTTAGCGAACTCATCGTTGTCCACAGTCAGGTAACCGCTCAGGCGAACCAGCTGAAGCAGCGCCTGAGCGAATTCATCGAGGAAGAAAAAATTTCTATAGCCGAACTCGGGGCAGGCCTAGGAGTACACGGCGGGCCCGGGGTACTGTTAGCAGCCATCAGAAAGGCTGAATAGGAAAGGAAAGGTGTTAAAACATTGAATACACAGCAGATAATCCTGCTCGTTATCAACGTGGTCGGGGGAGCTGCCGTCATCGGCAGCTACATATTCGGCCTCAACTCATCAACCGGTGGTGCCAACCCTCTCTGGGGCGGTGTCCCGGAAAACGTCAGGCCGATATACGGTGTCTCTATGATTATATCCGCCCTTGGCTATTTCGCATTTCTTTATTATATCTTCTTTCGTCTCGACCCGGCTCATATCAGCATTGCCGGCGTTTCCGGATTTACCATGCTTTACGTGATATTTCTGGTTATCCTGATACCTTCGGCGCTGTGGATGCCGCTGACCAACGTATACATTGGTTCCCCCAGTACCGGATTATGGATAAGCATACGTATTGTATTGGCACTGGTAGGCCTTGCCTCGATAGCCCTGGTATGGGCTTTTCTTACGATGCAGGGCAAGGTTCACGGCACAGCCTACTGGCTGGCGGTGGCGGGGAGCGGTTACTTTGCCTTTCATACGGCGATTTTGGACGCTGTAGTCTGGGCGGCATTGTTTAAATAAAGGACGGGGCATTAGTTTTTTCTGTTTACCATTTTCCCGACTTGACAAACGGTTTTGGTTTAAAATATAATTGCAAACAGGTGCAATAACAATGAGTTGCGTTATAACGCTGAAGAAAAAAGGACTTAAGCTTACCCCGCAAAGGATGCTGATTGTGGATATAATCCACCAAGCCGAAGGACATCTCACCGCCGAAGAAATTATCCGGCACGTCCAGGCCAGAATGCCCGGCGTTAATAAGTCCACCGTTTACCGCACGCTAGAACTCCTGGTAAAAGCCGGCTGCGTTTATAGAAGCGGTATCGGCGACGACTTTATCTATCACCATGCCGACGAGGGGCATCACCATCACCTGGTGTGCACTATATGCGGTAAGACCATTAACTGTGACGAGAATCTCTTTTCACCTTTGCGGCAGATTCTCCAGGAAAAATTTAGTTTTTACGCTGACTTCAACCACATGGTAATGAGCGGTACCTGTAGAGAATGCCGTAGCCGGAACAATTAAGGTTTATATTTTTCATTAATTATTGCGACTATTTGCAGGTAAGTTTCAATGCAATAATATGAAGCATTACCGGATGTCACTTAAGGCACCCGGTACTTGAAAGGAGAAGGTTTGTGAGGAAAATCGGCATTATAATCACTGCGGTACTGGTCTTGAGTCTTACCGCAGGCATTCTGATAGGCGGGTGTTCATCGGAAGACTCGGATAAATTGCAGGTAGTCACCAGCACGTCGTTGATGTCTCAGATAGTCGAACGTGTCGGCGGTGATAAGGTCAGCGTGATAAATATCATACCTCCCGCCCAGTGCCCGGGGCACTTCGATATCAAACCCGGCGATATCCAGAAGCTGGCCGATGCCCGGCTTTTCCTGATACATAACTGGCAGGGCGAAAAGTTCTCCGATGACCTGATTGCTTCAGCCAATAATGAAAATCTTACCACGGTCAAGATTGAAATAGCGGGCAACTGGATGACACCGCCGGTACAGCGGGAAGCCGCCGAAAAAATATCGGCTACACTGGCGGAGATAGACCCGGATAACCGTGCTGCCTATGAGCAAGCCGCTGCCGAGTATAAAGATACTGTCACCGCTAAAGAGTCCGAAATAAAGTCAAAACTGGAAGACGCCGGACTAACCGGTATCAACGTCCTCTGTGACGAGCAGCAGGCTGGTTTCGTCAAGTGGACGGGTCTGAATATAATCTCTACCTACGGCCGACCGGAGACCTTTACCCCCCAGGTGGTTAAAGACCTGGTGGACAAGGGGCGGGAAGGAACAGTAACCCTGGTGATAGACAATATGCAGACCGGGGGTGAATCGGGGAAGAGCCTTGCCGAGGAACTCGGGGTGAAGCATATCGTCCTCTCCAATTTCCCCGGCGGTTATGAAAACACCGACACCTGGGAAAAAGCTATCGATAAAAATATCGACCTGATACTGGACGCTATCGGCAAATAGAGAGTAGATATGACGGACGTAACCAGTCTTTATACGCACTCAATAGACATTGAAAACGCCGTGGTTTCTTACCGCGAGGACATCGCTCTCAGGGGCGTGTCTATCAAGGTAATTAACGGCGAGTTTATCGGCATTGTCGGACCCAACGGCGCCGGCAAGACCACCCTGCTGACCATCGTCAATGGGATGGGGAAATTATTGCAGGGTCGCGTAAGCGTTCTCGGTCATGCCCTGACTCCCGGCAACGGCCACTCCCTGAGAAAGAAGGTCGGCTACGTGGCGCAGGCGGAAAACATCGACCCCAGGATGCCGATGAACGTCCGCGAGGTAGCCATGATAGGCAGGTACGGTCGACTCGGCTTATTCCACAGGCCCGGCAAAGCCGACTGGCAGATAGTGGACACGGCGCTGGAACTGGTGGGAATGACCCATCTCGCCCGGAGACCCATAGGGCACCTCTCCGGCGGTGAGCAGCAGCGGGTGGCTATCGCCCGGTGCCTTGCCCAGGAACCCGAGATTTTCCTGCTGGACGAGCCGACGGCGTCGCTGGACTGGAAAGCCAAGACCGACATCATGGAACTGGTCAAGCGTATCCACGACCTGAGAAAATTGACCACCCTTTTCGTGACCCATGACCTGAGCGCCCTGCCCGTTTCCTGCGACCGGGTGGTGCTGATGAAAGACGGGCTTATCTGGGACGAAGGACTCCCCGGAGAGCTCCTGACCAGCGAAACACTCGGGCAGCTTTATGACCTGACCGTTGCCGAGGTGGAAAAAAGACGCGGCGAAGCCGCCCTGGCCTGATAATAACAGCCTGAATATTATGGATATATTTACCTACCCCTTCATGCAGAACGCAATTCTCTCCGCTTTCCTCGGAGGGATTGCCTGCTCCACTATCGGCGTCTTCGTGGTGCTGATGCACATGCCGTTCATTGGCGTCTGCATGTCGCATGCCGCCTTCGCCGGAGCCCTCCTGGGACAGTGGCTGGGCTTTAATCCGATGATAGGGGCTTTCGCCTTCAGTCTCGGCGCGGCGGCAGTAGTTGGACCTCTCGCCGACCGCGGGGAGTTAAACCCGGAGACATCGGTGGGGGTTATCTTTTCGCTGATGCTGGGGCTGGCTTTCCTCTTCATGGGCCTGATGTCAGGGCCGAAATCGGCGGCGCTTGAGCTGTTGTGGGGCAGCATCCTGACCAATACCCGCGGCGATATCATCATCCTGGGAGTGGTCGCCGTTCTGGTGGTGGGCATAGTGTTCCTTTTTTATAAAGAGATTCAGGCGACCGTTTTCCAGCGGGACATGGCGCGGGCGGTGGGGATACCGGCGACGCTAATGCTCTACAGCATCCTTTTTTTAACGGGCGCCACCATTACGGCGTCGTTCAGCTCCATCGGCGGACTGCTTATCTTCAGCCTGATTCTCAATCCGGCCGCGGCAGCCTACCAGCTTACCTATAACATGAAACGCATGTTTTTCCTGTCCGCAGGTTTCGGTGTCCTGTCCACCTGGGTGGGACTGCTGTTTTCCTACCTTTTCAATATCCCCAGCGGCGCCACCATAGTGGTGACTTCATCGGTAATTTTCCTGATTGCGGTCGTTTTCTCCCCCAAGAGAAAGGTGAAACGCTGGCAGAAGGAATCCTCAGCGGAGAATGTAACGTGAGTAAGGACTTCTTCAACTCGAGGGCGGCTACCTGGGATGAAAAGGTGGCGGAGAAAGACGTGCATAAGCTGAATGACATGGCGGCGCGTCTTGATATTAGCCCGGGAGACAGTGTTCTGGATGTGGGCACCGGCACCGGGGTGTTCGTGCCTTTTCTCCTGAGAAAAATCGGGCGTGAAGGGAACCTGACATGCCTCGATTATTCCGAGGAAATGCTGAAAATAGCCCGGGCAAAGGGCTTTAAGGGAAATATTCGGTATCTCTGCGCCGAAATTGAAAACAACCGGCTGAATGGTGAGTCCTTCGACGCGGTGGTGTGTTATTCGGTCTTTCCCCATTTTGCTAACAAACCGAAAGCCCTGAAGGAGATAAACCGCCTGCTGAAGAAAGGCGGCAGGTTGTATATCTGTCATACCTCGAGCCGGCAGGCTATCAACGATATCCACCGGAGTACGCCGGAAGTATGCGACCATGTCTTCCCGGAAAACGAGGAGACACGGCGGATGCTGCTTGAGGCGGGATTCGATAACGTCATTATCAGCGAGGGAAAAGCTGATTACCTGGCAAGCGCCAGGAAGTCCGGTTAGGTCTTTTCCGGGCTACCGTTCCCGGCGTTAATGCGGCTGGAAACACAGTATTTCCTGACCGATGAGAGCCGCCACCCCGGCGCCCGTCACCCCGAAAATAATCAACCGCTTGCCCTGCGAGACAGCGATTCCCCGTATCCCATCGAACGTATTGTTCACAATGGTGCTGCTGGTGGCGAGGACGATATCGCACCATGATATCAGCTTCTCGGTTTCCGTCCTGCCGTCCCGGATAACAACTCCGTATTTATCAACGCCGATGTTGTCCGGGTTGAGGTCGGTACAGCGTACGTTGTCCGTCCCGAACGTTAGCGCCAGGTTCTCCAGGATAGCCGGCTGGAGGCCTATCATGCCGATTTTGACCTTGCCCGAATCATCGAGGATGTGCCGGGCTATCTGCCGGGCGCATTCCTCCGGTTCTTCATCGTGGCAGTGGCGTGTCCTGCCGACCAGATTCAAATACGCCGCTACGGCGTTCAGCGTGGCGATAAACACAGCCCTGTTAGTGTTAGTATCCAGACTCAAAGCCAGCACGTCATTCAACGAACCGCTGAAATCGTTGGGCTGGTCGGTAAACGCCTGCCCATAGCTTCCTATGAACTCGGCTTCTATCATCACTTCCTTGCCTTGCAACAAAGGAAAGTCCTGCCGGGCGGGGCTGCCGATGGCCTGCTTTATGGAAAGCGTCCCGATAGTCACCCGTACCGCCGTATTCCCCAGATTACGTTCACCAGCGATTCCCCGGAGTTTTTCCCTGACTTCATCGAGTACAGGTTTCAACGCCAATACTGACTCACCTCCTCAACATCGACAATATAACCGTGCTTCCTGAATATTTCCCGGCCGTTTGCCGAGATAATGAAATCTATAAACTCCCGCGCGAGTCTTTCATTCCGACAGTATGTCGATACCGCTATCTGCATCTCGCCAATGCCCGTCAGCTGCTCCGGCGAAAGGAATATCACCTCGATATCCTCGGGAGCCTGAACCCCGTAAAAATGCCAGATAATGCCGGCGTCAACCTGCCCCATGACCAGCATGGTCAGCAGGCTATCGGGGCGGGCAGCCTGAGTCACGATATTCTGTCCAATCTCTTCGACGAGTCCGGCTTTTTGAAAAATTTCCGGCGTATACCTGCCCAGCAGGGTGGTCTCCGGTCGGGTAATCCCCACCCGAAGGCCCCAACGGGTCAAGTCTTGTAAGGACAATATGTTCTTCGCGTTACCCTTTGGTACCGCAATCACGGGTATCATATAGGCGATAGTCTCTATTGTTTCCGCATCGATAACCTGTTTGTCCGCCGCTGTCTGCATGAAGCCCTGCTCCGGGGCGATGTAAATATCGCCGCTTCGGGACAGGGACATCTGGTTCAGCACCTCGCCACCGCCTCCGTAGTTGACTACGACCGCACCGCCGTGTTCAGCCTCGAACTGCGCGCAGACTTCATCAAGAGGCATCTTTGCCCCGGCAGCGGCGAAAATGCTTAAACCGGACTCCGCCTCAGAACACGATATATCCATGCTTAATGCCAGCACCAGCAGAATGCAAACAGAAAAAACCGCGGTTACATGCCGATTTACGCATTTCATATCTCGCAGAAACATCCGATAATACTGTTGGTTTTATATTAACAGTCGCCGCCCATATCTTATTTTTGCATATCCTTGCCGTAGTTAATCGAGGGAGCCGTGCTGAAATAGAAAATAGGCCGATCCACCCTCCTGAAGTAGACGGGACAATGGCGAAGTCCCCTGGGAATAAAGACGGCGCAGCTTTTGGTAAGGATGTGTTTTTCATCCTCCAGCCAGAACTCGACTTCCCCGCATAAATCATGCGGGTCTTCCGGGTTGCTGCCCAGGAAACCGACGTATTCGTCGTAGTCATTATGGGAATGAGAGGCGGGGGGACTGCCGTGGTCCGACGCCTTCCATATCAGGGCGCAGTTAAGATAGAAGGCTCCCGGTATAACGGTATCGTCGGCATACAGGACCATCATCCCGGTCCTCTCTCCGGTGGGTGGAGGCGGTGGCGGGGCGCCTTTTAACACAGGCGGTTTGGCATCAAAGACAATGTATTTGCCGTATTTTGTTTTCGCCATTACTAACTCCTCTTCACCCGGTAATACCTATGACCGGATGGACTTGATAAGGGCGGTCACGCTCTTCCGCACTTCAGCCAGGTCCTGCTCGTTGGGGCGTCCCCTGATATCCCCCAGTTTTCCCTTAGTACTGAAGTCTTCCCTGCCATGGAACTCTCCCACGTTATACCACTTGGCGGCGACCTCGAAGCCGATATGCTCGAAGAGCTGCCCCAGGTATTCACCGACAGGAGTCGCTTCTCTCACGCCGGTATGGGGTCCGGAATATGTGCAGAATACCACCGCTCTCTTGCCGGGGAGCCTCGGAGCGCCCAGTTTTACGTCACCGCGTTCCCGGTGCAGCTTCATCTTATCCTGAGCGAACTTCATTACAGGCTCCGGAGGTAGAAACGAATATGACGGCGTGCCGAGAAATACCAGGTCATAATCATAGAGCTCTTCGGTAGCCGCTTCGGCGACCTTCTTAAACACCGGCTTGATACCGGCGTCTTCTAGGGCTTGCCGGATAGCAAGGGCGACCTTCTCGGTGTTTTTCGTGGCGGTCCAGTAGATTATCAGCGTTTTCAATGCGTCAGTACTCCCTTTCTCTGGCATACTATCTCCTCTTAATTTTTACTCTTTATCAGGGCACCCACTGGAGCTGGGACGGGTTAAGGGAGAATTCGTAATAGGTGTTGCTCATCTCGGGCCGGTCCCATTTGCCCCGCGGCAGGTCGGCATCGTTAAAACTGTTCTCCGTCGACTTGCCGACGAATATCTTACCCCCCATCATACCGCTGATATAGCGGGGCAGTCCGTTCATGGTCATTATGGGCTCGGCTTTCATGCTGTAAACGTCCCCCCAGGCTACCCGGTGACGGTACCCCCGTTCGGCACCTTCACCTACAGGCTCTTTCACGAAGGTAATCGGGGCTTTCTTGACCTTGAGCACCTCGCCCATATTCCCCCAGCAGGTCTTGAAGATTTTCTCCAGCGCTTCCGCCTGCTTTTTATCGGCGCGGGAGTCGATATATAAAATTGATTTCCACGGGTCGCGCACGGCCGTCCCGCCGACAGGTGAATTAAAGCCAAAGCCGGCGTTCAGACCGTCCAGGCTGACGTCACCGTAATGCCCTTCTTTTATGTGGAAAGTAAAGGCCCCTTCGCACTGGTTGATGCCATCGTGAAGGTCGGTGGGGGTGCTGGAACCCCAGTAGTAAGGGCACACCGGCGGCGAAGTGCATGCCTCGGTGCAGTCGCCCGACACCGTCCATTCCATCTTCTCATTCATTTAACGTACCTCCTTAATGTATTGATTTCAGGCCGGAATATGTTCATCAACTATAATACTTGGAAAAGCCCTCTCCGTTCAAAGATTCAAGATATCTCCGACTCCCCAGCTTCGTTAAGAACCTCAGATAGCTCAGCCCTTCGGTAAAGGCGCTGTACCTGACGGCACCGGGCTCGTGGCAGGTCTGACAGCACTCCAGCTTCCCGATTTCCCCCCGCAAGCGGCGGGCTTCCGAGCCATGCCAGATATCATCGATATTTTGCTCTTTAACGTTACCGATTGCTTCCGGGACTATTTCACAGGGATAGACGCTGCCGTCGTAATCTACGAACATATAATTAAACAAAGCCGAGCAAGTCCACCTCTTTTTATCAGTTTCCAGGAAGCGTCCTGCCGTAGTATAGAAATAGTTAGCGCCGAGTTCCTCACTGCTATAAAAATCACGGACTGTATCGTATTCCTCCATTCCCAGCGTTAATCTGTCTTTCATCTCCATATTTTTAAACCTTGCCCGGGTGAAAAGAGCCGGAGATATAATATGAAAAAGTCCTCTGGATGAAGCGAAACCCGATATATCATTAAGGCTGCCCACATTCCGGTGTAAAATGGTCGTTTTTATCCCCGGGATAAAGCGCGGGTTTTCATTTTTCAGCTTGATAAGTCCGTCGATAGTCTCCGAGACCTTTGAAAAGGCTCCGGCAGTTCCCCTGATACGGTCATGGGTATCCCCTATCCCGTCGAGGGAGTTAACGCTGACCAGGTCTATATCCGCTCCCCTCAGCGAAGATAGAATAGCCTTATAATTGGAAATTACCCGCTGCGGCAAAAATCCGTTGGAGGTGATGATAATGCTTCTTAACCTGGGGAGATAGCTTTGCTTGAGATTGATGATGCCGAGCACAATGTCAACAAGGTCATCACGGAGATGGGGCTCGCCGCCAGTTAAGTCAAGCTCTATCAGTTCGGAAAAAAGCGAGGTAGACAATATATCAATGATGTTCTGTCTGGGCAGTTCCAGCTTCTCAATATCCGGGTTGTCCCTGGCGCTCTTCCAGATATTGCACATGACGCAGTGAGAGTTGCATCGACCGGTTACTGCCAGGCTCAGAACGGCAGGTTTTGGGGGATTTCCTGTCAGTCTGCAATAACGAAATCCAAGGGCATTGAAGAGAAGCCTGGCTATCGCCCGGAGGTAACCGATATCGTTATTCCTTACAGGATTCAATATCTCCCTGCTTTACTTTACCGGTATGGTGGCTAATTACTTCCCTTGGTGAAGAGCGTTGACGAGGTTTTGCGCAAATTCATTATATACCGCGGAGTCGTATCGCTCAATATTGCCTTCATCACACAGTTTAGCCAGTTCCGGGTCTATAGGAATCCTCCCCAAGAGCGGCGCACCGGCGGCCCGCGCCATCTCGTCCCCCTTACTTTTCCCGAAGAGCTCTATCTTCTTCTTCAGTTCATCGATATGCAGGTAGCTCATGTTCTCAACGACGCCGAGGATGGACTTGTCCATCTGCCGCGCCATCTTGACAGCCTTGCGGACGACCATCGCCGTCAGGTCCTGCGGCGTAAACACGATGATAACACCGGATACCGGCAGCGACTGGAGGGTTGTCAGTGGCGCGTCCGCCGTGCCGGGCGGCAGGTCAACAATCAGGTAATCGAGCTTCCCCCACAGTACGTCCTCCCAGAACTGGGTGATGGTACGCCCGATGAGCGGACCCCGCCAGATAACGGCGTCGTCCTCGTTGCTCAGCAGGAGGTTGATGGACATTACCTCGACCCCCGAGCGTGACAGCACCGGCAAAATACCGTTTTCACCGATGGCGGGTTTGCTGTCCATACCGAACATTTTGGGGATGCTGGGCCCGGTGATATCGGCATCCAGAATACCTACCTCATGTCCCTGGCGGCGGAGGGCAACGGCGGCGAGGCTTGCTACCAGTGATTTACCGACGCCTCCCTTGCCGCTCATAACGGCGATGACACTATCTATTTTATTCAGTTCCTTGGGTTTTACCTCAACGAAGCTGACGTTAACTTCCTTAATACCGTCCAGCTTGCCCGCTCCAGACATGATTTTTTCTTTAATCCAGTCCTGTGATTCCTTCATCAATGCCGCCGCGACAAGCGTGATATTCGCTTTTCCGTCAACTACATTCACATCCCTGACCAGGTTCATCTCCGTCAGGCTGCGTTTTACTCCCGGCACCAGTACTGCATAAAGGACTTTTTTCACTTCTTCCTGCACCGGCATAATACTCCTTCAGATATCAGTTTTATGTCAATTAATGCAACCGCTCCATGAGGTTGGGCAGTTTGCCTTCAACGTACATATTTACCGCCTGCTCAATATCCTCGACATCGGTAACTACCGCTTCAATGCCGCGGCTTTTCATACTCTCGTAAGCACCCCACCCCATACCCCCGGCGATAAGCACCTGGCAGTCATCGATTGCCTGAGCCATGGCGGCGTGCCTGGACTGGGCACCGGCATCATAACCGTGCCGTTCGCCCGGGGCGGTTTCAGAGTGGTGACTTCCGGCAAAGGTGTGATGTCCCGCCTTATCCCTGTTTTCCTTACTCATTATTTTACCGTTTTCCACGGTGACCACTACATATAACGGCGCCCTGCCGAAGTGCTGGCTGATGGTGTTGCCATCATCGGATATTACCGCAATTTTCATAACCGGTTTTCTCCTTCATTTTTAATTATTAAATCGTATTTCGGCTGACCTTCATCAACGGATATTCTTACCGCTACCTGTTTCCCCTCAGCCAGATACCGCTCGGACTCCTCGCGGAGTCGTTGCGACTCCGGCGATTTTAGAAAGTCTATTAAAGCCTCGTACTTAGACCTGACTTTCTCATCCATTCCCTCTTCACGGAGCAACTGCATGAGGCAGCTGTTCAGCTCATGTTCGCTCAGGCACTTGAGGCACTTGCCCGATATCTCGTTGGTCGAATACCTCGGCTCGAGGTCGAAAGAGTCCATATTACCCCACTTATTCCTGTATTAATGTCGACGACACTGCCCGCCGCTGGAGCAGGGAGGTTTCTCACACCTTTCTTCCCTCCCGCAGCAGGTGGTGCCCGACTTAGCTGTACTCCTTAATAACGCTGGCGCGGATATCATCCTTTCCAGGTCATCGCTGCCGCACTCGGGGCAGACGAGAGTTTTTGCATCGTACGAACCGGATATAAAGAATTCAAAAACCTTCCCGCAACCATTGCATCTATAATCGTAAATAGGCATAATATCTCCTTACTTACTCAACGACCGGTCAATCGTCTCCCAGAGCGTCTCTATCTTTTGAGAAATACCGTTGCGACTGTACTCTACGACAGGCATACCGTTTATCATGGCTTCGGTGAAACTGTTGTCAAAGGGGATACGGGCGACAACATCGATGTCATTACCACGGCAATAGTCTCTAATCCTGTCGGCATTTTCCTCGTTTATGTCGTATTTATTAATACACACTTTAGCCGGCACTTCAAAATGCTGGCAGACTCCCAGAACCCGCTCCAGGTCATGCATCCCCGAAAGCGTAGGTTCGGTAATGATTAAAGCCAGACCGGCTCCCGAAAGGGACGAGATAACCGGGCACCCGATACCGGGAGGTCCGTCGCTTATAATATACCCTATTCCCTGCTTTTCAGCCAGTTCTCGTGCCTGCTGCCTGACCAGCGCCACCAGTTTGCCGGAGTTTTCCTGGGCTATTCCCAGCCTGGCATGAACGAGCTTGCCGTATCTGGTGTCCGAGATAAACCATTCACCCGCCTTGTTCTCCTTCATCGTAATAGCCCCGGACGGGCATATATGCGAGCAGAAACCGCAGCCTTCGCAGGATAAGGGGTCGACTTTATAGTCAGCGACAGCTTTGAAACGGCATTGCTCCTCGCACAAGCCGCACTCCGTACACTTATCCCTATCAATGTAAGCCGTCTGCCCGCTCCAGAATTCATGCTTCTCACGCATGTCCGGCCGCAACAGCAGATGGAGGTCGGCGGCGTCAACGTCACAATCGACCAGCACTTTATCTCTGGCCAGCGCGGCGAAGGAACCGACGATACTGGTCTTGCCGGTGCCTCCTTTACCGCTTAATACAACTACTTCTTTCATTCACCAATCCCTGAATCCGGTCAAAAAGCGCCAGAAAATGTTCCCGCCAACGCGGCATCCCTGCAACCAGGGTTAGTCCTTTCGAGTATAAAGAGGCAATCTCCCTGTCGAGCGGAATATTGAGCAGAACGGGCAGGTCTTTTTCACGGCAATACTCTTCAACCCTGCTATTATCCGCTCCGGAACGGTTTATCACCACGCCGCAGGGGACTCCCAGTTCTCTTACTGTTTCCACCGCCAGTTCCAAGTCGCTGAGCCCGAAAGGGGTCGGCTCCGTGACCAGCAGGCAGAAATCACTGCCTTTAATCGCCTCCACAACGGGACAGGACGTGCCGGGTGAAACGTCAATAATGACGACGCCTTCATTATTCGCCTTCTCCCTGACCTTCCTGACGACGGGGGTCGGCATGGCTTCGCCAACATTCAACCGCCCCTGTACAAAGGCGATACCGTCCGCATGTCCTGATTCCACCACGCCGATATCCTTGTTTTCCTCGGCAATCGCCTTCTCCGGGCAGAGGTAACCGCAGGCGCCGCAGCCATGGCAGAGATGCGGAAAAACAAGTACGTTCTTCGGGAAGACAGCCAGAGCATTATAGGCGCAGACCTCGGAGCACCTGCCGCAGAACGTACACAGGTTCTCATCGACCTGCGGTACGGGGATATAAACCGTCTCGCTATCCCTGATAGCAGGCTTCAAGAATATATGGTCGTTCGGTTCCTCGACATCACAATCGAGCAACTGTACGTTATAGTTGTCTTTCAGGGATAGAACAAGGCTGGTAGCCACCAGCGTCTTGCCGGTACCCCCTTTACCGCTGGCAATCGATACAATCACTTTATTCTCTTTTTATTCTCTTGTCATCTTGGCACCGCACTTGGGGCAGATCGCGGAATAGCAGGGTGTTCCCGGCCGATGTAGTACTTTTTCACCGCAAATGGGACAGACACAGTTCCCGCCGGGTCCAGACCCGGCACGATTGCCCTGCATCCTGCCACCCCGCTGACCACGTCCGGCCGGCGGTCCGGTTCCATCTCCTCTAGGCATCATTACACCTCTCAATACTCGATTTTTTATCTTCTACCCATGCCTCTGCCGCGTCCCATCCCTCCACCGAAATGCTGAGCAACACTGGGCTGTGAACTGACTTTCAGCTTCCCTGATTTATAGTCCTCGATAGCGTCAGACACCTTGCCCGATACTCCGGTGACAACCGTGATACCGGCAGCCGATAAAGCCTGGTAGGCGTTGGGTCCGCAATTGCCGGTCAGGACGACCTCGACGCCTTTCCCGGCGATTGTCTGGGCGGTAGCGATTCCGGCGCCGCTACCCGCCGCTGCCGAGGCATTTTCCATGGTATCGACATCCATCGTTTCCGAATCGGCGATAACAAAATAACCGCATCTTCCAAAGCGAGGGTCGATATCGGCGTTAATGTCAGGGGCGGCAGCCGTGACTGCAATTTTCATAACCTACTCCTTTTTGGCGTTTTCCAGTTCGCTTATCCTGTCTGCCATTCTTTTCAGCTCTTTCTTCATCTGGCCAGACTGGCTCTTCAGGTAGTCAATTTCCTGCTCGCGCGTCATCTGAGCGGCGTTAGCCGGAACCGGCGTAGACCCGGTCGAAAAAGCTGCGCCGGGATACTGGCACCGAGGCAAGCCACCTCTGCCTCTGCCAATGTAAGGCCAGGGCGGAGAGGTCCCCCTGAAACCGAGTCCCGCACCGCCTCTGCCGCCTGGACCGCGACCATATCCGTACGTCATTACCGCACCTCCTTTCTCCCTTTTAGTCTTTCATCATGGTGAGTAAACGTTTGCCTTTAATCTGCCGGAAGGTAGCCCCCTGCCCGACACAACGCAATGCCGCGTCGGCGTCGATTATCTTTGTCCCCGACACGGCATCAACGCCGTGGTCAAAGAGGACAGGCGACAGGGGCGCCGTGCCTCCCAGTATAATCACAAATGAGTCCGGCTGACACAGCGCGAGCAGATGGTCGATAGTATGGTTGATAAAAGCCGCGCCGGTAATACCGACAATATCAGCCTGCGGAATGATGCCCTCGGTTTCCGCCTCGGGGAAATCGCCCTCCTGCGGGTGCTTCTCTATTACCCAGAGTTCTCCAGCAATCTTGCGCAGGCGGGGAATAAACGGGAAATGACCCACTACGGCTATCTTTTTCCCTTCCCCTCTTTCTTCCAGTAGGTCGGCGGCATTGAGTTCGGTACAAGCATTTTCATCGACATCAATAAGCGAATTTATAGCCGCCATCCCGATAGCCGACTCCGCCAGACTATCCGAATCAGCCAGGCGCGCTAGGGTTGCGGCGTCTTTTTCCAGTAATGCTCCGGCTTCTTTCACCGGCGTCCTGTCGTGGTGCGATCCGGGGTCGTGAGGCGTCGAAGCCAGTCCGCAGTGACGCGTTAAAACCGCCGTCTGAAAAGGCCCCTGACGTATGTCCCGTACCGGTGCATTATAATTCAACGTCGAGAGTAAATTTTCAATAATTTCCATCTTTGTTTCAACCATGGTTCTGCCGTTTGCCGGTATCCCTTCCCCGACGCCAGCCCTTCTCCCGACTGTTTCTACCAGAGCCGACCGGCGCGAGCGACTCGACATCGGGAGAGTTACAGACGGGACAAATCTGCGGGTTAGCCTCCGCAACTGACTCTAAAAGCGCCTCCCACTCGTGGCTGTTGGCACAGCGGAAGCGGCCGTGAGAAATTCTAAAGCTACCGCCCTCAATTCTTATCGCCCTGCCGTTCAGCAGAGCCTCAGCCATTTTCCTTCTTGCCGATGCCAGGATTCTCTGGAAAGTGGGACGGGATACGCTCATTTTTTCAGCCGCGGCCTCCTGCCCCAAGCCTTCCAGCTCTTTAAGGCGCATTGCTTCCGCCTCCTCGACGGTAAGCCTGACTTCCTCAAGGTCTCTCATCGGTACCCCAGCGGGTTTGAAGAAGTTGACACCGGGCAAAAAGGCAACTCTCCGGCACTTTAACGGCCTGGGCATTTTCCCTCCTGAATTATGAGCATATGCTCATAATAATTATAACAGTAATATCAAGAGTAGTCAATGCCCAAAGGTGGAATTATGGTGTATATCGGTTAATCGTACTTGATGACCCAGCGCCCGATGACTTCCCGCCTGGAAATGGCGTCCTGCGCCTTGCCGATGTCCTCAAGTTTTATCAATCTGGTCACCAGTTTATCGGTCTTGAGCAGTCCGGAGTTCATCACTTCCATCAGCGCCGGCAGGTCTTCCGTGGGATGGGTCTCTCCGTACAGAGTGCCCCGTATCGTCTTGGCATGCAGGGGGGCATAAAACATGGGTATATTGGTTACCGAATCGATGGGCGTGATGCCGATAGCCACGACCATGCCGTTGGCACGGATGGCATACCATGCCTGCACCTGCGCCCCGGGGTCGCCGGTAGCCTCGATGGCGAACTCCAGCCCTTCACCGTCGGTAAGCCCCTGGATAATCGGAACCGGGTCATCTTTCCTGGAATCGATGAAGTGGGTAGCCCCGAACTCCATGGCGATGTCTTTCTTCGATTTTTCAATGTCGACGGCGACCACGGGATAGCAGTTGCGTAGCGCGGCGAAACGGATGGCATTCAGACCGATGCCTCCGCAGCCCCATATCCCTATCGAATTGCCCTCCCGCGCCCGGGCGACGTTGACCACACTCCCCCAGCCGGTAGCCACCGAGCAACCCAGCTGGCAGAGCTGTTCCGGGGGCAGCTTGACATGGTCGGGCACGCGTATGGCACCTATCTCCGGCATGACGCTGTGGGTGGCGAAACCGGCGATAAAGCTCCCCAGCCCTACCCTCTCCCCGTTCTCATCGGTCAACCGCGATGTCCCGTCCAGAAGATCGCCGGTCTGGAAAAAAGCCTTGCTGGTATCGCATAGATTGGGGTGTCCCCTCCGGCACTGGTAGCAATGCCCGCAGGGGACCATCCAGCACCCGATGACGCGGTCGCCCGGCTTCAGTTTGGTCACGCCGGGGCCGACTTTTTCCACCAGCGCGCAGGCTTCATGCCCGGGAACCATGGGGACATCCTGCGGTATATAGCCCTTCCACACGGACAGGTCGGAATGACAGTAACCGCAGGCCAGCATTTTCACCTGGACTTCTTTCTCGCGGGGTTCGGCAAGCTCCAGTTCTTCAATCTCCATGGGGGTCCCGTACTGACGTAATACCGCGGCTTTTATTTTCATTTTCTTCTCCTCATGATGAAAGCCCGTTGCCGGTTAATTAATACTATAAGATTATTATAATTGTAAGGTCAATCATGTATATAAAGAGGATATCAAAAATGCACGAAGTACCGGAGACGAAATATACTTATACACACTATTCACGATACGGTTGCGGCGGCGGGGGCTGCATAACGTTAATCCGGTACCGACTGTACGGCATAAAATAGGTGGTGGGTTTATCCGGGATATTGGCAGGGTTGCCGGCGATACTGGCGGCTACCGGCTCTTCCACCCAGCCCTTTTCATAAGGGCACATGAAAGTGAGACGGTAGGCGAACTTGAAAATCTTCCACTGTCCGTCCTCTTTTACGTATTCCATGTCATATTTGCCAAGGCAGAGGAACTGCTTGTATTGACCGCCCCCGACGAAAGCACAAAATCCGTGCGAATGCCAGACGCCCCTGGCTTTATTGCGCTCTTTATTAATTTCAATAACCGGGTTTACGGTCATATGCAGGGCGAGGTGGCCCGGCGACCGGAATCTCTCGTCGCTGAATACCGTATTCCAGAACCTGGTGATGCTTTCGATGCCTTCATAGACGCCGCTGTCCTCTATCTCCAGGCTTACACCCGGGGTTTTCTGCGCGAAAAGCCCCGGGACCTCCGACATCCTGCCGATGTGGTAAAGATGGGCGTAGCGGGACTGCAGCTTCCATATTTCAATATAATCCCCAGCCCGGGCATTCTCTTCGACCTGTTTTTTAAGCTTAGTCACCTCGGCTTCCAGCTGCTTTAAGGTCATAGCCATGTCAAACCTCCTCTAGCACTCGTTTATCGTCTTTAGATGCCTGCCTAAGGAAATAAATCGGGTCGGGAGGCAAGCGTCCTGGTAAATTTAAGCTTGCTGAACTTCCACTCCCCGTTAACTTTAAAGTATTCGCAGTCGTTCCGCCCCTGTACCCACTGTATAGTGGGGACAGAATGTAAAATATAGACGAGCCAGTGGCCCCGGGCGGTATCGCCGTCAACGGTAAGGACGGGCTGCCCCACCAGGTGTCCGTCATGCCTCTCCGTTCTCCTGGCGAGTGTTTCCAGATATATTTTGGCATAATTTTTTCTACCTTTCATCACCCCCGAAGACCGTACTTCAACCTCGGCGTCTTCAGTAAAAAAGTCGAGCGCCTTCTCGAACTGGATGTTATCTATGCAGGATATATATTCCCGGTGCATTTGCTTGATTGCCTCCAGGGCTTCAAGGTCAGCGACTCTCTTTTCCAACTCTTTCAAATCCATACCTGCCTCCTTTTTTATCCTTAATCCGACCAATCGGCTGGTGAATTTATTACCGCCTTCTTTTATACCTGCTCAGCCGCCGCACTCAACCCTGTCAGCCGGCCGGTCAACCAGGCAAACCCGTGGCTGAGCCCGGCGCACATGGTGGGATAATCGACGGCGAAGCGGTTGCCGACGGTATTTCCTGCCAGGTACAGTCCCGGAATGACCTCACGGTCTTTATCCAGCGGCTGGAAACTGGGATTTGTATTCAGACCGCCCACCACTACCAGTATGTGCTGCTCAATAATGCCAGCGTAAAACGGCGGCTTTTCCACGGTAAAAAGGCGGTCGGGCCGTTTACCGAAGTCCAGGTCTTTCCCCAGTCTGGCAAGATGGTTGACTCGCTCAACCGTTGCCCTGAATGCCTTAACGGGCACATTCATTTTCCGCGCCAGCCCCTCGATGGTATCAGCCCGTACCGCCTCATCCGCGAGACGCTGGCGGAGGATATCGGTGCCCTTGCTGTATGTACCCAGTCCAACTCCCATGCGGGGCAGTTCCGCCTCCCATTTGCTATCGAATACCTGCCAGACCACTTTACCGGGCTGTTTCTCCAGTGAGTTCGCGCAGCTCTGGGCGGGCACATCCTCGTTTTCATACCGCCTGCCATCGGTGTTGATACGAAGGAAGGCATTCTGCCCGGTAACCGGGACAGTGGCGTGGGACATGGGGGCGTGAGGTCCCGGCTCCATGACACCGCCCACCAGCATCGCCATCTGGTGCCCGTCGCCGACATTTAATGGCTCCGGGGCATCCAGCAGGTCCTGGTTACGGGTCATATAAATGTTGTTTTTCAGGGACACTTCGGCGGCAACGGGGCAGTATTTTTGCATCATCCAGGGGTTATTCCCGTAGTCCCCGGTACAGAGAATCACCGCCTTACGGGCGTCGAACTGTACATAGTCGCCGGCTTTGTTGCGGGCGATAACGCCGGTCACGCGTCCGTTCTGCTGGCGGACAAGCTGCACGGCCGGGGTCTGATAGCGGATATCCACGCCGAGGGTGCGGGCACGCTTCTCGACAACATCCAGAGCCAGCTTATGGCAGAGTCCTACTACCTTGCCGTCGGTATGATGGTGACTGGTCGGGAAATCAGGATAGTATTCGGTCTTCGGGTCATACGCTGCCGGCCGGGGCCAGTTACTCATGACGGTCATGACGCCTTCGGGTTCGGTAATATCCATGAGCCAGTCCATGATTTCCCCGCTCCGTTCGGCCCAGACCCGGTACAGGCGCTGGTCGGGCTTGTTGCCACACCATCTCATCAGCTGGAGGCAGACATCATCTTTATCGATTTTAATGCCCAGTTTTTTCTGCAGGCGACTATCAATAGCGCCGACCATCCCGCCGCCCCACCGGTAGGTAACGTGCTTATCGATTTGAATGACCTTGGCACCCGCCTCGGCGGCGGAAAGCGCTGCGGCTTTCCCTGATGTTCCCGCCCCTACCACCACTACGTCAGCGTAAAATGTTTCTTTAATGTCACCCGCCGGAATGGGCTGCTGCGGTACGACGAACTTCCTCTTATCCCTTTGACGTATTTCCATGCGCGGTAGACTCCTTTATGTCTCCGGTTTTCCTGTTACGCCATGCAATCCGTGTCATTTTACCGGGGAAATATGAAAAATTACTATCGTACAATTATACAATAAACCTTATTTCAGTTAAAAAAATCCCCTCCCCTGGCGGAAAACCCGGGGAGGGGACAACGGGTGAAGAGGCTGTTATCTAGTTTACGGTAACATCCGCGCCGATGGTTTCTCCCTTGATATCCGGTCGATAATAGGAGTAAGCCGTGGAAAGAACGCCTTTCGCCTTGACCGGATACAGCGCTATCACCTGGAAATCGAAGGCAATCCGCTGGCCGGGTGTCATGTCCTCGATGTAGAAGATAACCTTGCGTCCGGCAATCTCGAACCGCTTGATGTTTTCCATTTCCTCAATCACGGCAACGATGGAATCGTTCACCGGTGCGAAACCCGTGGGCACGGAGACATCGAGGACAATCATGCCGGCCTCGGATATATTCAGCTCAGGCAGCGGATTGAACTCCAGCGCTACGGACACATTCACGATGTCGTTAACGGCAACCTCGGTGGTATCGTAGTTCACGTCTATCTTCAGCATCTGCGCCGCGGGGGTTTCCTCGGTGGCGGGTAGATTAAAGCGGCGCACCACCTGGCCGATGGCGTCGCCCTTGCCGTCCACCGTCATCTCTATCTCCGCATTGACGGGCACCTGGATAATCTGAAGGATATCAAAATTACTGCTGTCCACGGTGTATTTTTCATCTATGCCCGCGCCCTTCAGCGTTATGGTGAGGTCGACGTCCGATCGGGCGCCGGTGGCATACTCGATTAACGCCTGAAGGGTGACCACGGTATCCTGCGTGGAACCGTAGCCGCCGTAGGCGTTCCGTTTGGAAACGAGCCACTTCGAAGCCCGGGAGGCATTGAAGGCGTCACCGTGTTTCACCAGCGCCAGGGTGGCGTAAGCGGTGATCTCGATGTCCGCGCTTCTGTTGATGTCCGGGCGGAAGGGGCCCATTCTGGCCGGCCGGCCCGGTTCTTTTTCTACTTCCTGCAGGGGCACCGGCTCATCGCCGATTCCCCAGTGCAGTCCGTTCTCGTCCTCTTTAGCCAGGGACATTAACTTATTATAGGCTTTATCCCTCTCAGGGCTATCCGCCAGTTCTAGGGCGTAGGCAGTGATGGCAACCGCATACGGGTCGTCCATCTCGTCCAGCCTGCCTTCGAGGTAGTTAACCGCCCGAACGCCGCTGTCCGTTCTCCCGGCTTCCAGGAGGGCAATAGCCGTGAAAGCGGTCAGGGCGTCCTTGCCCGATAGTCCACCGAGCATCTCCTGGTGGTGGACAAAGCCCACCTGGTCGAAAGAGCCGTCGGTGTTCTGGTGCGACGTTATCCAGTCGGCCGCTGCCGCCAGTACGCTGTCGTCGATATACATGAGCTCTTTCGCCTGCGAGAAGCACTTGAGCACGAAGGCGGTCAGGAACAGGCTGCCTGACTCATCGCTCATCCCGAAGGCGCTGAAACTGCCGTCGGTGCGCCGGTAGGTAAGCTGTCTCTGGTAGCCGGTAATCATCAGCTTTTCCGCCTTAGCCATAATCTCGGGCTTAAGCTGGCCGCTCGACTGCAGGTATTTGGTAATATAGACGTCCGGGGCAAAGACAATCATGTTCTGCTCGCCGCACCCGAAGGGCATCTGTAAAAGGGCATCCAGCCCGTCGATTGTCTGCGTTAAAAAGCTGGACGTTACGGCAATATAAGCCCGGCCGGAATCCTCAACGACAACACCCGGAATGGTGGTATCGATAGACTTGACGACACCGCCGGTGAGGGTGAGGTTATCGATTATTTCCTGAGGTACGCCTTCGGGCTCGATGATGATGGTTTTGATAGCGGCGTCGGCCGCCTCTTTGCTGCGCGCGGTTATCTTGACATCCTTGATGCCGAGTTTGCCGGGACGTATCTTGAACTCAACGCCGCCGATATCGTTGGCTTCAATAGTAATTGTCTTGGTGGGATTATCCAGAAGCTCGAACCATTCGGCATCGTCGATATCCACCTGGACCTCCTGGGCGGTATCCAGGTAGTTATATATCGCCACGCTTACCGGGAACTCCTCGCCGCGGATGGCGGAATAAGGAAGGTCGATTGTCAGGAAGAAGGGCTGAAACACCCTTAGCGAGTCCTCCGCCACGCCGAGTCCGTTCTCTTTCGATACAGCCACGGCGCGCAGCATCCAGGTGGTTATGGAATCCGGCACCGTAACCTTCTGAGTCGCCTTGCCGCTGTTGCCGGTCTCAATGTCCAGCCACAGCCAAGTCTCCGGGAAGAACTGACGGACATGCTGCACCTCAGCCAGTTCACCGCCCGGAGTCTGAGGAACCACGATGGAAGGGGCAGGTACGGCTGTGGGGGTAGCCATGGGCCTAGCTTCCATTACGGCTTTATCGCCGCCAAAGAATCTGATGATATTACCCAAAAAGCCGCCGTCCTCCTCTTCCGTATTATATTGCTTGCTCTGGGGTATCTCCTTGTTCGTCATCACCACCACGCCGACATCCTTAAAGACATCCTCGGTGCCGGGGACGGTGTAAGTGGGATAGAAAGAAACCTCGTGGATTTCCGCCTGAGGCTCCATGTAAAGTCGTTCCAGTTCATCGAAGACCTGCTGGAGGTTGAGGCGGTTTTCCGCCAGAATGAACACCGATTTATCCACCGCGGCGATACCCACCTTCGCCTTGCCGTCCGTCTCGATGTTTACCTCGATATCCTCGGCGGGCCTGGCTTCTTCCTCGCTGAACTCGGCCGTAATCTCGAGGGGATATACCGCCTCCACCTGGAACGGCAGATAGTCGGCAGCAACCTCGGCATTGGGGAGTATCTGATAGACGAGCAGTCTGGAACTGGGCGCCATTAACGGGGTAACGCTGAATTCAATATCCCGGCTCTTTGTGTAGTCGGAGAAGACGACCGTGCCGCGTGAAATGACCTCATAGTAGAAGTTCACCGCCCTGTCGGTAGAATAGACCCTGAAGGCTATTTTCTGACCGATTTCGGGCGTTCCCTCGGTGGTCTGTTCCAGGTGAATGAAGTTCCCGGAAGGAGAGAAAGAAGACTGTACCATCTTCGAGGCATAAGCGTCTCCGGCGCTGGCTTCAAGTATCAGGGCGATAGCCTCCTCCGGCGGTTCAAGGTCCAGGAGCGTCTTGCCTCCGGTGGTATCGATGTCTTCCTCTGTCTTTATTTCCTCGAAATCCGTATCTACATATGTAATGGTAACATGTACCCGGCTATCGACCGGTTTATTGTCCGGCGTCTCGGTGAGTACCAGGACGCTGAAGGGAAGACCGGGCTTGAAGACCGAGCCTGCCGGAATGAGCTGCAGGTTCACCGAGGACTGCGCTACGGTAAGCAGGCGGCTGGTCTCTTCAACGTAGCCGGTTGACTTTTCGGTGACCGTGATATCAAGCTGGACATTCCCCTGTCCTCCGGAAGCAGGAGTACCGGCCACATAGCCGACCGGCGGTAACTCAAATTCGATTTCCCCATTAATGTCTTTGGTGAGAGAGGTGTATTTCTCCCACTGACCGACATACCGTGAGGCGACAATGGTCACCTCGCCCTTGACCGGCTTGCCGAAGCTGTATTCCGCCCCGATTTTGCCCTTCACCGCCTCATTCACCAGGAACCACTCCTTTGGCAAATCCACGGTGACCTCGTACTTGGGCAGGACGTATTCCTCAACGCGCACGTCCAGCTGGGTTTTGGCTTTTTCCGTAACGGCGTCGATTTTCCACACCCCCAGATTCGGCTCATCGGACAGGGGCAGGTCGACGCCAGCCATGCCGTAATCATCGGTGGTAACTTCGGAACGGAATATCTTGATACCCTTGGCGTCCAGGACATCGATAGTAACCGGCTCGGTGGTCGGCTTCAGTTCCGGGTCAAGTGTCAGGACGCGCATATGGATGGTCTGACCCGGCTTATAGATGGGTTTGTCCGTTTCCACGAATACGAGGTAGCTTTTTTCGACGTTTATTTCCGCTTTATCGGAAAAAGCGCCGCCCTTGACCTCGATTTCATATTTGCCGTCAGCCACCTCGGGGATATCAAGGGTGACGGTCCCTTTGCCGTCGACTACCTGTTCAGTGCCGGCGATCTTCTTCCCGTCTTTCAGGAGAGTGACTTCAATCCTGTCTCTGGTAAGTTCATCACCGGAGAATAACGTTAGAGAGATAGCTTCGGCCCTGCCACTGTGCAGGACCTTGGGGACAACGGCTATATAACTATTGGCTGCCTGTATCGGCGCGCTGCAAGCCGGCAAAATCCCCAGCAGAAACGCGAGTACCATAAACAGCCCCACCACCTTTATCAATATACTTTTCATGACGATACCTCCCTGAGTTATCATGTCTTTAACTGCTATACATCTAATATAACGCTATCCCTTTAAAAAAGTTATTTCAAGGCGCAATTAGAACTCACGAGTATAAGATTTTTGACATCAATTTTTGACCTAAAGTAAAATTAAAACAGGTTTTACATTATAGTATGAAAGGAGAGAGGGATGACCGGAGGATATATGGGGAAGATTCTATGGGTGAATCTTACCACCGGAAAGATAAAAGTAGAAAAACCGAAAGCCAGTCTGTACAGGGACTATATCGGGGGATACGGGCTTGGCGCCAAGATTCTGTACGACCGTATGAAACCGAAGGCAAAACCGCTGGGACCGGATAATATTCTGGGGCTGCTCACCGGACCGCTAACCGGTACACCCATTCCCGCCGGGGCGCGCTATGTCGCCGTGGGCAAGTCGCCCCTTACGGGCGGATGGGGCGACGCCAACTCGGGGGGATTCTTCGGTCCTTACCTAAAGTTTGCCGGTTTTGACGGGGTGTTTTTTACCGGCATATCCAAGAAGCCGGTATATCTCCTCATCGATGAAGGCAAAGCGGAGCTGAAAGACGCCGGTCATCTCTGGGGGAAGGACGCCTACGAGACCGAGGAAACCCTGGAAGCCGCATACGGCAAGGAGAGTCGCGTCGCCTGTATCGGGCCGGCCGGCGAAAAGCTTTCGCTTATAGCGTCTATCATGACCGACAAAGGTTCGGCGGCGGGACGCTCCGGCCTGGGGGCGGTGATGGGCTCTAAAAAATTGAAGGCGGTAGTAGCCAGGGGCACGATGCCGGTACCCGTGGCGGACAAAGCGGCCGCCGACCGTTTGAGAAAACAGCACGTGAAAGATATGCAGGTTCCCGGTTTCGGGGGCATAGAAAGCCTGCATATGTACGGAACCTCCGCAACAACTGACGATAACGCTCACAGTGGCGATACGCCGGTCAAGAACTGGGGCGGCATCGGTGTTATCGACGTACCTGATATCGAAGGTCTTAAAGCTAAAACGTTAGCAGAATACGTAGCCAAACGCGGGGGATGCTGGCATTGCCCGGTGGCATGCAAGGCGGTCCTTAAAGAGGGTACCGGAGAGTACAAGTACCCGGCCGGTGTGCGGCGACCGGAATACGAGACCCAGGGCAGTTTCGGGGTCAACTGCGGTAACAGCCATACCGAATCCATCAATATGATCAACTATATCTGCAACGGGTACGGCCTGGACACGATATCCGCCGGTACGGTCATGGGCTTCGCCATTGAACTGTACGAAAACGGTATTATCACCAAGAAAGACACCGACGGCATCGAACTTACCTGGGGCAACCACCGCGCCCTGGTAGCCATGACCGAGAAAATGGCTAAACGAGAAGGCATCGGCGATATACTTGCCGACGGCGTAAAAGTGGCGGCGAGGAAAATAGGCAAGGGAGCCAGGGAATTCGCCGTTCATGTCGGCGGTCAGGAAGTCGGTATGCATGACCCCAAGCTGGCGGGATTCGGCATGACCGCCGGCGCGCGCTACCAGATGGACGCCACTCCGGGACGCCACACTCAGGGATTCGGGCCCACCAGTTTTCGCGGACATATCGTGAATGCCAGCGGTCTATGTATGATTGGCTTTGGTTTCGGGGCAGGCCCGGAAAAACTCAGGGACTTTGTCAACGCCGTTACCGGTTTAAAATACACAACAAAAAGTATCCTCAAGGCGGGTGAGAGGATTGCCGTTATAAGACACCTCTTTAACCTGCGGGAAGGCATAAACGAACTCGACTGGGTGCCGCATCCCCGGATCATCGGCAAACCGCCTCAAAAAGAAGGACCTCTCGCAGGGGTGACGGTCGACCAGAAAGCCCAGGTGTACTGGTGCCTCGGCGGTCTCGACTGGGACATGAAATCAACAAAACCGAGCAAGGAAAAGCTGATAGAACTCGGCTTTAAAGACATCGCCGAAGAATTCTGGCCGCCGCTCAAGTGGCCTCCTTTCGGACCTCCGCCTGAAGAGAAGAAGAACTAACCGTAATATAGCCAAGCCCGGGGGACTAATCCTCCGGGCTTTCTACATATTATATATTATCTGGTAATCGACTTTATCAGCAAATATGTCTTTTGTAATATCCATGCCGCGCTGGTATAATCATGGTTAAATAATTAACGCAAATTAGATGAAAGGAATTATCTAATAATGACAGAAAAATCCTGGGCAGAGATGACCCCGCAGGAAAAAAGGGCGCAGCGTCTAGACCGGTGGCTCAACAACTACGGTAATAAATTCGCCAGCCAGGAGGCCGAAAAAGCCTATAAGACAAGGGTACAAAGGCTGATTGATGTCTACAACGTCAGCGAGCCGGACCGGGTGCCCGTCAATCTGCCCGTGGGGAATTTGCCGCTGAAAATGGCAGGCGTTACCTCTTATGACGCCATGTATGATTATAAAAAAGCCATGGAAGCTGCCGCCAAGTTCAATGAAAAATACGGGGAGGAGCTGGAATATACCGCAATGTCGTTTGCTATTCCGGGTCGCGTGCTGGAAATACTGGATTATAAACTCTATGCCTGGCCGGGACACGGCATCGCGGAAGACGGCACTTCCTGGCAGTTCATCGAGGGCGAATACATGCCGCCGGAGGAATATGACGACCTTATCCGCGACCCCACCGATTTCTGGATGAGGACATATATGCCCAGGGTCTTCGGCATCCTGGAGCCGATGAGGATGTTCCAGCCGTTCACCAACATCACGGAGAACGTCCACGTCATGCAGTTCATGCCGCTGGCCATGGCGCCGGTACAGGAGATGCTCCAGAAACTCCTGGACGCCGGCAAAGAATACCAGAGAACAATGCAAATAATGATGCAGGCCAGCAGCGGGGCACCCTCCGCCGGCTCTATGTCTTTTATGGGGGGAGGTTTCGCCAAAGCCCCGTTCGATACCATCGGGGATACGCTACGGGGCACCAGGGGCATCATGCAGGACATGTTCCGCCGTCCCGATAAACTCCTGGAAGCCCTCGATAAAGTCGCCGACCTGACCATCAACACCATCCTGAAGTCACCCAACATCGCCAATATGACCACGGTAATGTACCCCCTCCACAAAGGCGCCGACGGCTGGATGTCCCAGAAGGCGTTCGATACTTTCTATTGGCCTTCGATGAAAAAGGTCATGGACGCCTTTATTAACGAGGGCCTTATCCAGACCCTCTTCGCCGAAGGCGGTTATAATACCCGCCTGGAATACATCAACCAGTTCCCTAAAGGGGCGGTGACCTGGTACTTCGACCGCACGGACATGTTCCGGGCGAAGGAGATACTCGGTAAGGACTGCTGCCTCCAGGGCAATGTACCTACTTCTATGTTGGTCACCGGGCAGCCTCAGGAGGTCAAAGAATATTGCCGCAAGCTGATACAGGAAGTAGGCAAGGGCGGCGGCTTCATCCTGTCCGCTGGCGCCATGCCGGACAATCCCAGGCTGGAAAACCTGCAGGCAATGATGGCTGCGGTACGTGAATACGGCTGGTACCGGAAATAGATTTGACCGGGAGAGCGGAGTGAAAGCATGGCTCTGAAGAAAGATGTCTACCGGGCTTTTGAAGACGCGGTGGGACCGGAAAACATCAGCGACGACCCCGCGGTACTGGACTCTTATGCCTGGCGTTCCGGGCTGGTAGCCAAGACCGAGAAATTCGTGCCCAGGTTCGAGGCGGTCACCCTCCCCCAAAATACCAAAGAAGTGCAGGCGGTTGTACGCCTCTGCAATAAGTTCGGCCTGCAATTTAAGGCGTCAAGCACGGGATGGGGTCCTTACTGCGACCCCTCCGGACCGGGAGTCATCAAGCTGGACCTGCGCCGGATGAACCGCATTATCGAGATTAACGAAAAGAATATGTACGCCGTCGTTGAACCTTACGTGATTTACGCCCAACTCCAGGCGGAGTTAATGAAACGTGGACTGAATACCAATATCACCGGCGCCGGCAGCAACTGCTCGGCGCTGCCCCTGGCAGCCCATTCCAATCTGGGGCATTTAAGCGTCAGCGGCAGCTACGGCGAGAGAAACCAGCTTGCCCTGGAATGGGTCACTCCGGAGGGGGAAATCATCAGAACGGGTTCGCTGGCAGCCCTGAACGAGTGGTTCTGCGGCGATGGTCCCGGACCTTCTCTGAGGGGAGTCATACGGGGCAACACCATGCCGCTGGGAGGACTCGGGGTCTATACCAAAGCTGCCCAGAAAGTCTACCACTGGCCCGGTCCGGCCTCTTTCCCCGTAGAAGGCGTATCGCCGCACTACAAGCCGTCTCACGTACCGCCGGGCTTTATGATAAGATACCTGTCCTTTCCGTCGCAGGAAGCGCTACGGGAAGCCGTGAGAAAAATCGGCGAGAGCGAAATAGCCTTTATACTGATGGGCTTCAACACCGGTATGATGGCGTCCAACATCGCCACGGACAACGAGGAGGACGCTGCCTATCTCAAGGAATTCACCGACCTGGTACAGGGACCCGGCTTCATGATTATCATCGCCGGCAACTCCGCCCGGGAATTCGAGTATAAAAAGAAGGTATTGGATATTATAGCGAAGGAATATAACGGTATAGCCCTGGCGCCGGTGGAAGACCCCGAAAACGCCGGGGGATTCATCTGGCGTTTTATCAGGGTGACCGGCTCCGTCAGGGAGACGATGCGGGCTACCGGGGTCTTCGGAGGAGAAGTGGGCGGCACCGATGTCTTTAACCTGATGAGCAAATACATCGAGCAGGGCTCTAAAGTCAAGGAAGGTTTCATCCGGAAAGGGTTACTCTTCGCCGACGGCACCGACCCCTTCGTACAGCTTATCGAGCACGGACACTGCGGGCACGGCGAGCTGCTTATCCGCTACGTCCCGAATAATCCGGCGGCGGTAGAAGCCAGCTTCGAGGTATTCATGGCTGCCAACCGCACCGCCATCGAAGGGCATTACGGGGTGCCCCACCACGTCTGGAGCGACGCCATCTGCGACATGTACGGACCGGATACGTCCAACTACACCAGGTGGCTGAGAAGCGTTAAAAAGACGTTCGACCCCCGGGCAGTCTCGGAAGCCTCCCACTACATTACCCCCGAAAAATAGTCGAAAGTCGTTCACCCCATGACAGAATACGGCACAATAAAAACCATCATCGACGTCCTTAATGCAAACGGCGTGGAGTTTCTCTTCTTCAATCCCGGCATAGATAACGTCCCCCTGCTGGAAACGGTTTCTCAATATCGCGCTTCCGGCAAGAAGGCACCGCGCAGCATCCTCTGCCTTGACGAGTTCGTCGCCATGAACGCCGCCCACGGCAACTACATGGCTTCGGGGCGTCCGCAGGCGGTCTCGGTGCACTCGGAACTCGGCGTCCTGCAGATTGGCGGCGCCCTGCACAACGCCCAGTGGGGCAAAGTGCCGGTGGTCTTTTTCACGGAAATCCAGGGACCGCCGGAGCGTACCGACTGGCGGGGCGAGGCTTTCGACCAGGGGACGATGGTGCGTAACTTCGTCAAGTGGGACCATCAATACAACGTCGGAGAGAATATCCCCGACCTGTTTTATAAAGCCTTTCAAATAGCCACCACCGAACCGTGCGGACCGGTTTACCTGGCGCTGCCGCGGGAATCATTCTGGGACCAGGATAATACCCCGCAAAAAGCGTCGTACGAAGCTAAAACAGAGCCGGCGCCGGAAGCGGACAATTCATTACTGGAGGCAGCGGCAGAAATACTCGTCAATGTTGAAAACCCGCTGATAGTCACCGGATATGCCGGCAGGAACCCGGATTCCGTGGCTTCACTGGTAAAGCTGGCGGAAACGCTGGCGGCCCGCGTACTCACCACCGATGTCCGCGTTAATTTCCCCAACACCCACCTGATGACGGCTTATTCATCTCCGAAGGCCGGCTTCGGCAGTTCTCTACTGGCCGAAGCCGACGCTATTCTGGCTATAGACTTCGATATGCACTATGCCTCGCCGCGAATTTCACCACGCGCAGACGCAAAAATCATTCACATCGATGTTGATACCGCGAAAAAAGGCGTGCCCCTCTGGGAAAGAAAGCCGGATGTCCTCATTAAAGCCGACTCCAGCCGGGCGATACCGGCGCTGACTGAAATTATCAGTGATAAACTGACTCCGGAAAGACGCGAACAGTTACAAAAACGCTATAAGCTTTACGAGAAAGAGCACAACAAGCTTGAAAACGAGTGGCGTACCCTGGCGATGAGCCACGCTGCTAAGAAGCCGGTTACCGCCCACTGGCTGAGTCACTGCATCGATGAAGCCATCGATGCAGATACTATCATCGTCAATCAGACCATTTCCCCGGCGGCGACGGTGGCGCACCTGATACACCGCACCAGGCCCGGCACCCTGCTTTCCTGCGCTGGGGGCTGCATCGGCTGGGCGCCGGGGGCGGCCCTCGGGGTGAAGCTGGCATCGCCGGACAAGACCGTTATCAGCCTGATGGGCGACGGCGCTTTTATCTACGGCTGCCCGGAGGCTTCTCTGTGGTCGGCAAGCCTGTACCGAGCCCCCTTCCTGTCCGTTATCTACGATAACCAGGGCTACGGCGCTATCAAGGGACTTTTCCGCGAGAATTACGACGTCGAGAACATGGGCGCCGATATCACCACCCCGCCCGACTACTCCCTGATTGCCCGCGCCAATAACGCTTACGGTCGCATGGTGGACAATCCCGCCGATGTCCCCGCGGCCCTCAAAGACTGCCTAGCGGCGGTGCACGGCGGCCAGGCCGCCGTGCTGGATGTCAGGCTGGCGCCGGTCTAACTGAAAAAATCACATCGGCCGGGTGAATACCAGGTCGTATTTATCCCAGATACGTCGCTCATCTTCATACGGCGCCGCTTCCACACGGGTGTCTTTATCCAGAATCATGGTCATGCGGTCTTTGCCATAAACGGGCCATTTGCCGATGCTCTCGCAGGAGGGGTCGCCGGTGCGTATAAAAGCTATGGTGGAGTCCTGCATCTTCAGCGCCAGGCTTTGCTCCTCCGGACCGTCCCCGCTAAAGTCTTTATCCAGGCACCCGAAAAGGAAAGGATTGTCCAGGCCGTGCATGGCTCCCAGAACACCTCCCATGGCCGGTGACCTGTAGGTAAACAGGTAGTTGTAGGACGGTACGCCGTTATCGCGCTGCGCTTCAACGAGCCGAACGGTAGGTATGCGGAACATGAGGTCGGTACTGATCGTTCCCATAATCTCCGACGGTCTGGGGTCGATGCCGCGTTTTTTCAGGGCAAGACGATAGGTTTTTATCAGTTCCGGCACCAGGTCCGCCGGCAGCAGGTCATTCAGTCGCTTGACCAGTCCGGCTTCGTCCATGTTACGCGCGGCAGGGTCCATGGCGCTCATTGCCTTCAGTTCGTCGAGGGAGTTGCCGGCGATAATGGCGACGTTTTTCGCCGAACCTTTTTTTATAGCCCAAATCGGCCATTCAGGCAGAACCTCGCCGTCTACCACCGGTTGGAATGGCGTGGCGCGGTACTCGGCTTCACGCAGCTTCATCTGCAGCTGTTCCTGTCCCTTGACGAGCTGTTGTACCGTTAATTTGCGAAGACCATCAATATCTTTAGCCTTTACATTCAGTACTTCAAGATATTGTCCTGAAATTTTAACAGCGCTATCCAGCGTACCAACTACGTTAGAGGCGCCGCTGCGGTTGATAGCCCTGTGGAACTTTCCGCGCGCCAGCGGCATTCCCAGCAGACTGCCGGTGCTCATACCGCCGGCGGAAAAGCCGGAAACGGTGATATTTTCCGGGTCGCCGCCGAAAGCGGCGATGTTATCGCGCACCCAGTCCAGAGCCGCCACCTGGTCTAGCAATCCTTCGTTGCCGGTAGCGTGTATTTTACCGCCGGTAATTTCCTTCAGGTTCATGAACCCCAGCGCCCCGAGGCGGTAGTTGATACTGACCAGAACGATATCACCACGCCGGGACAGCGTACCGGCATCCATAAACCCCTCCGAGCCGGCGCCGATGATAAAGGCGCCGCCGTGTATCCAGAATAACACCGGCCGTCTGGCGTCATCCAGACCCGGCGTCCAGATATTGAGAAAGAGGCATTCCTCAGACTGGGGTTCATTAAAGACCGGCGCGCCCGGTGCAGCCACCGGCATAAGGTTCTGGGGGGCAATCGCCCCGTATTCCTTAGCCGGGCGGACGCCGTCCCACGACTTAACGGGCTGCGGCGGCAGCCAGCGCAAATCCCCAACGGGCGGCGCGGCATAAGGGATGCCCTTGAAAATATATAGTCCTTCCTGGCACTGCCCTTCAACTTTACCGGATTTCGTGTTTACAATAGCCTGTGTAGTTTTACTCATCTTACCTCCTGTAATTCAAAACGGTGTCATTATATCATTCCTGATGATTTATTAAAAATACGGATATAAATCTGGAGAGAGATGATATGTAACTAAAATATCAATGTAACCTAAGTTACTTTGTGATTTACGTTATACACATTATAATGGCATTTCAATAACTCATTTTTGCGTATATATCGTTATTTTCTGCGTTTTTACTATATTTATTTGACTTGTTCTATGCAATATGATATTCTATATTAGAGGTGATGTAACATGAGATGGGGAATGGTTGTCGATCTATCAAAATGCGTGCGTTGCTACGCCTGTCTGGCAGCCTGCCGCATCGAGCATTTCCTGCCGATAGGCATGTCCTGGCCAAGGCTGGTGGCGCTGGAGACCGGCGTTGATAACCCGGAAGTCTCCACCTACTCGGTGCGCTGCAATCAGTGCCAGAACCCGCCGTGCGTTGATGTATGCCCCACCGGGGCAACTTACCAGCGCGAAGACGGCATTGTCGCCATAGACCAGGATAAATGCGTCGGGTGCCGTTACTGCGTTATTGCCTGTCCCTACCAGAACCGGACGTTCCTTTCCAAAGATAAAGATAAAGGCTTCTTCCCAGGCAAAGTTGAGACCGATTTTGAAAAAGCCGGCAAGGAGCTGTATTCCCACCAGCTCGGCACGACGGAGAAATGCAACTTCTGCGCCGAGCGTATCGATGCCGGGCTGGCGAAAGGGCTTAAACCGGGCGTCGACCGCGAGGCTACCCCCGCCTGCGTCAATACCTGCCCCGCCCGGGCATTGACTTTCGGCGACCTGGACGACCCGGACAGCGAGGTTTCCAGGCTGATTAGAGAGAAAAATGCCTTCCAGCTGCACCCCGAATACGATACCGACCCTTCGGTTTACTTCATCGATAGCAAAATCGGCTATACCGATACGCCTCCCGCCGATGATAAAGAAAAGCGGGCACCGGTAGCATCAGGAGCGGAGAGCTGACATGCAAATCCACGAATGGATGGTCGGCTACACCCGGCAGACGGAGTGGATTGACCGGCGCGGTATATTTCTCTGGATTGCCTTTTACGCCGGCGGTCTGGGAGGCGGTCTGTACCTAGTATCGCTTTATTTCAACAGCCTGTGGGGCTTGTTTATAAGCTGGCTGATTATCACCGTCATCAAGGGTGGCACCCACCTGATATTCCTGGGGAAACCGCTGCGGTTCTGGCGAATCATAACCAGGCCACATGCTTCGTGGCTTGCCAGGGGTTTCGTCTTCGTGATGTTATTCATAGGCTTCGGGGCTATACAGCTTATATTATCTTACTGGCTGCCCGGTACCGCCGCCGAGACCGCTTTCAAGGTGCTGGCGGGAATAATGGCTTTCGGCATAACCCTTTACACCGGCATCATCCTGATGAACGTTAAAGGCGTACCCTTCTGGAATTCGGCGCTTCTGCCTATTTTATTCATTGCCTGCGGCATACTGGGAGGATTCGGACTGGCAGTGGTAATAGCGTTGAATGGCGGCGACGTCGACCTGCATACCGCCGAAACGGGAAGCCGCTGGCTGCTGGTCATCAACGCTTTACTCATTATAATTTATCTTTGGCGGGCTTCCCTTCGGGAAGCCGTCGGGAAACAATCGGTACTGGAACAGATTCACGGTCACAGCGCCCCCATTTTCTGGATTGGTATCGTCCTGCTGGGCATCGTGATACCCCTGGTAATTGCGATAGCGGGCATAATCATGGATGTCCCCTCGGCGCTGCTTGTATCTGGAGTGGCCTGTGAAATTATCGGCGGACTGGCGCTCCGGTATTGCGTGCTTAAAGCCGGAGCGTATAAGCCGCTGGTCGCTAAAGCCAGTTAACGGCCGGCGTTGCTATCAATCTCCGGTTTATGCACTTAAAAAACGAATACTCGTTACTTAGAGAATAAGAAAGTAATACGATGAGCGAAGAAAAGATAATAAAGACCACGTGTAAGGGCTGTCACGGCGGCTGCGGCGCCATGGTTACCGTCAAAGACGGCGTCATCACCCATATCGAAGGTAATCCGGAGGCGCCGACACGCGGCACGATGTGCGCCAAAGGGTTATCGAGCATCCAGCATGTCAATCACCCCGACCGCCTCAAATACCCCCTGAAGAGGACCGGCGAAAGAGGCGAGGGCAAATGGCAGCGTATCAGCTGGGACGAAGCCCTGGATACGATTGCATCCAAGATAAAGGAAAGCCAGGAAAAGTACGGTAAAGCCTCCATCGCGGTATCACAGGGCACCGGCCGCGGCTATAACGAGTACACCCACCGGTTCGCCCGTTCCATCGGCACGGCGAATATCGTCACCCCCGGCTACATCTGCCACAGTCCGCGACTGGGCTTATACGGGCTGGTCACCGGCTACGGCCGACTCTACTGCGACTATCACGGCTGGGGCGGGGAGTTCCCCAAAACCCAGATATCCTGGGCAAAGCAACTGGAAATCAGCAGCGCCGACGGCGAAATGGCGGTGTGGTACATGAACTCACTGCGCTACGTGAAAAACCTCATCGTGATTGACCCGCGGGAAACGGCGTTATCTTCGAGGGCAACCCTCTGGCTGCAGATCAGGCCCGGAAGTGATGCCGCCCTGGCGCTGGCGATGATTAACGTCATCATCAAAGAGGGGCTGTGGAACAAGGAATTCGTGGAGAAATGGACGTACGGATTCGATAAGCTGGCAGAAAGGGTGGAAGAATACACCCCGGAACGCGCCGCGGAAATTACCTGGCTGAAAGCGAACGATATTATCAGGGCGGCGCACCTGTTCGCCACGGATACTCCCGGCACTGTTCAGATCGGCAGTTCCCTGGAACGCCAGGCAAACTGCGGCCAGACTCTGCGGTCTATCATCTGCCTGCTGGGCGTTACCGGCAATATCGAAAGGCCGGGCAGCATGATAGCCTGGATGCCCCCGGAGACCGGCCTGCGCGAAGACTTTTTCACGGAAATACCGCTTACCGACGAGATGCGCAAGGGCATCGTGGGCAGCGATGAATACAAGATGGGCGCCGCCCGCACCGCCCATTCGGACACCGTTATCAAGCAATTGCTTAGCGGAAATTCGGTGATTAAAGTGTGGTTCAGCGTGGGCGGACAGCAGATACTGCACCTGGCTAATACCAAAGAAGTGATACCGGCGCTGAAGAACCTGGAATTCCTGGTGCACTGCGACCAGTTCATGGGGCCGATGGCGGAGCATGCCGATATCGTCCTGCCGGCAGCGCACTGGCTGGAGATTGACGATATCTACGACATGCACCCCAGGTTTATGATTGAAGCCCATAACAAGGTGGTCGAACCGCCGGGCGAAGCAAAACAGGACAGCTGGATATTCAACGAATTGGGTCGGCGGCTGGCGCCGCAGTGGTGGTTCGATAGCATCGAGGCTATGCTGGACCACCAGCTGAAAAAGGGCAACCTTACCTGGAAGGAGTTCAGCGAGAAGGTCTTTCTCGCCAGGACCGGCAAAGACCAGACGTATTATAAGTACAAAACGGACTACTGGAAGAAAGGCGGCGGTTTCCCCACGCCGACCGGCAAGATGGAGCTATATTCTACGGTATTGGAAAACCTGGGGTACGACCCCTTGCCCTATTTCCAGGAGCCCGGCGAAAGCCCTTACTCTACCCCGGAGCTGTACAAAGAGTACCCCATCGTCCTGTCCACCGGCTACCGGCAGCCCTTTTATTTCCTCTCGCAGTACCGCAACATCCCCTGGCTGCGCAGCTTCCAGAAAGACCCGGTGGTACAGATACACCCCGAGACGGCTAAGAAATACGGCATCGAGGACGGCGACTGGACCTGGATTGAGTCGCCGCGGGGAAGGATAAAGCAGAGGGCCAGGCTGTTCCCCGGTATTCACCCGGGCGTAGCCATGGCAACCGCCAACTGCTTTTACCCCGAAGACCCGGGGCCCCTGCACGGGTTATTAAGGTCCAATCCCAACGTGCTGACTTCCAATGACCACTGCGACCCTATGTACGGGTCGCCGGACCTTACCGCACTTTTATGTAAAGTCTATAAAGCGGAAGACGATAAATAAAAGGGTGAGGGCGTATAATTTAACACCCTCACCCTGCCCTCTTCATTGACGGTTATGTATCAGATGTCATTCTGAGGAGCGAAGCGACGAAGAATCCGTGCCTGACATGGTTAAAACGGATTCTTCGTTACGCTCAGAATGACAGTGAAATGCTTATTTCTGATACAGTACCACCTCAACCAGAGAGGGTTTTTATTTTAACTATTACTCAAACGTGATGATATTGCGCAGGGCTTTTCCCTGCTCCACCATCTCTATCGCTTTGTTTATATCGCCAATCGGATAGCGGGCGGTGATAAGCTCGTCCAGCTTGAGAACGCCGGCTTTATAAAGTGCCACCAGCTTGGGAATTTCCGTATGCAGCTGCGTCGTGCCCATGAAGCTCCCGGTCAGCGTTTTTTCGCCCCCGATGAAGAAGAAAGGCGTGAAACTTACCTTGTCCTGGGAATTGGGAATGCCGACCATCACCGTCATGCCGCGCGGGGCGGACATGGCAAATCCCTGCTGGACCACTTCGGCGCTGCCGACCGTCACGAATACGTAGTCGGCTCCTTCGCCTCCCGTCATTCCCCTCACGGTTTTTCTGGCGTCTACCTTGGACGAGTTGATGGTATGCGTGGCGCCGAATTTTTTGGCTGCCTCGAGCTTACTATCCGATATATCTACAGCGATAACTGGATAGGCACCGCACATGGCTGCCCCCTGCACCGCGTTGAGACCGACGCCCCCGCAGCCGATGATGGCACAGCTGCTCAGCACCTCCGGCTTGGCGCGATTTATTACCGCCCCCAGGCCCGTGATGACACCGCAGGCGAGCATACATGCCCGGTCCATTGGCATATCTTCGGGTATTTTTACCACCTGGGACTTATCGACCACAGTATACTCGGCAAAGCTACCCGTCCGGTACGCCTGCATGAGAGTTTCCCCTTTTTTATTGCGCATGCGTGATTCGGTATCCAGAGGCCATTTATAATTGCAGAGGTGGCTCAGGCCCGTCAGGCAGTATTTACACTTCCCGCAGGATGAGAGCAAAGAAACCACGACGGGGTCGCCTTTTTCAAGGCCGACGACGCCTTCCCCGATTTCATCAACATAGCCGGCGGACTCATGTCCGCCCACCACCGGCAGTGTACCGGGTATCTCTCCTTTGAACAAGTGAATATCGCTATGACAGACGGCCGTCGCCGCCAGCTTTACCTTCACTTCTCCCGGCTCGGGAGGTAAGATATCTACTTCCTCAACGACCAGGGGCTTCCCGATTTCATAACAGACCGCAGCTTTCATATCATCTCCTCCTTACAAAGTATTTCAACTGGCGACAGGTTGTTATAATCAGTCTATTTCTTACCAAAAATAAAGTCAAATGAATAACTGGGGAAATTTGAAAGAACCGTTGGGTTTAGTTTATTATAGGTGCGGAAAAAACGATTGTTACGTTTTTCAATGCGTATATGGAGGAGTATCAGGCAAGGGGATGACAACTAACTGGTGGGATTCTTCGACGACATTTAAGAGATGCACTACCGAGAAGGTCTCTTTTATTCTGCTGAGCCTTTTTGATTTGGGGTTAACGATTCTGGCGCTGTCTCTTGGCCTGTGGGAAATAAACCCGATTGTAAGATTTCTCATAAAAATACCGGCATTACTGGTGATGGCTAAGCTGGTAATCCCGGTGCTTATTGCCTGGGTAATGCCGGGCAGGCTGCTCTGGCCCTCTATCGGCGCGCTGGCTCTGGTGGTTATCTGGAATATCAAGGAGCTGGTGGTTTTCCTGCTGTAGCGGTTTTATCTCGCCCCGCTGGGCATCAAAGATTCTTCCTTTTGGTAAAGGGTTCCCATCGTTTCCAGGTAAAGCCTGGCAGCGCTGACTCTCAGGTGTTTCGTATTGTAATCGGGGTCTGCCTTGAGCTTGCTGTACATGCTGTTCAGGTGGTGCTCGACGGTCTTGATATCGATGAAAAGGGTCTCGGCGATGGCGGAATTGGTATAGCCCTGTGAAAGCAGGCTCAGGATTTCTAGCTCACGGGTAGTAAGCTGCTTCAGGAAGGGACATTCCGGTTTGCCGGCAAACATAAAAGTAGCCAGCGGCGGGTCGAGGATGACCTGCCCCTGGCTGACGGCTAGAATGAACTGGCAAAGCTGGTCGACTCTATCCAGGGATTGTTTCAGGAAGAGAGCCAGACCGCTCTCGCCGCAAAGCGCCAGACGGCGCAGCAGTTCAATATCCTGCGAACTGTAGAAGACGATTAAAATGACTATCCCCATCCTGGGATAGCTGTTCCTGACTTGCTCCAGTTCCTCGATAATATCAACATTGAGTTTTTTGACACTTAGCAGCAGGACATCCGGGCAAAGCTCGGATACCACTCGCATCATGGCACCCCGTTCGCCGTTCTCCGAAACCCGCACTACCTCGATGTTTTCCCGCGGCGTCAGGATATTTAGATAAATCTCGCGGTATATTTCCTGCTCCTCGACTACGTACAAGCTGACGGTTTCCGACTTTGCCTCGTTCATGTTCATACCTTTCACCTGCTTACTTAAGATATTTACTTTTCCTCACCTTTCCTCACTTTTCCTCCCACAGACAACACCTAAAATTGTAATGCAAATATATAAAGAGATTAATAAAGATTCATAAATAACCCATTAAATATTCATTAACAATTCATTATTTTTCTACCTGGCAGAGACGATTTAGTATCTGCTTCTGAATTCTGCCATCAGTTACCTTGGTTTGTAATAGATGCTGTCACCCATCTTTCCTCAGGGATTTCCCTGCTTTCTTGTTGCGGTAAGCACCTAGCCGATTTTCAGAAAAATGACGCGGCAAGATTGGGGATGGTCTCGTAGTAACCGGCGTCTATCGGAGGTAGATTGAAATATCCATGCTATTTTCGAGGAGGAATTCGTGATGAACAGATTGGGTAGAGAACGGTCCGAGAATCAGCAAGGCATCACCGGCATTGAAACAGCCATCATCCTCATCGCCTTCGTCATCGTGGCTTCCGTATTTGCCTATGTCGTACTTTCGGCCGGTCTATTCTCCACGCAGAAAGCCAAGGAAGCTATTCACGCCGGACTTGAAGAAGCCCAGGCAACCATCGAGATAAAGGGCAACATATACGGCCTGATGGAAAGCAGCGTCCTGCAGGAAGTGTACTTTACCCTGGCGACAACCACCGGCGGCGATACCATCGATTTTACCCCACCGTCAGGAGGAGGCAATATCACCAACCTTGTCGTCATTTCCTATACCGACGCCTATCAGATATTCCCTACGGTTAACTGGACGTTGACCAAGCTCAATTCTACCGGCTCCGATAATCTACTGGATAAGAACGAGCTGTTCATGATTACCGTAGACCTGAGGTGTGTCAGCGCCAACGCCACTCCGGAGCAGATGCCCGGGCCCTACCACGAATTTCAGCTGGAAATAAAACCGCCGGTTGGCGCGGTACTCATCCTGGAGCGGACTATCCCCGCCAGAGTTGACCAGATTGTCAATCTTTATTAACGGGCGACTGGCTATCAAGATAGTCCGGATGAATTGGCACTAACGAACAAAAGGGAACGTATATATATAATGTTATTTCACCAAACAGGCGCTATCCCGCGAAGGATAGCCGCGGCTTTCATCAAGGATATTCCTGCAACCGATTCCACCCGTAGAAATACCGTATTAATACCGACGGAAAGGCTAAATATGAATGAATCAGCAACGGTCTTTCTCGATAATCATGATATTTCCGGATAAACCAATAACCATGATAAACCGGGAGATCCGGGACAGGAGGGTTAAAAATGTGAATATCAGGTGCAACAGCTGCAAATAAAAGAAAGCGCACGGAAGGGGGTGATGCTACAAGGAATAGTAAAGGTTGAGGAAAGCAATGGAATTCACGTTTTACCAGAAAAAGTTCCCAATAACTAAGGAGGAAAAATGTACAGAAAGTATTTCAAACATGAGAAGGGCATTACCGGTCTGGAGACCGCTATCATCCTGATTGCCTTTGTCGTGGTCGCCGCGGTGTTTGCCTACACGGCATTATCCGCCGGGCTCTTCTCCACGCAAAAGAGTCAGGAAGCCGTCTATTCCGGACTCAAGGAAGCCCAGAGTACGTTGGAGCTCAAGGGCGGCGTTATTGGCATTGCCACCGGCACCACCGGTTCCAGCGGCAATATCTCGCAGATAAAGTTTGTCGTCGCTAACGTACTGGGTGGCGAACCGGTCGATTTCACCCAGCCTCTTGATGCCGATAATGACGGACTGGCTGATACCGGTTCTTCGAACGTCGTCGTCATTAATTACACGGACCAGGATCAGACCGCTGAAGACCTCTACTGGACTATTAGCAAGCTGGGGAACGCTGATACCGACGACCTGCTAGAGGCCGAGGAAAGGTTTGAGGTAACCATCGGAAGTGCGACCGGCAACCTTCTTGATTGTCTGACATCGTCCAACCTGACGGTGAAGAAGACTTTCAACATCGAGATCCTGACACCTGGCGGCGCTACATTGAACATCGAACGCACCACTCCCGCCTGGATGGATTCCATCGTCAACCTGCGCTAATGATGTTCTTACCCGATACAAGCAATAATTAAGGAGGAAAAATGTACAGAAAATACTTCAAACACGAGAAGGGTATTACCGGTCTGGAGACCGCTATCATCCTGATTGCCTTCGTCGTGGTGGCCGCGGTCTTCGCCTATACCACGTTATCCGCCGGCCTCTTCTCCACACAGAAGAGTCAGGAAGCCGTCTACTCCGGACTTAAGGAAGCCAGAGCCACTCTGGAACTGAAGGGCAATGTCATTGCTACCGCCAACGAATCGGGCACCAGCGGCAGAGTCCAGCAAATAAGCTTCATCGTGTCCAACGTACTCGGTGGCGAGGCTATTGACTTCCACGAGCCGGACCAGGCCGCCGGTAATGGCGGAGTAGCCGATACCAACAGCACCAACAAAGTTGTCATCAACTATATTGACGAATACCAGGCAGTGAATGACCTTTACTGGACGCTGGAAAAGCTGGGCGGCTCGGATTCCGACGACCTGCTGGAAAATAACGAAAAATTCAAGATAACCATCGGCAGTGATACTGCCGGTGCCAGCGGCGGTAATCTCATCAACGCTCTGTCCACCCAGAACCTGAACGTCAACACCGAATTCAGCCTGATAATCCAGACTCCCATCGGCGCCGTTCTGGAGATTGAGCGCACCATACCGCCTTTCATGGACACAATCATGAACCTGCGCTAATAAAGGAATGCAGTAGTAAACCCGGGTGGGGGTGGTTATGCCCCCACCCGGATATACCGGGATATCAGTGGGTGCTGCCCGCTTCCTGAAGCTGTGGGAGATATGGATGATAGTCGTGAGCATCCGCTCCGAAGGAATAATGGAGGTCTGTTTTGGACAAGGCCGTAACTACAGCTCTACTTATTATAGCGGGGGTTGTATGTATGATATTTGTCTTTAACAGTGTCTATCCGATGGTAAACCGGTCCAGCCAGGCCATGGTCAGCATGGCTGAAAAGGTTGATGAACGGATGAAAAGTCGGATAAACATTGTTCACGCGGCAAGTACGGCCAACCGCACGACTGTATATCTGTGGGTAAAAAACATAGGTACGCAGCGCATAATCGGCATCGATGACTGCGACCTTTTCTTTGGGCAGGAAGGCGCTTTCGAGCGTATTCCCTACACGGGAGAGGTGCAGGGCACCTACCCGCAGTGGGACTATGACCTGGAGAACGATACCCAGTGGACGACAAGCGCCACTCTGAAATTGATTATAAGTTTCAGCAGCGACCCCGGAGCGGGGACGTATTTTGCCAAGTTTATCATACCAAACGGTATATCTGACGAGTATTACTTCAGCATGTAACGGAGCTGGTAATGGAGACAATTATTGTCTCAATAATATGTATAGCCCTAGTGGTGTTCGGGGGAATGGCGATGTCCCAGGGATTTATGACGTCGGTAGATGCCAGCGCCACGGGACTGGGCGAAATAGGACAGCGGGATGAAGCTATGATACGCACCGATTTATCGGCAGTCAGCGCCAGTCTGCCAAGTAATAATACTCTCGAGTTGATACTCGAGAATACCGGGCAGGTAAAACTGGCTAATTTTGAAAAGTGGGATATCATTGTCCAGTACTATGACAGTACCGGAAATTATTACACGGAATGGCTCCCCTATACCGAAACAACGCTGGGAAACAACGAATGGGAGTTAGCCTGGATACACCTCGATGGAGAGACCGAGGTATTCGAGCCCAACGTGCTGAATCCCAAGGAACAAATTATGATACGAGCACAGTTAAGTCCGGCGGTAGGCTCCAACTCCACCAACATGGTGGTGGTAGCCACGCCGAGCGGCATTACGGCTTCGGCTCAGTTTTCACCGTAAGTAAAAAAATGCCATTTATGTTTATTACCGGAGGTTTAATAAAAAGTATAAAAACTAGAGTATTTTTAACAATATCTTAATGAGATATATATGGATTTTTATCTTTCTCACTAAAGGAAAATCTTACAATTAACCAGATTACCGCGGTGAGGATAAGTAAAGAAAGATGATAACTGGTAAGGTAAAAAAGTTGTATAAGGAGCCGGTAACATGGCGACGATTCTCGTCTCCATTATTTGTATAGCCATGATTGTTGTAGGAGGCATGACATTGTCCAGCGGAATACTGACATCGACGGATGCCACCGCCATAAGTGTTGATGAAATAAGCCTGAGAGAGGGAGAGATAGCCAGGACCGACCTGACAATCCGCCGCGGTATGTATCTTGCCTGGGAGGAAATGCTGCGGATAACCGTTGAGAATACCGGGCAGACCAGGCTTGCCAGCTTTAACAAGTGGGATGTCATTATTAATTACAGCGACGGCAGCGCCTATCATATGGAATGGCTACCCTATACCACCGGAGTGTTGGGTAACAACGAGTGGCAGAAGGCAAGAATCGGATTAAACGGTCCGCTGGAGTATTTTGAGCCGGATATACTGAATCCCGGCGAGGAACTGGTCATGCACGCCAGACTCAGTCCGCTGCCGGGAGGCAATACCACCGGCGAAATAACCGTCGCCTCCCCAAACGGGATTTTCGACTCCATATCTTTCTTCAAACCGGGATATGCGTTACTCACGCCGCATACGGAAAACACAACCATCTCGGGTACAAAATATTATGAACTTACCGAAGCCACCGTAGCGGACGGTACCGCAGCTTACTTTTATACAGAGTTTGCTAAGAACGAGGAAGGTGAAAAAATACTCGAAAACCAGGACCAGAACTACCGGCCCGCCAGACATGTCTTCTCCCTTATCGGCATCGACGAAATACCGGCGTCCACCTGGACGGCGTATTACCGGTGTTACGTCTTTGGAGACGGTCAGTTCCCGCGTAAGGACGGCGACGTCTGGTTCGTCATCGATATCCTGGTGAGGAAAGCCGACGGTACTCTGAGAACGACCATCGCCAGCGGCGTCGCCGCAGCCCCTATAGATAAAAGCGAAGAAGGCATCTGGCTGACCAAAAGCGGTACGTACGACTTCCCCGGCTATACGGTGGAAGATGAAAGCGACTACCTGGAGATAGTTTATAAAGGAAAGACCCAGCAGGGTCCCAACGGCAATGCCGGCATAATGGAACTGATAATCGACGACGGCACCCTGCCCCCGACCGACCAGACCAGGATAGAAGGATAATTAAGGAAAGAAAATGCTGAACAAGCTGAAACAATTAATATTAAGACAGGGCGGCAAAGGCAACAAGTTCGGCAAGGGCATGTTGAGCTTCGACATGCTCTACCAGCTTTCCTACATGTCCACCATCGCCGCCGCCGGAGTGCCGCGCGACCAGGTTTTTGAACGTTCCGCCGAGCTCCAGTGCGCCTCCGCCGAATACTTTAAAAGAGTCGAACTTGCCCGGCGGCGGCTGAAGTACGACTACGCCCGGGCCTGCCGCGCCGTGGGAGAACCACTTAAAGAGGCGGAAATGAAGGGTTTGCTGCTGCGTCTGTCCAGCTCCCTGATTTCCGGCGAGCCCGAAGCCGAATTTCTCACGAGAGAAGCCAGAGCCAGAGCCGAGGACTACGAAAATGAATACGGTAGAAGCCTGGAAGCGCTGAAAATGTGGACGGACGCCTACGTCTCGCTCATCTTGGCGGCGGTACTCGTCGTCGTCATCGGCATAGTCTCCACAATGATATGGCAGATTGAGACAGGACTCATCGTAGGTATGGCATTTATCGCCATTGCCACCACGGCTGCCGGAGTCTGGCTTATCTGGCTGGTATCCCCGAAAGAGCCTACCATCCTGCGATGGGCGGGTTCTAAGGAACAAAAACTCGCCAGAAAGCTTTTTAAGCCTATTCTGGCTGCCGCCGTCATTACCGGCGCTTTCTTCTTATTGACGGGCCAAAACCTGGGGATGGCGTTGCTGGCTATCGCCGCCATGGTCTTCCCGGTCGGCTTTATCATGTCTTCGGACGATAAAAAGGTATATAAACGCGACTCCGAAGTAGGCACGTTCCTGCGCTCCCTGGGCGGGGTCTGCACGGCTCTGGGCACCACGGTGAATTCAGCCCTGGGGAGAATCGACCTTAATGCCATCAACATCCTTAGAACCTCCGTGAAGAACCTGCACACCAGACTCACCGCCGGCATTAAGTCGAAGCTGTCCTGGAAAAAATTCATTGACGAGACGGGCAGCGAACTGGCTAACCGCAGCGTGGGCATGTTCTACGACGCCATCGAGGTGGGGGGTTCGGCGGGGCAGGCAGGTCAGCACGCCTCCGCCTTCGCTAACCGGGTGGCGCTGCTCAGAGCCAGGCGAAGGACCGTATCCGGCCCGTTCAAGTGGCTCTGCATAACCATGCATACCGCCGTGGTTATCATCCTCGTTTTCATCACCGAGGTTATCGTAGCTTTCGGGGGTATGGTGGGCAGAGCCCAGGAGGTTATGCCGAAGATATCCGGGGCACCCTCGCTGAGCTATTTCTCCAGTTTCAATCTCTCCGGGCTGGAACTGATGCATACTCTGGTATTGCCTCTGGTGCTGATATTCACCGTGGCCAACGCCATCGTTCCCGCCGTAGCCGAGGGAGGCAGCAAATACAAAATATTGAACAATCTGGCAATTACCGGGGCTATATCCGGCGGCGCTTTACTGATTCTGCCGGCATTAGCCGAGACGTTATTTAAATCCGTTGCGCAGATGTAAGGAGGAAACATGGAGCCGGAAAAAAACATAGATGAAATTGAAGCCGAATTCCAGGAAGTCAGGGACGAACTGAAAGACATACTCTTTGACATCCGCACCCACTTAATGGAAATGCAGTCTCCCATCCCTAACGACCTTGAGAAAGCAGGCAGTCAGGAAGAACTAAAGATGGAAAGGGGGTAAAGGACGATGGAAGGGGATAAAAAACTCGAGACCATGCAGGAAGAGCTTAAACTGCTCAAGGGAGAATTGAAACAGTCGCTGGCGAGCGTACGCGACTACCTGCTGAATATGGAGCTTCCCTCCTCCGAGTTCTCGACCATCCTGGAGGCCCTGGGTAATGGCGAAGGGCAACACGTGACCATGTCCGGCACCTTGGGCGCACCGGCGGACAACCAACCGACCGAAGAAAGCCGACACGAAATCGTCGAATCAGAACCGGAGGAAGGACTGTCCGAGGATGAAAAACTGATTGACGTGGAAGAATCTCCAGCCGATGAATCTCACGCACCGGGCGAAGACAGCCTAATCAGCCAGGAAGAAGAAACGGACCAGGAAGAGCCGATGTTAGCTGAATCTGAGGCTGAAGAGGATGCTCAGGCCGGCGAGGATGTTCAGCCTGACGAGGACACCCGGTCGGAAATCCCTGCCGAACCAGAGGATGTCTTCATGCCGGAATCCGGGTTGCCGCTGGAGGATAGTCAGTCGGCGGGATATGACAGGATTCCCGCCGAGGCAAGTCTGGCGACACCGAAGGTGAATATGCTGGCGAACCTGATAACCTGGGTGTCTAAAGCCAAGAAAGAGATAGGCTACGACCAGCTTCCCACGTTTCTGGAGGTATACGGGATCAGTGGACATCTCTCATCCGAGCTGAAAGAAGTGATAATACACCTGGCGGAAATAACCGACGAGAAACCGGAGGTCGCCAGTAATCCCGAGATATGGAGCGAGGCGATATTGTCCCTGCACGGCATACTCACCGGTGGCGATGCCCCGCTCCACCCGCTGGTGCCGGTACTGACGGATACCGATGAAGATGGGCTACTTGCCGAAGAAGAATCCACCGCGGAAGAAGAAAAAGAACAGCCTCTAAAGCTGAAACTGGTATTCCCGAATGGCGACGGAAAGAGCAAGGAATTCTGTATCAACCTCACTCCCGAGGAGGATGACAGCAAAGAGACTTCCCGCCAGGGTAAAAAATGAAAACTCCCGTACGAGAGAGGTGATTAAACATGGCAGCAGATAAGAAAAAGAAGGAATTTATCATTACCGCCGTACCGGAGGTCGATGAGAAACTCGGCGGGGGTATTCCGCTGGGTTCTCTGTGCCTTGTCGAGGGACATTCCGACTCGGGAAAGAGTGTACTGTGCCAGCACCTCACCAACGGTACGCTGATTACCGGCGAAATCTCGGTGGCTTACTACACTACCGAGAATAACATCAGGAGTTTGATAAGCCAGATGGACTCACTGGCGATGAGTGTAATGGACCATTTCCTGGCGGACCACCTCCGCATTTTCCCGCTTACGTTCCGCAGCAACATGCAGGGGGGACAAAAACCGTTTTATGTCCTTACCCACCATTTCTCTCGCCTGCCTCAGGACTTCAAGCTTATTATCGTCGACTCTATCACTTTGCTGATAGCCCACAGCAATCCGGTCGCCATTATCGACTTTTTCTCCAGGTGCAAAGACCTGTGCGATGAAGGCAGGACAATAATCGTGGTAGCCCACTCGTACGCCTTCGAGGAAGACATACTTTCCCGGACGCGTTCGCTATGCGACGCCCGTTTCAAGCTCCGTCTGGAGCAGGTGGGTGACAGCATGATAAAGCTCATGGAAGTCCTCAAAGTGCGCGGCGCCGAGCGACCCACCGGAGACGTGGTCAGTTTTGACATCGAGCCCAAACTCGGTATGCGGATAATCCCGCTCGCTAAAGCCAGAGTCTAGGAGATTAAATGATTCTTCTGCCGTTTGAAATCAAGCCCTGTTCCGGGGAATGCGGAAAGGAATGCGGGGCTAACCTGGAACGCTGCCCTTTGTACCCCAAGCTTCCGGCTGAGTTCCAGGAAGTCTGTAAAAATCACCCGCACGTTCTCCAGTATCTCCGTATACTCGCTGAGAACAATATCGATATTCCGCAGTATTACGAGAAAATCACCCGGGCTTTAAAAGGGACTAAGAACCCCAACCTTTTATATGAGGTCGGTGGCGGTGTCTTTGTCCATATATTAGCCAACCCGGAAGATATCAGGGACCATTATATTGCCGTAGAGCCGAGCATCATCGATGCCCAGGACAACACCCTCGATGAGATAGAGCTGCGGCTTGCCGAGTACGTCGAGGAGCTGGAGGGAGTCTCCGATTCTTCGAAACGCCTGGAAATCATTATGGGAATCGTGGACAGGGTGGTCCAGGTAAACGGCCATAAAAGAACTCAACCGAAGAAAGAGGATGATAAAAAGGCTGATTCTTCCAAGACCAAGAAAGAGAATAAAGGCAAGATTCATGTCAGTAAATTTCAATACACCAGCCTCCGCTACCTTCTCCGGCGCAAACTGGAAGGCATGGGAGTCATGGACCCCATGATACTGGACCCCAATATCGAGGACATATCCTGTTCCGGGCTGGGCAATATCTTCGTGGAGCATAAAATATTCGGGGGCCTCCGCACCAGCATCGGGTTCGAGACCAACGAGGCGCTGGACAAGTTCGTCATCGAGCTTGCCGAGGGTATCAAGCATCCCGTAACCTTCCGCGAACCGGTTGTCGACGCCACTCTGCCGGACGGCTCGCGTATTAATATCGTCTACGGCACCGACGTCTCCAAAAGAGGCAGCAACTTCACCATCAGGAAGTTCAGCGATACCCCTTTGAGCATTCTGGAGCTTATCCAGTTCGGCGCCCTCAATTACGATATGGCTGCGTATCTTTCTATCATACTACAGGAAGGCATGAATGTCTGGGTATCCGGGGAAACAGCTTCCGGCAAGACCACGCTAATGAACGCCCTGACCACTTTTATCCCCCCGGAAGCCAAGATAGTCAGCATCGAAGACACGCCGGAAGTCCAGGTGCCGCACCACAACTGGATTCGCGGCTGCACCCGCGGCTCGGCTAAAGGAGGCGACTCCTCCGAAGTATCCATGTTCGACCTCCTCAAGGCAGCCCTGAGGCAGAGACCCAACCTTATTATCGTCGGCGAGATCCGCGGCGTCGAGGGGGCTATCGCCTTTCAGGCAATGCAGACGGGCCACGCCTGCATGAGTACCTTCCATGCCGCATCGGTATCCAAGCTCATCCAGCGTGTTACCGGCAACCCCATCAACGTTCCCAAGACCTACGTCGATAACCTCAACGTGGTGGTTATCTGCCAGCAGGTGCGTTTGGCTAAAGGCGGCCTGGGCCGTCGCTTGACCAGTATCAACGAGATCGTCAGTTACGACTCGGTAGCGGACTCGTTTTCATTTATCGAGACTTTCAGCTGGAATCCCCTCGACGATTCTTTCCTGTTCCGCGGCTACCAGAACTCCTACCTGCTGGAGAACAAAATCGCCCCGCGGCGGGGATTGCCGGAAGAAAAAAGAAGGCAGATTTATAAAGTCCTTAAACAGAGAGCCGATGTCCTGAAGCGTATTCAGGAACAGAAAAAACAAAATTTCTATGAGGTCTACGCCATATTATCCAAGGCATACCGGGAAGGATATTTCAGATAAATACAGAAAAAATCGGCAGGGGCCTGGCATACCCTGCCGGCGGGGAGGCATAAAATGCGTTTTAAGAGCTTTAGAAGCATCACACTGGGTAAACAAAAGAAAACCGATGAGGATGAAGATAAATTCAAAGACATCGCGTCAGACCGTATTGCCAATATGGAAAAAAAGATACAGGGCAGGACCAAAGACCTGGAAGAAAAGGCTCAGCAGATACAGGAACTCTCACCCAAATCAGAAAAACCGGAATCTAACGTAGACGTACCCAAGGGACCTCACGGGCCTTTAAGCGAACTGACTCTGGAAAGTGATGAGCAGTCGGATGATGAGATAAAGCTGACGGATCTGGGTGAAGTTGATAAAGACGAAGATGATAGCGAAGAGGGGATAAAGCTCGTTGAAGTGAGTACCGCTTCAGTGATACCTGAGGAAATCAAGGAAGAAGCCGAGGAAAATACAACAGCTGAAGCCAGTGCTGTTCCCACCGATTCTAAAGAAAAGGAGGAGGAATCCGGGGAGGCTAAACCTGCTGAAGCCGGTGACACCCCGACAGACTCTAAAGAGAAAGAGGGGGAAATCAAGCTTGATGACAGCAGCGATTCTCTGAACAACCTCTTTAGTGATGAGGAGGAAGAGGAGAACCCGCTGGCAAACCTTATCAAATCCCTGCCTGATGTCACCGCGCAGGAAATAATGGACGATATAAATGAGATAAAGGGAATAATCAAGGAATGGCAGAAAAAATGAGTATGATACGTTATACGCTGTTGAGATTACGTCCGAAGGGACTGGGGGGTTACCCCGATAAAAAAAAGGGTTATCTTGGTTGCGACCAAAATGCGGCGGATGTAGCCTGAAATTGTACGTGAATCAGCCTGGAAATTTCATGCCGTGGCAGCGGTTGCGACCCGTAATGATAACCTGTTCCCCGGATGACTGGGGAGGTTAGAAAATGAATAGCAGACAAATAACAAAGGGGCTGTGGACAAATACACACCTGAGGTACATCATAGCCATCACGGCGCTCTGCTCCCTTATTTATTATTTACCCAATATCTGTAACCAGCTCGGCTGGACAGCCCTCTATAACTCACTTAACGGACTGCATGATTTTTACGGTATTGACTTTCTGGGATTGATATTCTTCGCCCCGGTAGTCTATGCAGCCTATATGCTCGGGGTAATGCCGGCGATACTGGCAGCGTTCGCGGCTATGCTTATCCTGCTGCCCCATTCCATCCTTTACGATAGTTTTCCCAGCGCCCTGTTTAAGCCCACCGCTTTCGTCATCATCCTCAGCGCCGTGGGCGCCGTGGTAGCTATGCTGCAAAAGAGCGAGGCGCAGCACCGCCAGAGGATGAAAGAGATGAAATGCCTCTACGACATCGGCATGGCTACACAGGACAGCCGTTCCCTCGACGAGTTCCTTGTCAAAGTCGTCGCCCTGATTCCCTTCGCGATGCAGTCACCGGAAGAGACCAGTGTGAGAATCACCGTTCACGACCAGGAATATAAAAGTCCCAATTTCCAGAAGTCCTACAGCAAAATAACCGAGAATCTGGTAGTTAACGGCGAAACCATAGGCCTGGTAGAGATATATTCAACCCGTGATAACCCCTACCTGAAAAAGAGGAACCACCTTACCAAGACACTCGCCGAAAGAATCGGCGGGGCTATCCGCCAGCTGGAACTGGAGCAGTCGCTCCGGAATTACTACGAACAGCTCGAAAATGAAGTCGATAACCGCACCAAAGACCTGGAGCAGGTACAGGAGAAACTCATCCGTTCCGAGAGGCTGGCGGCAGTCGGGGAACTGGCATCGGGCGTGGGCCACGAACTGCGTAATCCCCTCAACGTGATAAGAAACTGCGTTTACCTGCTTAAAATGTCACTCACGGAGAAAGAGGACGAGGAGGCCGTGACTACGCTGGACGTCCTCGATAAACAGATCGATATCGCCAATAAAATCGTCACCGACCTGCTGGACTTCACCCGCATTACGCCTCCGTCACAGGTCAAGGTTGATATCAAGAACCTGATTAACGAAAGCCTGTCATGGATAACGGTACCTCCCCAGGTCACCGTGAATACCAACCTCAACGGCCATTCACAGGCAATCAGGACCGACCCCGAGCAAATAAGCCGCGTCTTCGCCAACCTGATTTCCAACGCCGTACAGGCTATGAGCTCGCCATCCCAGGAAAAGGACGGGGTATTAAAAATTGACACCGGCGAAAAGGACGGTTTCCTTTATATCAAATTCCAGGACAACGGATACGGGATTAAGAAAGAAAACCTCAATAAGATATTTGAACCGCTTTTTACCACCAAACCGAAGGGCATCGGACTCGGGCTGGCTATTTCAAAAAGACTTGTCGAACAGAATGGCGGCAGCCTCGAGGTTACCAGCCGGATAGGCCAGGGAACAACATTCACCGTAAAACTACCGATAGAGAAAAGGAGTAAAAACTAGATGAACGATGAACTGGCTATATTAGTGGTTGATGATAATGAAGACCTGCTGGAAACATTCGCCATGATTTTAAAGCGGCGCGGCTTTTTCGTCGATACCGCCGGCAACGGCGCGTCTGCGGTAGACAAATTCAAGTCTCAGAACTATGACGTGGCGTTAATGGATATCGTCATGCCCGAAATGAACGGGGTGGAGGCTTTCCGGAAGATAAAGGAAATGCATCCCGGCGCCACGATAATCCTGATGACCGCCTACTCCGATGAAGAGCTGCTACAGATGGCAAAAGAAGAGGGCGTCCGCCACATTGTGCACAAGCCGATTAAAGTCGAGCAGTTAATCGAGCTGATCACGAAAGCGGCCAGCGACCAGCCGATACTGGTGATTGATGATGACGCCGATATCTGCGACTCGCTTTCCAGGGTACTGGAACAGCAGGGATACGAAGTGCTAACGGCCGGCAGCGGCGAGGAGGCAATCGATATAGCTCAGGCAAACGACTGCCAGATGGCTTTTATCGATGTTAAGCTGCCCAACATAGACGGACTGGAAACTCTGCTGCAGTTAAAGGAAATCAACCCGGAAATCCTGACGATTATGATGACCGGATTCCGCAACGAGGTCAAAGAAGCGCTGAAAAAAGCCCAGGAGGCTTCGGCGATAACCTGTCTTTACAAGCCGTTCGACCCCTCCGAGGCTACCGATATCGTCAAAAAGATAGGTAAAAAATCACGTCATTCCAGGTGAAGGGATGAAAGATAGCAAAAGCATACTGGTGGTCGATGACGACCTCGATTTCCTGGAGATTATCAAGCGTATCCTGGAAAACAAGGGGTATGAGGTCGATACCGCTCCTTCGGCAAACGAGGCGATATCCCGGCTGAAAGAACGTTTCTTCAACGTAGCCGTTCTGGATATCAGCCTGCCCGACGCCGACGGCACCGAACTGATTTCGCGCATCATCGAAATACACCAGGATATAATCGCCATTATGCTGACGGGGCATTCCTCGGTACAGAACGCGGTAAAGTCACTTAACCGGGGCGCTTTTGCCTACCTGGAGAAACCGCTGGACACGGCTAACCTGATTTCGGTCATAGAACGTGGCCTCGAGAAACAAAAACTGGTGATAGAAAACCGGCAACTGCTGGAAGAACTGGAAAAGCATAACCGTGTTACCAATACACTTCTTAACGTATCACAGGTAGTATCGCAGTCGCTTGACCTGCAGCAAATCCTGGATTCGGCGCTGGAGAGAGTCACTCAATGCACCGGGCTGGAAGCGTGTTTCGTCTACATCAACGAAAACGACCGGCTGATGTTAAAAGCCCATTACGGGCTATCGCGCCGAATTACCGAAGCCATGCTGAAAGAAATAAACATCGATGGAAATACCATAAGCCGGATTTTCAAGAAAGGTTCTCCTGAGATTATTGAAGACTTGAAGCAGGATACCAGTTCGGACCTTAACTACCTGATTAGAGGAGATTTCCGCTCTTTTGCCGGGGTTCCCCTGACCATTTTAGGTGAGAGCATCGGCGTGCTGGGGCTGACCACCAGTTTTGCGGGTTACTTCAGCGAGAATAACATCGAACTCTTTACCGGAATCGCCCGGGAGATAACTATCGCCGTGCGTAACGCGCAGTTATACGAAGAGGCGTCCAGCGTTAAGGCTCTCAGGGAACTGGATGCGATGCGCACCGAATTCCTGGCAAATGTATCTCACGAACTGCGTACGCCTCTTTCAGTAATTAAAGGTTCAGCGAACAGCCTGCTGCAGCCGGACGTGATTTTCGACGAGCAGACCAGGCACGATTTCCTGACATCTATAGACCGCGACGCCGATACGCTGACACGCCTGGTAGACGACCTCCTGATAATGTCCCGGCTTGAAGCCGAGGCTCTTGAGGTTAAGAAAAAACCGCACCAGCTAGGTGAAGTAATCGATACCATAAGAGACAGGCTGGACAACCTGACCGCCAAACACCACCTGCACATACAAATTCCCGATGACATACCGCCGGTTCCCATCGATGACAGCCGCATTGGCGAGGTCCTTACCAACCTTGTGGAAAACGCCATTAAATTCTCCGAGGACAACACTAATATTTATGTCAAAGCCCGGTACGATGGGGAAAAAGTAACTGTCAGCGTTGCCGATGAAGGCATCGGCATTCCCGCGGAATTGTATCAAAAGATATTCGAACGGTTCTTCCAGGGGGAAGGACGCAAAGCCGGTCGTAGAAAGGGTACCGGCCTGGGATTAGCCATCTGCAAGGGGATAGTCGAGGCGCACGGAGGCAATATCCGGGTGGAAAGCGAACCCGGCAAAGGCGCTGAATTCAGCTTCACCCTGCCGGTGGACTAAAGGGGGAACACAACCATGGATAAAAAACGCATATTAATCGTCGATGACGACCCGGCAATACTGAGATTGCTCGGGACTAATCTCAAAGCGCGGGGCTATGAAGTAGTGACCGCCACCAACGGAGAGGAATCTCTGGAAGAGGTACAGAACAACTTTATCGACCTCATCATACTCGACCTGATGATGCCCAAAGTGGACGGAGTGGAAGTCTGCCGGCGTATCCGCGAATGGTCCAGCGTACCGATTATCATCCTCAGCGCCCGCGGCGACGAAAAAGACAAGGTAAAGTGCCTGGAACTGGGCGCGGACGACTACCTGACCAAGCCTTTCGGCATCGCCGAACTGCTTGCCCGGATAAAGACGGCATTCCGTCACCGCGGCGACCCCACCGTTGCCCCGACACAGGCGAATTTTATCTGCGACGACCTTGAAATCAATTACGCCAAGAGGCGCGTCACTGTCAGCGGCAAGGAAATAACCCTTACGCCCACCGAGTACTCCATGCTGCAGCATCTCGCCGTAAACTCCGATAAAGTCCTCACCCACAGCATGCTCCTGCAGAGTGTCTGGGGTAATGAGTATTCATCGGAAAAAGAGTACCTGCGTGTCTTTGTGGGTCGACTGCGCCGCAAACTGGAGCCGGACCCCAAGAACCCCCGGTACATCCAGACCATCCCCGGCGTCGGTTATCACCTGGCAACGACTAAATAGATACACCAAAATTAAGTAAAGCGTTAAAAGGGAGTCTAAACGGCTCCCTTTTTCATTTGTCTAATTACCGCGTCTGGGAGTAAAATCAGGTAAACAAAATACTGATAGAAAGGGAGTTAGATGAAGGCAGAAGAAATGGAAGCGCGACTCAAAGCCCTGGAAAAGAAAGTAGGCCTTCTGGATGACATTAACGAGGTGAAAAGGCTCCAGCGTATCTACAGTTATTACGTCCAGCACATGATGCGTGATGAGATATACAATTTATTCGCCGACCACCCGGATGTGAGGCTGCACTGGCTGGAAGGCACCTGGCTGGGCAAGGAAGGTGTGAAACGCTATTTCGGGGTCGGTTCGGACCGGCCGGAACCGCCGCCCGGTTTCCTCCACCAGGTAATGCCTATCGCCGGCGTCGTCGACGTCGACCCCGGCGGCCAGAGAGCCAAGGGACGCTGGTACTCGTTCGGGGGCGTCGCCGTACCGCGCCAAGAAGACGGCGAATTCAACTGCTCTATCGTCGGCGGCCTCTATGAAATCGAGTACATCAAGCAGGACGGCGTCTGGAAAATGCTTAAAATCGACTGGATTATCCCCCTGAATATCAGAATGCCGAAAGAATCCTGGATGGCTCCGGAACAGCTGGGTAAAAATATCATGAATTTCAAAGGCCCCGAACCCGATATCCCCCCTACCGCCGACGACCCCCGGTTCGTCTCCGGCTATATCTTCCCCTTCCACTATAACCACCCGGTCACCGGCAAGCCGACCTCCGAAGGAGATAAGAACAAACGATTGCTGAAAGGGAAAAAAGGTAAGAAATAGACCTTTCACTCATATTTCGAAAAAATCGTAACAGCGAGGAGACCAAGAAGATGGCAGCCAAGACTAAATACGGAAAACGCATCCTGACCGATAAACTCATCCGGGATATACCGCACTACGCCGGCAAGTCCCTCCTGGCGCATGACGGCGAGCTGGACGAGGACTGCAGCCTGGGATATCACTGTATCTCCAAGCCGATGTCCTTCGACCACCCCCATTCCCACGATTTCCCAGAAATGCTTTGCTTTATCGGAGGGAATGCGCTGGATATTACCGACTTCGATGCGGAAATCGAATTCACCATCGGCGGTGAAACACACCTGATTACCAAACCTGCCGTCGTCTCCATCCCCGGCGGCGTGACCCACTGCCCTATAAAAATTAAGAAAGTCTCCAAGCCTATTATCTTCATGGAGATCTCGCTGACTCGTATCTGGAAGAGGCCTCCGGGTCCCCCGCCGCCCCCAGAGAAGAAAACTACCGCTAAGAAGGCGTCTAAATAAACACTTTATATTATCACATGGAAAAACTGAAAAAATAATCCGCTGCTTTCACCTGTAACGTCAGCACTGGCCTTTACGTTTTCACAGGCTGGCAGGACTGCCTTCTCTTTTTAACCTGTTTATACGCCGCGATACGGCTGTTTACCACGTCATCCCTCTATAACTTCAATCATTCCTTGCCAATATCTTTATGTCAAATGACTTTATTTTTGCATCCTTTGTTTCCTTTGTCTACTGCCCTTCCGACCAATCATTAATAAGATATTTATCTTATCTCCCGCCTCGTTTATGCTACGTTTACCGCTGAGATGCTACTCTTTAACGTGTCAATGACGAGCCAAGGGAGGCAATCATGATAGCGAAGACCAAAGTCCTTACCATCAGCCGCGACCCCGTACTGGTGAACTTTGTGGAACGCGAACTCAGCGATAGCGACTACGAGACTATCAACACCCAGCATAGCGGCGTCCAGCTTCAAGACGTCATTGCCGCAGAGCAGCCCGATTTCATTATCCTGGACATTGTCATGCCTTCACTTGACGGGATAGGAGTTTGTCTGCAGCTGCGACAGTGGACACAGACCCCCGTTATTATGCTCAGCACCTGGGATACCGTCGACGGCCAGGTCAGGGGACTTAACCTCAGCTCCGATAGCTATCTAACCGAACCCTTCGGCGGCAATATCCTGAAAAAACGGATAAAAGAGACCCTGAAACGGCAGGAGAAGACAAAGGTTCAGCCCGATATCCGCACCTATAGAAATTAAACATATATAAAAATACCGAAGAACCGGGAGGAAAAATAACATGATAATACTCTGGGTAAGGAAAAAGAAGCTGGAAGGGAAGAAACACTCCTCAAAGAGTGAACGGGCTTCTTTCCAGGAACACGACGAGTTGATGAAGAAGTTCCGTTTTTCTCATCCGGACCCGGATACGAAAATAACCGCATCCAAGAATATCCTGACCACGGACGGTAATCTACTGGCCCCGGTATACAAAGTGAAAATCGGGGAAAACACCCAAAACTAGCTACCCTACTCTTTACAATCGACCCCAGGGTCGCTATATCCTGATATCCGGGGTTTAATGAAAGCTCTCCTCGAACATCCAGGAGAGCTTTTTATTATGCCGTCGCAAGGTTTCGTATCTGTTGCTCAATATATCTCCAGATGATACAATGGTGAACAGCAGCTGTAACAGGGGCCGCTAGCTCAATTGGAAGAGCAGATGACTCTTAATCATCCGGTTGGAGGTTCGAGTCCTCCGCGGCTCACCA
>Ga0209427_10000184_pt1 | contig 61156 bp, 66 predicted proteins | sample DeeMarSWOR136_30_FD_187465 | JGI IMG/M metagenome (GOLD analysis project Ga0209427, IMG submission 187465) | Marine sediment microbial communities from White Oak River estuary, North Carolina - WOR-1-36_30 (SPAdes) (version 2) | ecosystem: Environmental > Aquatic > Marine > Intertidal zone >...
CCCCATACTCCCCAATCATTTGTAGAAATACCATGGACTCCTTTTCCACTACTAGATACCCCAATTATGCCAAAACCATCTCCAGTATGTTCGGCTTCAAAGGCTACTCCTGCAGCGCCTGTTCCCGCTGTCCGTGTGATTTTGGTTTTGCTTGTACCTATATGACTATTTCCCACTATTACCGGATCACCATCCGCAGCCCTTACTTCAGATATTTCGATTGGTGATATTTTCTGACCTAAATTAGAATTATTGAGAAACTTTAATACTGCAGCTCCACCTAGAGTAGTAACTAACAACGTTAGAAGTTTTCTTCTAGTTATCCCGTCTTTTTCTTTCTCATTTTCCAATATCTAAAACCACCTTTCATATGAATCTGAAATTAAATACATTGGATAAGTAATTACATTTTCAGCAAATATATTACAATTTGTACATAAGGTTAACAATCAATATTAGCGTGCGCGTTTGTTTACGAATTAAGATATCGCATATAAGCAGATTTAGTGTTTTTATTTACTACAACATAGTAGATATTTGAAAAAATTTGGATTATTTTTAGATTTCTTTTCTTGCAACTAAGATTGTAGTTATTATCCCTATAACACCAACTATAGCAAGATAAGGCAATAGAACCGCAAAACTATTTACAGGTGCATAGAAACCACCAACTGCAACTGAGCTCGAACCATATTCTACGATTGAAAAGCCCGGATGATTTGGATCATTTACGTGATCAATTCCCAGACTATACTTGTTATCTTGATCCACATCGATAACAATATCATACTCTCCAACAGTTGTTGTTGCTGGCCAGACAAGTACTGGTCCAAAGTCTCCAGCTCCATTCGTGGTCACTGTGTTCACACCATCACTTGAGATATCTGTTGGACTCATTCCGTTCATCCATGAAAGATCTTCAGTTATGTAGATGTCAACACCAAAACCTGATGGAAATCCGCTGCCAGTTGCATAGACACTCTCTGAAGTAAGGAAACCTGTTCTTACTCTTCCATAGGAGTCAGTAGTTTGACCACTATAAACGTGCGCGCTTGCTACCTGGTAGTCGTGTAACCAGGTGGATGGGTTGGTAGGCGATCCACCAAAAAGGTCATAACCTGTACTTGATACAATCACTCTGATGTGGAATCCTACACGCTGGTCTGTTGATAGCGAAAAGTCATGCGAATCGTCGGTGGAATCTAGTGGGTGGGATAGTTCAAAGTGGTTTGTTGAGCTTACACGGCTTGCTACTGATGAACCGTCGGTTGTTCCGCCAAATGAGGCGTCCGGTGCATAGGAGGCTCCCATCCAGAAATCATCGCGAAATAGAGAAAGATCTTGGTGCCATATGTAATCGTCACCTACTTCGAGAGTAGCCTCTCCTCCATTATCGTTGTCAAAGTGTATTAGTACCCCATCACCGAAATTCAAATTAGTATCTCCATTTACCGTGATGGCTATGTAGAAGTTTGTTGCATCGTTCATCATGTATATTGTGCCTGTGTAGGGACCTGGGCCCACGGAGAATGGTAAGGTGTCTGCACCTGCCCATTCTGATGGATTTATTACACCATCAATGGTTGCCGTTCCCCATCCTGAAAGTACAGCGGCATGAGTTTGTGGAATTAATAATGTGAAAGAGAGAATAATCAATAAAGAAGTAAATATTGAAGGTAATATGCGCCTCATTATTGTAAACCTGTGAAACCTATGATTTCAATTTATGGTTTGAATTGTGCTGTTAATAGCTTTTTTCATATATAAGCCCAAGGGTGTATTTATAGTTAATATTCATGGCGGTTCTTGTTGAAGGCTAGGTAAGAGGTTATAGATATAGCCATAGTAAGATGAATGCAATCTATAGAGATATAGTGTTATAGGTATATAGATAGCTGCCTGCTAACTATAGTTTGTTTTTATAGTTATATACCCCTGCTCTTTATAATTATTTTTGCTTTTCAGCTCCATAAAGCGCGCGCGCTTCTTTGAATTAAAATTGAAAGTTGGAAATTGTTAAATAATAATATATGTAAAAATACTTTTGGGCATACAGGTCTTGGGGCAGGTATTGGGATTGAAAAAATTTGTGGGTATAGTATTATGTTTATTTTTGACTTTAGCGCTCTTTGTAAGCGTACCTAAGGTATATGGATTAGATAGTATTAAATCTCCTGGAACGGTTGTATCTGTTCAGGTAGGCGTAAACGATAGGGTCTGGAACAATCCTAATAATGTTAAGGTGTCTGATGATCAGTATGCATCATCCATTATAGATACGGCTGAACGCTACAGTGAGAGGTTGGTTGCAACGAATTTTGGGTTCAGCCTACCAAATAATGCGATAATATTGGGAATTGAAACATCGATAGAATGCCACAGGGAATCTACTGATGTAAACGTTATCGATAATTCAGTCAATATTATAAAGAGCGATGGTTCGCTAGGAAGCGAGAATAAGGCAAGTTTAGTGAACTGGCCTTTAAGCGATGGTACTAGATTCTATGGAGGCAGCAGCGACCTATGGAGTGAGACTTGGAACGCGGCCGATATCAATGATCCTGATTTTGGCATAGCTATAAGGGTATTTATTGAACCGACCACTAGCACTGTTTATGAGGGAGCTTATATCGACCTCATTCGCATCACAGTTTACTACACGCCTCCCCGGCCTATACTTCAAAGTGCCTGGACAGATAAAGCTCCTAAAATAGATGGGTTATCCTCCAGCAGCGAGTGGTATAATCTCGTCATCTTTATGCAGCCACCGAACTATCCTATTGAAGCTTACGTGTATATGATGAATGATAATAACTGGCTCTATGTTTTGGTGGATGCAGTTGGAGATACTACTGATGATGCGGCTGATGAATGTCTCTTGATGTTTGAATATGGTTCCTTTATATCTATTAATATTATAGGCGCATCCGGTACCACTATATCCAACAACTACCGGGCAGCGGTTGGCTACGGTCCTAGCCCTCACAGTTCTGGTAATCATAAGATCTATGAGTTTAAGATACCACTTTCCTACGTGGGCCTTGTTCCAGGAGGGGGAAGTGTAGACTTTTGCTCTCCAGAAGAGGCAAAAGGAGGGCCAAGCATCGTCTTTGATGAAAGCACGGGATTAGACAACATCTATCCTTACTGGCTTGAAATGGGCGAGGAAAATACATGGGGTTTGCTCTTTGCTTCTTTAAGAACCGCAGGTCCAGCGGTTGGAGGTTACTATATGGAAACAAACAGGTTTACTATATTAGCTCCTTATGTTATGCTTGCTGTAGGTTTACTGGGTCTTGGGTATGCAATTAAAAGAAAACACTAGCGCAACAAACCCCTGAAGAAGCGCACTATTCTTCTAAAAACTCCCACATGTTTTATGAGATGCTGATCGGATGCGATGTTTGTAAGCCTTTGAAGGTTTTCACCGGAAGGCGGGCTTAAGCCTGCTTTTGTGAAGTAGTTTGTGAGCTTCAGCTGGAATTCATCAGGTGTATTTGCGGTTAGTTCCTCTTTGGCTCTCCTATACCATTCCTCTATCTCTGCTCTTGGTGTTGTCATTTCTGCTCACCTGTGTCGTATTCAGTGAAAATAAGTCTGTAATCGTTATCCCAGTTTAGAGTTTCCTTATTGAAGAGTTTATTGCTGTTAGGGATCAGTTTTTTTAGGAATTCCCTGTGGGCTGAGGACCCGCTGCCTTTAGTTTTACTAGGCATACATTGAATGAATACCGGTTTGTGGCCTTTTTTGGGCGAGATACGTAATGTTGCTTCCATTCTCCTTGCTGTGTAGATTAAGAAATTGTCGTCTGTGAAAGGTGTAAGGCGTATTATGCGGAACATATCATGAAAATTATGCTTCTTCAGGCAGTAGGCGTGGTACTTTCTTGGAGATGAACAGAATAAGTAGATATTTGATAGATTGAATTGTTTTTGTAGCTTCTTTAGGTTTGGAATTAATTCTTTTTTTACCGATTTTACCTTGTCAAAATCCCAGAGGAGTATATGCATATCGTCCTTGCATACGCTTGTGATACCAGATGCGCGGTAGGTCTTCTGTAAGCCTAGGATCAGATAGTATTTGAAGAGTTTGATGCGCTTGAACATTTTCGTATGTATATAGTATTAATACGTAATCTGTTCATGAGGTTTTTGTTAAACCCAGTATGAATATATAAATAAAATTCTGACTTATTTCCAGCTAAATTTGTCCATATTCATATATTCTTATTCATATATGAAAAATGAATATATGAATTTACAAACCTACATATATGAATAAAATCCTGCATATATGCATATTCATATATTCATACAGGGACATTCATATATGAAAATAAGCTAAATTCATATATGTAGGGCAGCTAAGGTGTTCAAATTCATATATGTATATTCATATATGAATAATCGATCCTAACTATATGCATATATGCATATATGAATATTTAAGTTAACTGTGAATTTTTGATATTATATTTACGATGCTTCTTTTTTATTTTCATATTTAAAACAATTGAATTGATAATTCATATATGCATATATGAATTATCGGATTTTGCTGATTATATTACAGCTATCTTTCTTGGTAGGTAGATTATAGGTTCAAATTTAGGTGCTCGCACCAAGGTACCCGACGACGACGAAAATTAAATAAATTAATTTTCTGTAATAGGTTTTTAAGAAAGATGGAGAATGCTCATGGGCTTTGGACCAAGCATGGCTCATTATCATAGGAAGAAACGACAATGGAAAGTACCTCTAAAAACGATTCAATGAAAATTGTTAAAAGATTTTGGGATGAAGTATGGGCTCCCCCTCACAATATTGATATTGTGGATTTAATTGTATCATTAAATACAGTTACAATTTCAGCGGGTAAGGAGATCAAGGGGAGAGAGAATTTCAAGAATTGGTTAATTGATTTTCATAAGCTCTTAATTGATGCCAAACTACAACCACTGGATATGTTTTCAAATGAAACGGGTGATAAAATTGTGACTAGGTTCTCACTATCGGGAAAGAACGGGGGGCTATATGGACTCCCACCTGACCATGCACCAGTGAAATTTACGGGAATTTCCATTTGGACCATAGAAAACAATCTTTTGACAAATCAATGGGTAGAAAGGAGTGGGTGGGAAACTTATAGTTTTCTTACCTCCGCAAAAAGCAATTCCATTTAACCTTAACTGGTGAGCGACGAGCGTGCGCGCTAATAATTGATTGTCTATATCTCAAATTCTATCACATTCATTACTTTGAAAGAAATTTACTTCAAGCCATCAAAATTAATCCTTTTTGCTCCGTTTTCAATCATCTCATTTATTGCTCTCTCAGAATCTCCCTTTTCTAAATCAACACCCTTTGAGGCATCTTCTAAGAAATAAACTTCATAATCTAAACTTAAAGCATCAAGAACAGTGCTCTTGACACAATAGTCTGTCGCAAGGCCACCAATTAATAAATTCTTTACCCTCTTTTCCCTTAGAATATTGTCAAGCTCTGTTCCTTGAAACCCGGAGTATGCCTCTTCATCCCTCTTTGTCGCCTTAGATATAATTATCGCATCTTCTGGATGGTTCAAGTCTTTGTGAAATTCAGCACCTTCTGATCCTTGAACGCAATGTGGTGGCCAAATTCCTCCTTGTTCTTTGAATGAAATATGGTCATGAGGGTGCCAATCTCTTGTAGCGATTATGTAGCCTTCAGCTCCCTCGACCTTTTCAATATATTTGTTGATTATTGGGATTATTTTATCGCCGTCTTCCACTGGAAGAGCCCCGTCTGGGCAAAAATCATTCTGTAAATCGACTATTATTAATGCTGTATCCTTGTCAACCAAAGTTCCAACTACCTCCTTGTCTACTTTTAGTTGTTTGGTTAGAGAGTATGCAACTGAACCTCCTAATGCCATAATTACCGCGCCTAAACCAGCATAGACGAATTTTCTTCTTTCCATATGAATTGGATCTTTTGGCATAGGTCTAGATTCTAAACATAAGCTTTAAAATTTTATGCCTTCCCAGATTACCAGCGTGTGCTAGACAATTTACTGGAGACAGAATATTTATGGTAACTTATATCTCAATGCTTCGTGGAATCAATATAAGAGAGCACACAAAGACTGCTCATAAAAAGAAAAATATTATTTACTAAAAAACCAGTTTACCTAAATATGGTAATACAACTCGAAACCATAGTCTACATTCTAGATTTGGTAGGTACATCCATATTTGCTGTAACCGGTGCATTAGCTGCAATCGAAAAGAAGATGGATATTTTTGGAGTTTCGGTTCTAGCACTCATCACCGCCCTAGGTGGAGGTACGATGAGAGATCTGCTTATTGGTGTAATGCCTCCTTTTTACTTCGATCAATACTCCTACCTTGTAGTAGCGCTTGTTACAGCTCTGCTAGTATTTATGGGCCACAGTCTTTTTCAAAGGCAAAAGAAATCTTTGCTTATTTTCGATGCATTGGGATTAGGAGTATTTACAATAATTGGAGCTCAAAAAGCAATGCAAATCGGTTATTCATTTCCAGCTATAATTATTCTTGCAATGATTACAGGTATTGGTGGGGGGATGATTCGCGATATTTTGAGAGGAGAGATCCCTTTTGTACTGCAGAAGGAAATCTATGCCTTGGCTTCGATTCTTGGAGCCATTGGGTTCTTTCTAATTACGAGATTTATTCCTATTCCGATATGGATCGCAATGATGGTGGGAATAATCTGCACAGTTACGCTGAGATTATTCTCTATACGATTTAAAATAAATTTGCCAATTAGAATTTAATCTTCGCACTTCAATGAATGCTTCTTTATTCATCAATATTATTCAATTCCGAATTCCTCTGGATATTCTATGATTCCCGATTTATTTTCAAGAGCTCCATCGATTAATTCAATAGCCATAAATGCTTCACCTGGAACTTGAAACGGACATTTGATATTCCATTTAGATGCTCTCTCAAATCCAAACCTTGGATAATAATCCTTGTGGCCTACGACAATCACAGAATCGAATCCGAGTTCTTTAGCTTTATCCAATCCTTCTTTAACCAATTTTTCTCCTATCCCCTGTCTCTGCAATTCAGGTAGAACAGCCATAGGAGCTAGTGCGAGCGATTCGTATTTTTCTTCTCCTTTAATTTTAATTTTCGAGAATAGAATATGCCCTAGGATCCTTCCATTTTCTTCTGCAACCAATGAAAGCTCAGGAACAAAATTCTTACCGCTTCGTATCCGCTCAATCAGTTCGCTTTCTTCTTTTTGTTTGAATGCTTTTTCATTGATTTCGTAAATACTTTTGAAATCTTCTTCTTTTTCTCTTCTGATTATCATCATAAATTCCTTAAATGTCCAGTATTTTTTATTGAACATACAAGTTATTCTATCAAATGTTTATGCTCAATAAAAATACATTTATCCATAATAACTTTGATTCCGTGCTTTTCTGCTACCTTCGCAGCTTCTGTATTCTTAATTCCAAGCTGCATCCATATTACCTTAGGCTTTATATCTATAGCGTTCTTTACCACTTCCAGGCAATCCTCACTTGGCCTAAAAATGTTTACAATATCGATAGGGTCCTTGATCTCTGAAAGAGTTCTGTAAACTTTTTCCCCCAAGATCTCCTCAGCAAATGGATTTACAGGAATTACCTTGTAATCCTGATCTTTCAAATATTTCGGAACTATATGTGCGGCTTTTTTAGGATCTCTAGAACATCCAACAACTGCTATAGTCTTTGATTCGCTTAGAATCTCTTTAAGCTCCTTGTCTTCGATCATATTCATGTCTCACTCTCAATTTCAGGTAGAGGTATTCACTTTATCTTTGAGCAGTATTAAAATACATTGCCCTAATGTTGTTATGTATAAAATTTTATAATAAAAGAACATTCTTGTAAGTGATTTGCATGAAGAATCCTGACGCTATCAAGCCATATCAGAATCTTTGGGTTCTAAATACAGATAACATGATTCCGAACTTGACATGGTATTGGTGGTGGTGGATTTTTTTTGTTAAGGATCCCGATAGACCAAATAGAACCAAACAACTGATGATCCTGTGGTCAACAAAGTACACCAAGGATATCAAGATCATGGACAAAAAATGGTCCATTAAGAAATTACCCTCATGGGATAATAATATACTCAAGTTCAATGGAATGACAGCAGTGTGGTGGTATGATAACAAGAAGATGTATGATCCATTGCTATTGGAAGAGATGGACTTTGAAGTGAGTAATGATGGCGATAAAGGAGAGCTTCGCCCAATAAAAGAAGGCACGGATTATCGATTCTATGGCAGCCCAGAGAAATATGTGGTGAATGTACAAGATCCCGGGAATGATTTTCATTTCGAGATGACACCATGGAATAACTACTTACAGAAGCACAGGTTTAGAGAGAAGAATTATACACAGAAATATAGCCATAATATTTTACAAATCTATGGCATGAAGATGAAGGGAAATATCAGTGGAGCTGATGTGGAGGGTTCAGCTTACCACCAAAGAGTCACAGTAAACGCACCAGGCGCACCCTGGTACTGGGGATTGGTGCATGGGTCTGATGGTAGCTACATCAGCTACTCCAATCCATTCATTGGCCCCCAAATATTCAGGAAAACAAAAAATCCTGAATCGCTATTAGATTGGGGCGATATCCCGCTATACAAAAGTATCCGCTTCTATCATAAGGATACAGATACTGAGTATAATTTTAAGAAAAAAAGTATTAAGATAAAACATTCAGTAAAGAATGGGCTTCCTATATTCGATGTGAGTGGGAGAGACAATGAAAAGGAAATACATTTGAGACTGAAGGCCTATGCTAGAGCCTACTGGAGGTTTCAGCAGCCAAAACGATGGGGGATGGAATCAATACTTTACTACAATGAATACCCGGCAGAGGTTAAGGACTTTTATTTTTCAACAATAGATGGATCATTGAAGGTAAAAAAAGAAGAACTTGGAGATAGCGCAAGCAATTTTGAACATGCATGGGGAAAACTCATATGATCCTAAATCTTTAATTCTATGTTGCATTAGTATCTCTTTAAAATCTCTACTTCTGTAATTTTCCATTGACCATCTGAAAATTTTAAATCAATATTCTCTAGACGCTGATCTTCAATCCTATTAGTTATTGTAATATTATAACTTGCGTAAGCGTGGCTGTTAATAATCCCGACATCAATAATTGCTACATCGATTGTTATATCAGAGCGAATTGTATTGGAAAAGAGTGATCTTATCTCTTCTTGGCCGGTATATCTCGTTGAATCCTTTACAAGCACAGCATCTTCTACAAAAAATTCCATTAATTCATCAAGCAATCTTTCTCTGCACGGATTACAGTGTTCGTAAGCTAATTTTTGTAGAAGTTCATAATAAGATTCGCATTTACTCATTACAAATTCAGTATCTTTCAACTCAGGAGTTGGGATCAAAGATGTTTCGTTTTTTGTTATAGGCAAACCTTCGTCCATCCATTCTTCAAATCCTCCTTTCATATCATAAACGTTTTGAAAGCCCAATTCTTCCATGATGTCCACAGCTAATCCACTGCGTACTCCAACTGCACAATAAACTAGATAGGTTTTGTTAATGTCAAGTTCATTGATTTCATCCTGAAAAGTATCTGAACGAAAATCAATATTAATGGCATTCTCTATGTGCCCATCCTCGAACTCCTCTGGAGTTCTTACATCAATAACTACAAAACTCTGATTTATTTTATTTTCTTGAATTAAAATATACGCTTTCTCAGGGCCGATAATCATCGCTGGCTTAGTCGTAGGAGTTGACGTTGGTGTAGTAATGGATTCATATGTCGGAATTTCGGGTGTTAACGCTAATTGGGGTTGAAGTATAAAATAAATGCCGCCTATGATAATTAGAACTAGAATAATCATAGCAATTATTGGAAATTTTATGTTCATAGTATATCAATTGAATGATAGTAGAATTATTTTAAAAATACTTTTAGATATTATTCTCCAATCTTAAACAATCTAATGCGTGCACCGTATTTATTTTGATTCAATGATTATAAACGAAGCTCCGGCATGAGCAAGGAGGAAATTCTTCTCATCACGAACCTCAGCAGCAACGGTAATAATTCTACGTCCTTTTTTGATAATCCATCCCTCTGCGCGGATCTCTCCTTCCTTTATGGAACGCAGATATCTTATGTTCATCTCAATTGTTGCAGTAGATTGGTTTTCACTAAGGTTGGCTAGAACCACATGGGCCATAGCCTCGTCCGCAATAGTCGCAAGAATACCCCCTGCAACCACACCTGCATCTTGGTTGAATTCATGTTTAACAGGTAAACGCATAATGGTTTTCTCAGAGGATATATGATCTACAATAATGCCAAGGTACTGAAATAATGGATTATCTGTCCGACTTGATCCCTTAACCTTATTGAGATGTTTTTTCATTTAAATTCCACTCTGTTCAGGTAATAAGAGTCTTGTTACAAGGTTCAAACGAACACGATAGTTATACACTTAAAGGTTTACCTTCAAGCTTCCAGACGATTGTTTGCGCAATAAAACCTATCAATAATCCTATAGGATAGAACCACCAGACGGTCATCTCAGCTTCTAAGAACCTTATCACCACAACTCCTAAAATGATCGATATAACAGAGCTTAGAGTGCCAGGAGTGAACTCTTTAAAACGCCGGATAAAAAAGCCTACAAGATAACCTATCAAAATACCTAGACAAGTAGCTCCTATTGGTGCTATTAAACTCATGAAATCATTCATGAATATTAATTATAATAATTTAGATTTAATTTTTAGCATTGATGTATGATAAGATAATTATGTAAGCATTGATGTAAATTAATCAATTACTTCATTATTTTCTGTGATCTTAACTGTCATAGTTACTTCAGTCAAAGGGCGATCGTTTTCATCAACCTCGACAGATCCTATCGCTAACAACACATCTTCACCCTTGATTATTCTACCAAAGACTGCATGTTTATTGTCTAGATGTGTCGCTGGGGCCAAAGTAATAAAGAATTGTGAACTTCCTGTATCAGGACCGGAATTTGCCATGGACAAGATTCCAATCGAATTATGCTTCAGTTCAGGATGGAATTCATCAGGAATAGTGTATCCAGCTCCTCCTGTACCTGTGCCAGTAGGATCACCGCCTTGAATTACGAATCCTTCAACAATCCGATGAAAAATGAGACCATCGTAAAATCCTTTCTCAGCTAAATCGATGAAATTTTTAGTAGTTATTGGTGCTCTATCTTCAAAAAGCTCAAATTCCATAGTACCCATATTTGTTTCTATCAATGCTATCCTATTTGCTTCTATTCCGTCTATTGGTTGTGGTTTAGAAGAGCTGTAAAGATACAAGCCCGAGATTGCAACAATAAATATTAGTATTGAAGATACCATTAAACGGCGACGCTTTTTCTTTTTCCTTTCCAATCTCCTGAGTTTTTTTAGTTCATACTTATCCATTGTCGACTTCCATTAATATCAGTTGTAAGTAATTTTTATATTATTTGGTAAACCAATCGCTTGCTTAATCATTATATATGTTAATAGCTTAAGAGTATATTCTGAAAACAATTACCGATGTCAATTTCTAAGTGAAATTAATATGTTGAAAATAAAATGAAGAATATTCTAATCTTAATGTTCATATTTCTTATAGTCACTCCTTGTGTTTCTGCTGAAGAATCCATTCCAAAGTTAGATATTCCAACTGTTGATTATCCTAAAACACCATGGATGGGGCAAGAATTGTCCTTAATCATTACTTTGGACTATGATTTAGTAACCCCTGCTTATGGTTTTATAATCATTGCGCAACTTGAAAGTGAACGGAAAAGGTTCGAAGATCTGCAAATGGATAAAATGTGGGATGAACATAAACCATCCGAACTGCCAAGTACTCATATAGGGCGTACATGGAAGACCGCCGGAAGAGAAGGTTATGAGAATTTCACCTTGAAATTTCCAATCCCAACTTACCTATTCAGTGAAGCAACAATAGTTTTGGATACATATAGTGTAGTATGGAATGATGATATACAGAGAAAACCATGCGTTATTGATAAGCTCTGCTTTACAAAAGAAATACCAATAACAGTTATTCCTCAAGAAAATGAAGAAGATTGGGGCTTAGTAGTCAATGGTGGATTTGAATTGGGTGCTTTGGGTTGGCGAATAGTCGGACACAATATGACCGTAAAAGTAAATTCCAATATCGGTTATAAAGGCAAGGGCCTTGTTGTTGCTCAACTTGAACATACAGAAAGTACGCCAATAAGTTCAGGAGTAATGCAGACCATTAATACTCCAATCACGCCTGAATTAAATTTCTCTTTTAAAACAAAAACATTTATGCCAATTTCAGCAACCGGACAAAATATTACTTTTGAAAAGGCGGATAAAATAATTACACCTGGAACATTAACACAGATATCCATACAATTCGGAGAAACTCATAGAATAAATTACATAATTACAGAAAATCCAGATGATATGCATTATAGAGAAAAATTGAAAAATGAAGCTAATATTGTAGTAGCAAAGCCAACCAGTGATTGGCAATTCATAGATAGAAATGTTACAGACGACTTTTATCGAAATTTTGGCGCTTTAAGAAACTTTAATAATATATCTATAATAATAGAGCAAGCAAGTGTAACTGCAACTCCACCAAACACCAATTTCGACGATATTTCAATATACGAGCTTGTTAGTTACAATGAATCTACTCCTACACCAACTCCAACGCCAACTCCCACTATTGAGGCTACACCGACTAAACCAGTCATTAAAACAGATGAAGACAAAACCATAGTACCTGAGACTACATTACCTGAGACACAAGAATCTAAAATCCAAATACCTTCCTTATCTCTACCTTTGATTCTAGTTGCCATAATTGTTCTTATTGCTGCTATCGCGATCGTAAAAATGCGGGGCAGAAAAGAGTCAGGTAATGTCTATTGTATTAACTGTGGAAAAGAAATATCTAGAAGAGCATCCACATGCCCACATTGCAAAAGTAACCAAGATTCTAGTTAGTGCTCATATTATTTTCCAATATTTTTTAAAAGTGCGTATACGTTTTAGCATAGCAATAATTCTTCATTTTTTAATAAATGTAAAGTATCTTTTTGGAAAAAGAAAAATAAAGAAATATAATATAGAAATTGTGCTTATAGCAAGAAGAATGAGCATGCTAATTACTGATTTAATAGATTTTAAGAAAATGATCAATTTCTGTTTCCTACAATTGTACTATAAATTCTAGAGGTTTAATATCTCAATTAACTTACTTTTAGCAGTTATATTCTACAATGAAGAGCATTATTAATAATTAATTGCCAGCCATTGAATAAATTCTGATAATTCTTGTAAATTTATAGCGCGCGTTAAAAAAAATAAATAATACATACTTTTAAAATATCAAATTCTTATTCAGATGAGTGAATCTTAAATGTTAAAGGATGATCAATATTCGCTTCACAGAACGATAATCATTTTATTAATATTATACATTATTTTTGTCATAGGAGACATAATTACCACTACTTGGTTAATTCATAATGATCCGGCCGGTATAGCAAATGAAGCAAATCCGTTAGCTGCCTCACTTTATTTGAAATACGGTGTTCTAGGTCTAATTTTAGGAAAAATGATATTCTTTATTCCGTTTTCTATCATAGTCATAAATTCAGAAAACAGATACCACAAAATAAAATGGTTCCGTCAAGCAAGTGAAGCAATAGTACTTGGTTTGATAACATTTTCACTAATAATCTTCCTTAATAACATCATAGCGATAATAACAATTAGCATATTGAAGGGTGTGTCGTACCTCCTTACACTGTTACCAACAATGGTATTTCTAACAATAATACTTGCTATAATAATAGAGGGCATAATCTTGAATCACTACAATCTAATGAACCACGTTATTTTTTTACAGATTGTCATTGGAACTTTGCTAATAATAACGCCACTATTATTGTCACATAATACTTTCTTTTTACTTTTGAAAAATCCAATTCTGTTTATTGGATATATATTATCGACACTGATAATACTAGGTACTGTATTTTATCTTACAGATGAGATTATTAGATATAGAAAATCTTTGTAAGCACCAAGTACACGCTAACGCATGCCTTTTCTTTCCAATAAAAGAAGTTTTACACAAACAATAGTAAATATAGTAGAAATAGTGGCGATGTGTGTGAATATTTCAATAATTAGCATTTTTACTATTTCACTTACACGCGCTTACTCAATAGAATTAAACGTTCAATATAAAAAGAATTATTCAGAAAAACGATGTATCGAGAATGGAGCTATCGAAAATCAGAATAATGAAATTTTTTTACTAATCTATTTATTTGAATATGTTGCTTTCTTCATGTAGATTTTACTATCTAAAAGTTCCATGGAATCCTGGGTCTTTTTTCAATTTGTTAAATATATATGAAATTAGATGTATTTTTCCTAGCGCTGGTTAATCAAACTACGGATATAAAAAGTGGATGTGTTAAAAAACTACTTCCTTTGGAAAGACTGCTATTCCTTTATCTGTAATTTTGTATGGTCTAGGTTGATCGTCTATTTCACTGCGTTTCATTTTCTCAATTTGAATTGCACGTAATAATATTTTACCAACTTGATATCTCTGCATTAGTATTACTCCGTCAGCCAGATATTCCTCATCCTGAATCTCTCTGTCTAAACCTAAATTTCTTTGCTCTTGAGTAACCAAACATGTAGCATTAGATGAAATCAAAGCTTCAAACAAGTCTAAGATTGCTTTTCTCCGTTGAGTTACATCTGTGTATTGGAAAATTAAGGAGGCCATGCTATCAAGTACAATTCTTTGTGCATTAATTTCTTCTGATATTGATTGAATTGCCTCAATTAAACTAATCATTGAAAACTCTCTCCGACCGATTGAAAGCATTCCTAACCTTATCTCTCCTGATAGTCGTGTTATTGGTGGAGGTGCGGTTGGTGAAGCATCAATAAATCTGAATTTTTCTGTTTTTTCAAGTTCTACTAAATTCCATCCAAATTTTTCCATATTCTTTTTTAGGTTAACCGGATTTTCCAAAAGGGTTGCGAATATTCCGTTCTCATTGAATTGATTAACACCATTTACCAAGAATTGAGTAGCGAGTATTGTTTTTCCAACTCCTGGCCCACCCATTATCAAAACTAAACTGCCTTTTGGAATTCCTCCATTTAGAATATCATCAAGACCTTTTATACCAGTAGATACTTTTTCTTCACTCATTTTTACAGAACCTCCAATAAGAATGTCTGAAATATATTATTTATACTTCATGAATAATATATATAGCTCACATTAGAGGAGAAATCTTTTTGCCTGATAAGATTCTTGTTGTTGATGATGAACCAGATATTCTAGATTTGGCTAAAAAGACATTGCTTGAATCAGGTTATCAAGTTATTGAAGCCTATAGTGGGGATGAGGCGTTAATTAAAGCGAATTTAGAAATACCTGATCTAATAATTCTAGACGTTGTGATGCCCGGGAAGAGTGGATTAGATGTTTGTAAGGTTCTGAAAACCCAAGATAGAACCAAACACATTCCCGTTGTAATGTTTACAGTCCTCGGTAGGAATTCTGACAGACAACTTTCCATCCAATGTGGAGCCGATGGACATCTTGTTAAACCTTTTGAAAGTGAAGATTTTTTAGCAGAGATTAGAAAGTACTTAGAAGAGGCTAAGGCTGTAAAATTCTCTAGACAACTAGAACAGAAACATAAAGACATTCTAGGAAGAATAATTCTACTTGAGTTTGATCCATCATTCCCGTATGAGAGAGCCATTAGGGACTTCATTCAAGAATGTGTTTTTAACAATAAAGTAGCTTTGGTACTTACACATGGGGGTAGTGTAATCCAAAACGCACTCAAAGGAGATGATGGTGTCGAAATTTTGAATATTTCATATCAACAAACCTTATCTGAAGTCCTAGAAAAATATTCTAAAGAATCCTTATGCTTAGTCTACGATAGTATCACAAATGTTACATTATCAACAAATGTTGAATCTGCATATGGATATTTTCAAAACGCTCTTAAATTTCTTTCAGAATTTAGAATAACTGCAATTTTTCTTTTGAATCCTTTGGCCCATGAGCCAAAAGATGTGTCTAGTATAAAGGGACTCTTTAGCAATCAAATTAAATACAATAAGAATGGGTTGGGCAAAATTAGAATCATGTAGCGTATTTTTTAACATAACCCTCAATGTATCTGTTTAATTAATTTTTATTAAAATCAAATTGTCGAAATCATAATTGGTACAATTTAGCTAAGGGAATTACAAAGATGTAATTATCCGAAAAAGGTTTAGGAGAATAGAGGCCTATTCCAGAAAATTTTTTCTATATTTATTCGATTATTCTAATTTCCTTATCATCTCTTTCATTAATATCGCTATTTTATCTTTGGAAACGCCCAGATCCTAGATCAAAAACATTAGCTCTTCTTCTAGTCGGTGGCTCCATATAGGCAATAGGATTAGTATTTGAAATATGGAGTGATATTCTTTGGTTAAAAATATTTTGGCATAAATTTCAATTCATAGGAGCCTCAATCGTTCCTACTTTATGGCTCATCTATACACTACAATATCTTGGCTATGAACGATATTTAACACAGTGTTACTTTTTTTTATTAAGCATAATACCGATAATTACTTTGTTACTAATCTTCACTAACGAAGCTCATGGTTGGATCTGGTCTCCAACTATGTTCAATTTTAATAATTCATCACTAGCCATATCTTTTGGACGTTTTGAATCTGTTGGTTTATGGTTATGGATCTTTATTATGTATACATACTTGATTCTTTTATTATCATTATTATTTTCAATTCATTCCCTTAGCAAATCACAGAAATTATATCAGCTTCGAGCACTATTTCTTCTTTTTTCTGTGGTAATACTATTTTTTGGTAGTATTTTCTTAATGACGGTATTACGACTTGTGCCAACATATGTAACTCCAGTAATAGTTCTTTCAATAGCAAATTTCCTGACGTGGATTAATCCCTCCAAATTACAAATTGAAGATATCATGCCAGTTGCTCATGATGCAATAATTGAAAGCATGAGCGACTCAATAATCGTCTTGGATGACAGTAACCGAGTTATGAACCTGAATCCTTCAGCTGAAAATTTATTTGGCAAATCCACAGAGGATGTCATTGGTAAAAAGATAGATCAAGTATGGAATCAATGGTCCAAAATATCAAAAACAAAATTAGATAAAGCAACACTTGATATTGAGGGTAAGAATCGCGTCTATGAAATTACTATCTCTCCTATTATCGATAGATCTGGGCGAATTGGACTCCGAACAATAATTTTAAGAGATATTACGGAACGAATAGAGATCGAGAATGCTATACGAGATGCTGAAGAGGAGAAAGTTCGCTTACAAATTAGAGATAAATTCATATCCGCGGCTACATATGAACTAAGAACTCCATTAGTCTCAATAAAAGGCTATATGGATCGGATTTTAGAGGGAAAAGGTGGTCGAATTCCTAAACTAGCAAAAATTGAATTAGATATAGTAAAGCGAAATACTGAACGCCTTCTTAGTCTAACTGATGATTTATTAGATATTCGACGTATAGAGTCCGGAAAGATAATAGTAAACCTAGAACCTTTAGATTTTCAGGAGGTTCTAGAACATTGTATTAAAGAAATTCAACCCTTTATTAAAGAAAAAAAGCAGACTTTAAAAATAAAAATCCAAAAGGTCCATTTACCAATAATTGGAGATAAAATTAGGCTCAGTCAAGCACTGATGAATATCTTAAACAATGCTTCTAAGTTTACGCCAAAATATGGGGAAATAAAACTAAAAGTTGAAAAAAAAAGTTATTATTTCAAAATTGAAGTAAGCGATACAGGTATCGGAGTTAGAAAAAAAGATCTTGAAAGGATATTTGAGCCTTTTGCTAATATAAAAAGAGGAACTTACATTAAAGGTACTGGACTTGGCCTTAGTGTAACCAAAGGTCTAATAGAAGGGCACGGTGGTAAGATTTGGGCAGAATCGCAAGGGGAAGATAAAGGAGCGGTATTTATTTTTACTTTACCAAAAATGGAATGATTAATCATTAACCGAGTTTAGATACAAAAAATAAAAGTATTGATGAGTAAGACTGCGCATTAACTTTGGGCAATCCCTACAAAGATGCACCCATAATATGCCTATGGGAAGAGTCTGAAAATACTCATAAAGTCTTAGAAAGATATTTACGCTAATTTATTCTGCTTTTTTCGCATGTTTGACAAATTCTCTAGCAAGCTCAGTTTCACTTTTATCAAGTGCCATCATTGCGGCTCTTAATAATTCAGCTTTCGAAGGCATAAGAGACATATCCACTGCTCTAGTGATTACAGACTCTGAATATTGTGGAATATTGGGTGCTGAAATTTCAGATTTAGAGATTTTTATTTGTTTAATAGGCATAGGTTGCTTCTTTTTTCTTCTTATTTTAGAGAAGAAATTTAGATTTATTTTCTTACGTGGCTTCTTATCTTTAGCTAATGTTATTGATGGACTAAATTTTTTTTCTGGAGAGGATTCAATATCCTCCTTTCTTAATTTCGTAATAAATCGAAATTTATTATTCAAAGGAATGATAACACAGAAAATTATCAGACCGGATATTATCAGAATAACAATAACATAAAGAAGTGTAATGTATTCATTAGGAATGAGTTCTGGATCTCTTCTTACAAGAAAAATCATAAAATTAGATCCTAGAGTAAGCATAAATAACACAATTGTACCGAGTACTCCCGAAATTAGAATCATCATTCCAATAATAAGCGAATCAAATGTTTTCAAAATGTATCAACATTATATATGTAAATTTCAATTTAAAAATTAACGCGACTGCTCGATTTATATAATATTTTCTATAGGCTTCATCATAAATAGCAATTTGAGAGTTTGGTAAGTAGCTAGCTAGGAACAAGTTAAGGATCGATTGAATGTAATTCATATCTAAGCGCGCGCGCGCGCTTATTGTTTAGACATTTAAAACCAATCTAAGTATCATTATCAAATTCTTTTCTACGCAAGAACGTCCTAAACCACTACATTATTATATTCATTAATAGATTTACAAACTTACAAGCAGGTCTTGCTCGTGCTAGCGTATACTTTTAAACATTTATTTACTAGGACTCATATTTTTTGAAAAAAAATCTTGGAGGAAAAAAATTGACAAAAGAAGGTGTAAAATATGATATGATAATATCATTGGCCAGGTCGCAGCTCACAACAAATTTATTACTTGGTAAATCCATGATGATTGTCGGTGCTGTTTTAATAGCTCCTTTATTCATAATTATGGCTTCTGTAATTCAACTTAGATATAGTCCTTTTGCTCATCAACAAGCAATATTAACAGAATTTATATGGTTAATCGTTATAGTAGCAACAGCAGGTATTGTGATCATTTTAGTTGGATATCTTATAATTTGGCGAGCTCAAAAGAAATTTGAAAATACTATCCTAAAAATAGCTAAAGAACGAAAAATAAAACTATAGTAAAGAGATTGTGAAGGTATCGATTAATGAGCACTCAAGGGAATAAACCAACCAGAATTAAGATAGGCATAAGAATATTCGTTAATCATGTATCTGGAGAACGATTATGGGAGATAGATAAACCTATACCTCCTCAAATGCAAATAGCTTTAAATGTAAATGTACTTGGAATAGAAAAAAGATCTGATGAAACCTTAGATGCTCCTTTTGTTTTCACAGTCAATTTTACTCCGTCAATAGCCCAGATTAACATTAAAGGAAAAGCTCAAGCTTCCGGAGATAGAAACGAAATTAATAAAATATTATTAGAATATGAAGAAAAAAAGTCACCGCCAGTGCCACTTGTCCAAGCCATATCAAATGCTTCGATGGCAGAGGCAATTCTCATATCAAAAACCATAGGCGTGCCACCACCTCTACCTTCAATTGGTCCTCCTCAACCCAATGTGCAACAAAAACAAGATGGCAGATACACTGCTTGAATTTAAAATCGTGTCAAGTTTAGACTATCGCTCTTTCAATTTCTTTAATATCCAAACCATTTTCTTTCCAAAATTCTTCGCAGTATCTCTACCTTCTTCATCATCCCTAACTTGTAGCTTATCTCTACCGAAGGAAATATTCCAATATGTAGAACCGGGTACAATCATTCCTTGATGTAAGAAAAAGAATAGAAGTTGTGCTAAAGTAAAATTCTGCCCAGCTCTACGTGCAACGACTAATGGCCCTCCAACTTTATTTTCAAAGTACCTTCTTCCTGTTTGAGAAGAGACATATCCGGCTCTATCCATAAGAGCCTTAATCTCCGGAGTTGCTGATCCAAAATACACCGGAGATCCCAAGATTATACCGTCTGCTTCAATCATTTTTGCAAAAATTGTCTCAAAATCATCTTGTATAATGCATTTTTTGACTTCTTTACAGGATAAGCATGCATCACATGGTTTGATAGTCTTTCCAGAAAGACTTAGGAATTCAATTTCAAAACCTTCTTTCTTAGCTTCGTTAAGAGCTTCTTTGACAATAAACTCAGTATTACCTTCTGAGCGAGGACTACCAGATATTCCTATAATTTTTACCATTTTTTTCTCACATTTACATATTTCAAACGCAATAGTCAATATTGATTTGGTAGATAAAAGAAACGATAAGAATTGAAGTGTGTTAAATGTATAGTTATCCTATAGATCTATATCATTTAGATGTATAAAGAATTAGTAATTAATTTACACAAAACTTTCAAATATTAGCCTAGTCTTTTCATAATAAAAATCAACGGAGGTATTTGGGCTGCAATTCGAAATAAGATGGCACGGTAGAGGAGGTCAAGGTGTAGTTACTGCAAGTAGGCTTCTAGCCCAAGCAGCAATGGATGAGGGCAAACATGTTCAAGCATTTCCTGAATTTGGCCCGGAAAGGACCGGAGCACCTATTCGAGGATTTACAAGAATTAGTGATGAAAAGATACGAATACATAGCCAAATCTACAATCCAAATATGGTAGTTGTCTTGGATCCTACGCTTTTAGGAACTATTGATGTTGGATATGGATTAGTTGATAATGGTAAACTTGTTGTTAATACGGATCTAAATTCCAGTGATTTAAATAAGAAATTAAATATTAAAAATACTAAAACCTATACAGTTGATGCCACTAGAATTGCCTTAAACATCCTTGGCAAGCCTATTACAAATACAGCGATGCTAGGAGCAGTAGTGAAGGCTGAACCTTTAATTAAATTAGATTCAATTTGTAAATCAGTTTCTGAACGCTTTCACGGTGCTATAGGAGAGAAGAATGTTGAAGCAATTAAGAAAGCTTATGAAGAGGTAACTGAATGATGAGTGAGATTAAATTTCCCAATTATAAAGATGTTCCATTAGCAGGCAATATATACAAACCAGGGGATCCGCAATACAAAACAGGAGACTGGAGAGTCTATAAACCAGTCATAGATTATGAAAAGTGCACGAAATGCTTACTTTGTTGGATTATTTGCCCAGAACCATCAATAGACAGAACTAAGGATGGAGTTGAAATTAATTACGATCAATGCAAAGGATGTGGCCTATGTGCTGCCGAATGCCCTGTAAAATGCATAAAGATGGTGGAAGGTTAGAATACGAATGAGTAAAATAGTAGGATTAAATGGAGATGAAGCTGTAGCTTATGCAGCTAAACAATGTGATGTGGATGTTGTAGCAGCTTACCCAATTACTCCTCAAACAATAATTGTTGAAAAGTTTAATGAATTTGTTGCTAATGGTGAAGTGAATACAGAATTTGTATGTGTTGAGTCAGAGCACTCTGCTATGTCAGCGAGTGTTGGGGCCAGTCTAACCGGTGCAAGGGTTTTTACAGCAACTGCTAGTCAAGGTCTGGCTTTAATGCACGAAATTCTATACATAGGTTCAAGTATGCGATGCCCAATAGTAATGGGAGTAGCTAATAGAGCTTTATCTGCACCGATCAATATTTATGCAGATCATTCAGACATGATGGGATCCAGAGATTGTGGTTGGATCCAAATTTATACAGAAGATGCCCAAGAAGCATATGATTGGACTATTCAGGCATTTAAGATAGCTGAGAATAAGGATATTCTCCTACCAGCAACAGTAAATTTAGATGGATTTATGATTAGTCATTCTACTCAAGACATTAATATGCTGGATGATGAGGAAGTAAGGAAATTCTTACCGCCAAAAAAGCTTGAATATATGCTTGATCCTGAAAATCCCATAACTGTAGGAGCAGGAAATAATCCAGAGTTCTATTTTGAATTGAAAATGCAACAAGTTGATGCAATGAATAAAGTTCCTGAAGTTATGAGAAAAGTGAATAATGAATTTGCAAGTGTATCCGGTAGAAAATACGATATCATAGAAACTTATGGAATCGAGAATGCGGATGTGGGAGTCATGGCTTTGGGCAGCTGTACTGGAACTGCAATTACTGTAGCTGAGAAACTTAGGAATGAGGAAAAAAAAGTTGGTGTAATTAAACCATGGCTTTATAGACCTTTCCCTTCTAAAGAAATTATATCCTCAATTAAGAATTTGGATGTTTTAGCTGTAATTGATAGATGTGTGAGTTTTGGTGCGCCTTATGGACCGTTATGTAGTGACGTGATGTCTTTATTGCAATCTATGGACATAGATCTTAAAGTCTTTAATATAATAACGGGTCTTGGTGGAAGAGATATTACTCCAACTTTATTAGAAGAAATATTCATTGAAGGTTTAGATTATCAGAAAAAGGGTAAGATCAAAGATCCCGTAAGATATCTGGGAGTTAGAATGTGATAAAAATGGTTGTTTTAAAAGAACTTTCTACAGAAGAGCTATACATTCCTGGACATAGGCTTTGTTCAGGGTGTGGACCTTCAACCGCAATGCGAATGATGATGAAAGTAGCTGGAAAAAATACGATAATTACTACTGCTACCGGATGTATTGAGGTAGGAACTACCTATTATCCATACACTTCATGGTTAGTTCCTTGGGTTCACTCAGCATTTGAAAATGCAGCGGCAACTGCAAGTGGAATTGAAGCAGCATACAAAGCCATGGGAAGAAGAAGCTCCAAGCCTAGAAAGGTCAATATAATCGCTATAGGTGGAGATGGAGGAACATTCGATATTGGAATTCAAGCATTATCAGGCGCTTTAGAGAGGGGTCATGATTTCCTTTACTTATGCTACGACAATGAAGCTTATATGAATACTGGCATTCAAAGATCAGGGGCTACGCCACATGGTGCATCAACTACTACATCCTGGGGAGGGAAGAAGATACCTGGAAAGCCTGAATGGAAGAAGGATTTAATTGGGATAAGTATTGCGCATGGAATTGATTATGCTGCAACTGCGAATATAGCATACTGGAACGACTTTATGACTAAAGTACAAAAAGCTCTTGAAGTTGAAGGCCCAGCAGTAATACATATTATTGCGCCTTGCCCTAGAGGATGGCGTCATGAAGATAAAGATACTTTTAAAATTGCGAGATTAGCAACTCAAACTAGGTATTTCCCAGTTTATGAATATGATCATGGAAAGTATCAAATCAATATAAAAATTCCTAAACCTTTACCAGTAATAGAGTATATGAAACCTCAAGGCAGATTTAAACATCTTTTCAAACCAGAACACTCTAAAGAGTTAGAACTTATCCAAGATAGAGTCGATAAGAACTGGGGAAGATTAGAAAAACTTTGTGCAATGCAAAATCCATAATCTTGACAAATGATAGACTTTCACTTCTTTTGAAATCTTTTTTAATTCAATTTAAATAAAAAAAATGAAAATTTACTACTCTAACAAATAAAATTAACCAGAGGCGTGTAAAAAATGTGTATAATTGGGCAAGATAGGCTCCTTTCTCTAATTAATGAGTATAGATGTGTATATCCATACAATGAAGAACTAATGGACGGTGATGGTTATGTACTTACAGTCAAAGAGGAGACAGTTTTACAATATCTAGAACATCAAAATCTAATTTCAAATGAGATAGTATTCACTCCTCCAAATATAGTAGCGCATTTGACTGCTAAAAGTAAGTTTGGAAGAATGGGATTGTCCTTCTTAAACGCTGCTAAAGTACATAGCGGATTCATTGGAAGACTGGCATTGGAAATAGTGAACCTCAGTAATGATAGACAGCCGATCACTATAAAAAAAGGAGTCCCTTTCATGCATATTGAGTTCATAACTCGCGAAGGAAAACCATCTCCTTATGATGGTCCATATCAGTTCCAATATATGAGCGATAAGGAAACTGAGATTTACAAAACAATTCTACTAAGATCGTTCGATGAATTCTTCAAAGATGACGAAGTAAAAAAGATGATAGAAAATAGAATAATGGCAGCAATATGAATTACTGAATTATTGAAATAATTTATCTCACTCTAGTCCCTAATGGAACTTCTTCATCAACAGTTAACCAAATAGGTTTTCCTTGAACATCAGCCGCCAATAACATTCCTTTTGACTCAACACCTCGAATTACCTTTGGTTCTAAGTTAGCCAACACAACAACTTGCTTTCCTATTAGATCATCAGGTGAGTAAATATTAGCGCCTCCCGCCACCATTTGATTTTTGCTCGTGCCTAAATCTACTACAATTTTAAAAAGTTTGTCTGATTTAGGAAGTTTTTCGATTTCAATAATCTTTCCAACAACAATATTGAGATTATTGAAATTTTCTATCGTTATCATAAGCTAGCAACCTTCAGACCATAATTGCGAATATATTATTAAAATCTTTTTTAATGCAACACGCTATATTGCTAACTGTAAAGCTAAATCATATAATTTTTCGTCTAATGGTTTCTCCTCACTAGAAGCATATTCTAAATCTATTGGAACTATTTTATTTCCTTTGATTCCAGTCATATCCTTCTTTCTTCCATCCAGTAGAAACTCTATACTAGAGGCTCCCATTTTACATGCTAAAAGTCGACTATAAGCAGTAGGATGACCACCTCTTTGGATATGACCCAATCTAGTAAGTCTGACTTCAAATTCAGTATTATCTTCGACAGATTTGGCTATCTCTGTACAATCAGCAGCTCCTTCAGCGATAACTATTATACCCGAGGCTTTTCCTTTTTTATAACTCTCTTTAAGTTTCTTGCATATTTTATTTATATCATATTTTATTTCTGGTATTAGTATTACTTCTGCACCAGAACATATTCCAACCTCTAATGCTATGAATCCTCTAGTATGGCCCATTACTTCAACAACAAAAACTCTTTGGTGAGAGGTTGCTGTATCTCGTATTTTATCAACAGCCTCCAAGGCCGTATTAACTGCTGTATCAAAACCTATCGTAGTATCAGTACCTGCTAAATCATTATCTATAGTTGCAGGTATTCCGATCACAGGGATGTCACATGATTTGTGTAATTCACAGGCAGCTTTAAACGAACCATTACCGCCTACAATTATCAATCCTTCGATTTTATTTTTGGTTAGGACTTTAACTGCTTTATTTATCCCTTCTTTTGTCTTAATCTCATCAGACCTGGATGTTTTCAAAAAAGTTCCTCCTAGATGCATAATTCCTCCAACTCCTCTTGCATCTAATGATCTGAAATCGTTATTGAGAAGCCCAACAAAACCGTTTTCAAATCCTAGAACTTTTAGATTTTCTAACATAGCTTTTCTTACAGCAGCTCGAACGGTAGCGTTCATCCCTGGAGCATCGCCACCTGTAGTAGCAATCGAAATTAATTTCAAAATAACACCTACAAAAAATCATTTAGAGTTATGTATTGTGTTGATATTCTAGTTTAAACATTTTATCCAAATTTTGAGAGTGAATAATCACATGTTAGTTATTTTTTTATATATCAAATTACTCAAACCATTATTCAGACACTAGGAGTGGATCACCTTCAGCAATAACGATGAGATTGATATAGAAGTCGGTGATGTTATGTCCTCACCAGTAGTGACTGTCGGTATCGATGATAAGATCGATAAGATAGCGTCATTAATGCGGTCTAAAAAAATTGGAAGTGTAATAGTTCTAGATCAAAGTAGTAGGCCTATAGGGATCATAACTGAAAGAGATATTATTAGCAGAATAGTCTCAAAGGACATTAAACCGAGCACTTTGAAAGCAAAAGAGATTATGAGTAGTCCATTGCATACGATTGAATCCACTGTAAATATTACAGAAGCCACAAAAAAGATGAGAGATCGTGGAGTAAGAAGACTTATAGTGATTAAGGGTACAAATCTTGCAGGTATCGTTTCAAGTGATGATATTGCCAGAATAACGCCTGAACTTATCGCTATAATCTCTGAAAAATCAAATTTTACTGTAATGGAAGGCCCAATAGTCGAGTCGGGAATAACTGGCCAATGTGAAAAATGTGAAAATTGGTCTGATGATCTTAAGGAAAGTGAAGGATTATTTTTATGCGAAGAATGCTATGACAAATAGTAAAATATCAATTCGATTCGATTTTTCTCAAATTAATAAAATAGAAGCGATTGAATAATTTAGGCAACGCTTACTTATACTATAGGAATAATCTAATTAGATTTCATATTAAATTCATTATATATTGGTATCAATTTTTGATCAATTAATTAGTTAAAACAAATATATCTTAAATGGACAATAGTCCTATATGATTGATATTCATTGCCATCTTGAACAAAAGGATTATGAAAATGATAGATATTCGATAATAGAAAAGTGCCGAAGACAATTAAAAGCAATTATAACGTCATGTGCCCATCCACAAAATCTTGATTTAACTCTAGAAATTGTAGAAAAATTTAAGAATTTTGTATTTGCGACTGCTGGGATTCATCCAATCTACATCAAAGAATTTTCAAACAAAGAAGTAGATTCATTCATTGAAAAATTGAAAATAAATAAGAAAAAATTTGTAGGAATTGGAGAGACAGGATTAGATTATTTTTGGGTTAAAGATATAACTCAAAGAGAAAATCAGAAGAATTTATTTACACAGCTTATATCGTTAGCAAATCAATTAGAATTACCTTTAATCATTCATTCTAGAGATGCTTATGAAGATACGATAGAGATCCTAGAGCAAGAAAAAGCAAGGAATGTTGTGATGCATATGTTTGGAGCTAATAGGTTAACGAAAAGAGTGATCAAAAATAATTGGCATATATCAATGAATTCAATTGTGCTTAAAAGTAAAAAGCATAAAAAAGTTGTTAGAGATTGTCCTATGCATAAACTGTTGATTGAAACTGATTCTCCATGGCTTGCTCCAGATTCTTTTGTTAGTAAAAGAAACGATCCTACTTCTACTAGTTATATCGTTAAGAAAGTAGCAGAAATTAAAAAAACTAATTTTGAAGAAATCGATCAAATTACAACCAAAAATGCCATAAGTTTCTTTCAATTAAAAATCTAACAGAATAAGAGAGATGCTCAACCAAAGTGTCTTAGCAATCCAGACAATATTGATCTTTTGAACTTTTTTCTTACTTTTTCAATGGGCTCTCCCAAGATCTCTATTTTTTTCAAATCAGTAGTTCCAAGGCCCTTTTTTTCTGCAAAAGCTAGATGTTTGACATCATTTACTGGAATCCCCATTATACTTGCGCCGACCGTATCCACGGCAACAGGATCAGTACCTGCTACAACCAAATTCATAACCAAGGGATTGCCACTGGATTCATGCCCTTGTCCAGCAATTATACCGTCAATAACCGCCAAGTCTGGTTTAATAACAGAAGCCAAATCGACAATGTTTTTACTTAGATTAGAATGCATCGAACCTTTAGGTGTCATCGCACCCATCATGTTCTTTATGCTTAACGACGCTCCAGCCATTCTGTGAGGTTTTAGTTTAGGAACACTGATTATCGAGCTTTCAAGAGCCGTCTTTGCAATTTTTACTTTTTCTAAATTGAGCGGATGAAATAATTTCTTTTCAATGAATTCATCTTTATTTAAATCAATTGTTTTTACATTCAATTTTTTTGATACCAAATCCACACCAGCAACGCGAAAAGCTTCAAAAGTATCAGCAAATCCACTCCCTTCCCCAATTATGATATTCTCAAAATCATATTTTTGTAGATAATTTATTACTCCTTCAATAATTCTACTATCTGTAGTGATACCGGTTGATGGGTGATTTGCGTTCAAATAATTTGGTTTAATTAAAACTGGTTTTCTTAAGGGTAATACTTTATTCCCATTTATCATCTCTAATGCTTTAGCAGCCATATTGGAAGGATTTGTACCTTTGAGAATTGCGACTTTCATTGAAACACCAAGTTGAATTAAAGGCAAATGAAAGGCAATCTATTTAAAAGATTCTATAAGTTGTATCAATTACTAAATCGATTGCTTGACAAAATTAATTAATCCACCAGCCAAAAGTATGTTCCTTTCTCTTTCTGAGAATTCATTCAAACATTTGATTCGCTTATTGCCTGCTTCAATCAATATATCAGCTGAATTAGAAGAAATTTGGTCTCTTATTTTTGAGACATTTATTTTATCTCCCTCATCGAGTTTTTGATAGTCATCTAATTCTTTAAAGACTAAAGGTAACACACCAAAATTGATCAAATTTGATCTATGTATACGTGCGAAGCTTTTGACTATTTTAACTTTGATTCCAAGATACCTACAGACAATTGCAGCATGTTCCCTACTTGAACCTTGGCCATAATTTTCGCCTCCTATAATAATTGGATCTTTGATTCCTTTCGCTCTTTTTGAAAAATTGGAATCCAGACTAGAAAAGGTGAACTCACTTATCGCGGGAATATTGCTCCTAAGAGGCAGGATACTACTGCCCGCTGGTAATATATGATCAGTTGTGATATTGTCATCAACTTTGAGTATTATTTCTCCTTTTATTTCACCCGGTAGTGGTTTGAAATCCGGAAATGGTTTGATATTTGGGCCTCTTATAATTTCTATATTTTCTGAATCATCAACCGGGGGAATAATCATCTCTTCATTTACTAAGTATCTTCGAGGTTCTTCCACTTTAGGATATTTTCCTAATTTCCTTGGATCCTTTATCTCTCCTTTAATTGCAGCCGATATCGCTACTTCTGGACTGCATAAAAATACTTGATCATTTTTAGTTCCACTCCTTCCTGGAAAATTTCTAGGAAAAGTTCTTAATGATGCAATGTTGGTCGCAGGAGCTTGGCCCATCCCTATACATCCTAGACATCCAGATTGCTGAATACGAGCTCCTGATTGGATTAACTGTGTTAAACCACTTGAATAGGCTATATTTTCAAGAATTTGACGACTACCAGGATTGATTTCCAAACATATATTTTCGTCAATGTTCCATTTTTTTAGACAACTTGCAACCATCATTAGATCTCGATATGATGAGTTAGCGCATGAACCGATCACAACTTGTGACACCTTTACCCCTTCTACTTCTTTGACTTTCCTTACGTTGTCAGGAGATGATGGTATTGCAATAAGTGGTTCCAAATAACCTAGATTTATTTCTATTGTCTCATCATATTCAACATTTGAATCTGGTTTAATCTCTTTCCATATATTTCCTCGATCTTGAGCTTCAAGATACCTTTTGGTGTTCAAATCAGATGGAAAAACTGTTGAAGTTGCACCCAGTTCTGCTCCCATATTAGCAATAGATGCCCTTTCTGGTACTTCTAGAGTGTCAATTCCTGGACCAAAATATTCTATTATTTTTCCTATGCCGCCTTTAACAGATAACTTTCTTAACATCTCAAGAATGACATCTTTTGCTGAGACCCAGGGATTTAGTTTGCCTGTTAATTTCACTCCGATAATTGAAGGAACTTTAAGGAAAAATGGATACCCGGCCATTGCCATTGCAATATCTAATCCACCACTTCCAATAGCGAGCATCCCACAACCGCCGGATGTCGATGTATGACTATCAGCACCGAGTAGTGTTTTACCAGGAGCTGAAAAACGTTCTAAATGAATATGATGTGAGATTCCGTTACCTGGTCTTGAAAAGTAAACTCCAAATTTCTTCGCGGCAGATTGTAGAAATAAATGGTCATCCATATTTTTAAAGTCTGTCTGTAAAAGGTTATGATCTATATAACTTGCAGAAAGTTCAGTCTTTACTTTTTCAATGCCTAATGCTTCAAATTCCATAAAAGTCAAAGTACCTGTAGCATCTTGAGTGAGTGTTTGATCTACTCTAATTGCGATTTCTTTACCAAAATCAAAAGTTCCTTCAACAATATGATTCTCTATTATTTTCTGGGTGACGCTCTTTCCCATTTAACATCAAAAATACTGTAACATCAATTGATTTAAGTTTAAAGAGGATATCAATGAAAATTTAGCCAGACCTAGAAATATGTAAGCAAAAAAATTAGATTAATGTCAAATGCAATCATTTGTTTGATTAAGTTAATTTAATAATTCTCAATCCTTTTTTTTCAGATTCTATTCGGTCGCTAAACAAATTCCTAATACTATTAGTTTCATTAGAAGCATGGGCATTTGGATTAAAAAGAAATAGAGCTGTAGAATCGTATTCAGCTAACAATTCCAGGGTTTTTCTTATAAATCTATAGCTAGAGTCAAATCCAATCGAAATAATCAATTCAGATAAGTTATCGTATATTATGGTCAAATGTTTCTCTGAGTGGGCATCAAATATAGGTGATAAAATCATTTCTGATAATTGAACAAATTCAATATCCTTCATATTTTTCAATTTTTTATACAATGTGCTAGACTTTGGTGAAAAAATTATGATTTTTTCCTTATCGGTTTTAGATTTTTTTACAAAATTAACTATAATCTCTTCATATAAGGTAGAAGGATCGAACTCAAAGAGAATTTTACGGTCGTGTAACTCCTTATGATCTAATCCAATAACTTCTGGAAATTCTTTAAAGGTTTTTGTCTGAGGTTTTTTTAATTCTTCTTCTTCGAGCGGTAATTTTTTGAATGAAATTTTTGATCCTACTACACTAAGAGTTTGATGTTTTATTCTGGTAACCAAATCGTATAATGAATGCTTTATTGTCAATAATTTCGGAAGGAGAATCCCACCACCTTTATTTCCATTTTTTCTGTAAGCAAATATCAGTACCGCTACAGTCAGAATAATCGCCCCCATTAATCCAATTAAATTATTTAATTGAGTTTCATTTTTTTGCCATTTTGCTTTCATTACATAGGATTTATCCATAACAAGGGTAGCATTAGCACTATCAATGTTGTAATCCCCACTCCAACCGATAAAATCATACTGAATGCCGATGATATTTGACGCAGAAGTTGGATTTATACCAATATTCGCTATTGATCCCTCATCATACCAACCTGAACCCTTAGTATTTCCATAAGGTGATGAGATATCTAGATAATATTGAGTTACATATTCAAATATAATTTCTCCAGTCGAATTGACGGTTATTGAAGGTGTATTGCATAAGTATCTTGTATCCAATTCACCTCTAATTGGTGCTTTCTTAATTTCGATAATATGATCTGTTCCGGGATCAAAAGAAAGAATCTGATGGCTCTCGCCCTTTATATTCATCTCGCTTCCATCAACAAATAAATTTGCTGAATATTGAGAGGGTAAACCAGTGACAAAAATGCTAACACTATATTGAGGTCGCCATGAAGGAACACGATCATTGGCTTCATTATGGGTTAATTGAATCCAATTTGAACCATCTTCGTTCATTGTGAAAATTTCATAGTCGTCATTTTGATAACTAGAGAATGCGATTTTTGAACCATCGAAGGACCAAGCCGGATCATTATCATTTACATTATTATCAGTTAGTTGAATTGTATTTGAACCATTAGTCTCCATAGTGAAGATTTCATAGTCTCCGTCACGGTTACTGGTAAATGCAATCTTGGTTCCATCAGGGGACCAAGCAGGGTAATTATCGCTTTTATCATTAAAAGTCAATTGGGTTTGATTGATGCTATCAACATTCATAATAAAGATTTCATAGTCTCCGTCACGGTTACTGGCAAATGCAATCTTGGTTCCATCAGGGGACCAAGCAGGAGCAGTATCTGTAGCTATATTATGTGTTAGTTGTGTAATGCCTTTAAGGGTTAATTGAGCCTTAAATAAATTAGCGACATCTCCAACAAAAATTTCATAGTCACCTTCTAGATTACTAGTAAAAGCTATCCGGCCTCCATCAGGAGACCATATTGGTTCCTTAAAATTTACATTATGCATAACCGGCCCGATTTGAAATAATGTAGATTCATTAAGATAATACATATCGAATTTTTTACCGCTAAAACTTTCGAACAATATACTTGAACCATTAGGAGACCATGTGGGCTTATAGTTATTTGAAACATCATAAGTTAGTTGAGTCTGATGCGATCCATTACTGTTCATTAGAAATATTTCAAAATCACTATCTCTATCACTAGAAAATATAATTTCTCCAACTATTATTTGCGAATCAGAGTAAACCAGTTCTACGGGTAATGATGCAAAAATCATATTGAAAATTATTAAAAGTGTAAAAATGATTGGTTTGTATGCACTAATGATTGATACAATATTTCTATAATGCATGAATCTTAGGAATGTACTCAATAAGTCCATCATTCCATATCTTAGTTGAAATTTAACATAATAATTTTTTTTAAAGTAAATTTGATTGTTCTTCGTAGATTATTAATTAAGCTAATTTAGAACGAAATTTTCTATCTAACCTTATCTTGAACCTCCTTGGATATTTATCTTAAATTTGAATGAAATATATATTGGAAGATGGTAGCCCGGGGGAGATTCGAATTCGGGAACTGTTTCTCCCGTCTATGGGTATCTTCTCATATTTTGGATCCAGAGCCCATTATCCAAAGCCGTTTCTAGGCCCACTTTGGCCGCTAGACTACCGGGTTCTGCCTTTCTAAGTCTACAACCCTTTTTCCCGGGCCATTATTTAATTTCGCTGATACCTTTCATAAATCTTTATTTTTCTAGTAAAATGATAAATATATGCAAAATTTAAAAAAAAAGAATGATCTTATCGGAACTGCGATTTAATTTCCAACTAATTTATACAGTGTGATATAACCGATTTAGATTTGTAAAACCTTAAAAACATAAAGCTTAAATATAACTCCACCCTTTCGTATGGAAAAGGGAAGGGTTAGATATAAGCTTTTCTAGAGAGTCAGGCATTTTTCCTGATTCTAGCGTTAGCTTAAGACTCAAATGCCCCCTTTTAAGTAGGTAAGGGGTGATAATTTTGACTTCATACACAAAAAAATTATGGAAAATAACAAAATGCCCAGAGTGTACAAGCGATAACCTTGTAGAGGATTATGATCGGGGAGAGGTTATTTGTCAAGCTTGTGGGCTTGTAATAAACGAAAACGTGATGGATAGAGGTCCAGAGTGGAGAGCATTTACTAAGGAAGAGAGAGAATCTCGTGGAAGAGTCGGTATTCCAATTTCTTATTCTATGCATGATAAAGGTCTTTCAACAGTAATCGATCGAATAAATCGCGATGCGTATGGAAAGCAATTACCGATATCAACTAGGCTAGAAATGCTCAGATTAAGAAAATGGCAGATTAGAACTAGAGTTCATTCTTCCATAGATAGAAACTTAGCACAAGCTATGGCAGAACTTGATAGATTAACAGACAATCTTCATATACCATCTCAAGTTAAAGAAAGGGCAGCAGTAATATATAGAAAGGCACTTGATAGTGGATTAGTAAGGGGAAGGTCGATTGCAGCAATAGCCGCAGCTGCTCTCTATGCAGCTTGTAGAGCGACTGAAACTCCAAGGACTTTAAAGGAAGTTGCTACCGCTAGTAGCGTTAAAAGAAAAGATGTTGCTCGTTGTTATAGGCTTTTACTTCGTGAATTGGACATTAGGATGCCTGTTGAGGACCCAGTAAGATGTGTCTCTAAGATTGCATCAAAAGTCAGAATACCTATTAAAACTCAAAGAACAGCGATAAAGATACTCGGAGAAGCAAAGAAAAGAGGCGTTGTATCAGGAAAAGATCCTATGGGCCTGGCCGCTGCCGCATTATATGTAGCATGTGTATTAGATGATGTAAAAAAGACTCAAAAAGAAATCGCTGAAGTTGCAAATGTAACAGAAGTAACTGTCAGAAACAGATATAAGGGTTTGAAGGAATCACTAAAATTAAATATTTAGGTTAATGTCTTCATCAGAATCCAATTCAACATCTGCTTTCCTTAGAATGTTCTATCAATGAACTTCAATACTAGAACTTGGGAAGCCATAATCTATTAGGAATTGTTTGACTCTATCTCTGTGATCTCCCTGAAGCAATATCATATTATCTTTTGCGCTTCCACCACATGCGCATAAGCTTTTCAGCTTTGTCGCAAGTTCGCCTAGATCAATATTTTTAGGATCAATTCCTTCTATGATAGTCATTGCTTTATTCCATTTTCTAGTCTCGCATCGAACCTTAATTATTTGTTGTTCCATGCTTATTGTTCCGCAAACACAAAGGTCCTTTGGAAGACCACATATGGCACATATTTCGGCCATGCTGCTAAGTAGTTCCCTCCATTTCTTTTTTAAAATTTAATAGTATATTTCTAGAGCATTGTTGAGATTTTAATATCGTAGTTGTTATACAGTAGCCGAGCATAATAGATAGCTAATCCTTTTTTTCTATATCTCTAAACCTTTATCTAAAATTTTACCCTATTTAAATCTAATTCTCAATTATTTCAGTTCTATTATAAGTAAGTATAAGCCAATAGAAACGAATATAATCAAAAATATTGGATAATACCACATTGCCAATCCTGACAATGAAAATACTAAAAGTAAAACGATACTGACTTTTTCCTCAAAAATTGATGGAATGATCTTATTACTGAAACCAAATCTGTTTAAGATATAAGATATTATTAAGATATTGATTATAATCATGAATAAATTGAAAAATGTAAGTGAAAATAGAGAACTTCCAATTGGTTTAGCAGATTCCTGCAAAGGGATTTGGATGCCTTCATAAAATAGGGGCAATATTTGTAGAACTAGTAAGATGTTTAATATCATTAATACTGCTATACTAAAAACCGCTCCTAAAACACTTCTATTTTTCAAAGTAAAACACCTAGTATATTTTCAACTTTAATAATTGTAACATAAATGATAGGTTTTTTTATTAAATATTTTTTCTATCACAAAATTAAACACATTTAATATTTTAAGAGTTTGACGAATCCCTATTTATATTTTTAATAGCTTTCAATGTATTTCTGATATGGTTCCTCCCTTTATGGGATATGATGTACTCTTTTTAAATTCTGAGAGAAGAAAATGATCGGAATATTGTATATGAGCGTAAATAATAAAAAAATTAATCTCGTAAACATAAGTATAACTTAATAATAGAATTTTGAAATTAGTACAATGGAGATCTGATGTTGGATAACGAAAAGAAAGCAAAATATGTTGTTAAAATAACGATGCTTGAGAGAGCTAAACCAGTTCCTAAAGAGAAAGTTGAAGAATTGAAAGGGGGGATTGGTAAGAAAATGATAACAAGGATGAAAAAAGAAAGTGTAGAGTGTCCTGTAATGGAAAAGAGCGTATCGTTTGTCGAGTGCTTCACCTGTAAAAATTTCTTACGTAGAATAAAAGGTAAAGTTGATTGTGCTGGTTCTCCACTTTAGTGCAATTCTATTTAGAGTTTGCTAATTTTTCTTTTTCTTACCTCAGAATAAACAGCTTCTGTTATCTCTCTTAATGAGGCGTTAAGTTTTTTTGCTAATGATTTTATATCTTCAAATTCTGGTTTGATTTTAGCTATTTTTCCACTATGATCTCTTGATATTTTTATTCTAATCGGTTCTGTTTTATTATTTATTTTGATTTTCAGAGTAATAGATTCTCTTGGGAGAATAAATCTCCATAAAGGATAAGTTCTTACACCGATTGTACCTAATTCTTTAAACAGAACCTCAGTCAAATGCCCGACTTTTATTTTATCTGTTATTATACTAATTAAATGCCCTGGACGATTTTTTTTCATAGAAATCGGAGTGAAATAAACATCTTTAGCTCCTTCTTTAAGTAGCCTATCCAACAAATAACCCATAACTTCCCCAGTAACATCATCAACATTAGTTTCGAGAATGATGGCTTCCTCTGTATCAAATTCATACATATTAAGATCCCAAGATTCTCCAATAGTGATTCTCAAAACATTTGGAATTTCATTGAAATCATTCTTTCCTGCCCCATAACCTATCTTTAAAGGTGCCATCATAGGATAAAATTGCACGTATGAATGAACTAAATTAGACAGAATAGTCATACCGGTTGGAGTTGCCAATTCATATGAAACGGGACCCCCTACAATTGGTACTTTTTTTAATTGCGCAATTAATAGAGTCGCTGGTAGAGGTACGGATGTGATACCATGAGAAAATTTTAGCAATCCACCTCCCACTGCTACAGGAGTTGAATATATGGTAGTATTTTTGAACATGCCTAAATCTTCAATAGCGGTTGTTACACATATTATATCAGCAATTGTATCAAATGATCCTGCTTCTGCCAAATGAATATTTGAACTTTCTTCATTATGTATTTTGGCTTCAGAATTTACAAGTGTATTGATTGAATTCATAGCTAATTCTTTTGCTCTAATAGAGAAATCTAATTCTTTTATTGTAGTTTTGATTGAGTCGATAAGTTGTTTACCCTCTACATGGGACGCAGATTCATCCAACTTGAAATTTATTTCTTTAGCTTTGATCTCCTTCCTGAGAACATCATTTATTTGTATTTGAGCTTTTTTACAATTAGAAAAATTTTTTCTCGCAACGCTAAGACTATTCTTGATTTTCTCTATATCCGCGCCTAAATCCATCAAGGCGCCCAATATCATATCGCCAGAAATTCCTGCTGTCTGGCAATCAAATACTACTTTTCTATTAACTTTTTTCATTTGCAAGTCATAAAGGTTAACGTAAGGACGATTTTATTATTTTTTTGTGTATTAAAATAGTTTAAGTTGAATGCTTAATTATGATCTTAAATTAGGTATGAATCTTAGAATTATCTATGGAGAATCATATTTTGAGAGATATTCTTGAGAATTTACTTAAAGGAAAGATATCAGTAGAAGAAGCTGAGAAATCGATAAAGAGTGCAAGAATTCTTGAGTTAAGTGATTTTGCCAAAATTGATCTAGATAGAGAATCTAGAAAGGGTATGCCTGAAATTGTACTTGCTGAGGGAAAAAAGAATGATCAATTAATCAAAATAACATCAAAAATATTAGATAAATGTGGGCGAGTGTTTATTAGCAGAGCTTCTAATGAACAAATCTCATCAATAGAAAAATCATTCAAGGCAAGTATATCGTATGTAAACAAAGAAAATGGGCTGATCGTTCTAAAAAAAGAATTTAAGACTGTTAAAACTGGCGGTAAAATTGGAATTTTAACTGCAGGGACTTCTGATATTCCAATTGCTGAAGAGGCAAGGATTATTGCTGAAGAGATGGGATGTGAGATTATATCATCTTATGATGTAGGTGTCGCAGGCATACACAGACTTGTTGATTCGCTCAAAAAGATTGTGGATAATAATGTTGATGTTTTAATCATAATCGCAGGCAGAGAGGGCGCTTTGCCTACAGTGGTTGCGGGATTGGTCAATATCCCAATAATAGGCGTACCAACTTCAACAAGCTATGGATTCGGAAAAGATGGGATTGGTGCTTTATCCGCGATGTTACAGACATGTTCATTAGGTTTAGCCGTAGTTAATATCGATGGTGGAATACCTGCAGGAACATTTGCTGCCTTAATAGCCAATAAAATAGCTAAAGAAAGGTATAAGGAAAAATAACTCCTAATTACAATATTTTTGTATCAAGAACTATCTGATACCAATTAGGCCCTATACTTCTAACAATCTTACCAAATTCGATATTAAAAGCGATGTTATGTTCTAATAATTTTTTAGTTATTTTTTCTATACCTTTTGAAATTGGATCTTCTTTCTTATTAGAATGGATAAAATCATAGTAATGAATATGTCCTTTTTTATTTTTCAATGCATTTATTGCAATCCATAATAGTCCATATGATTTTTCAGGCAACGGCATTAAAACTCGATCTGCTTTCTGAAGAAAATATGCATGAGTTAGATTCTCAGCATCTCCGAAAATCGCCACTACTTTCTTTCTTACTTTATTCAGGTTAATATTAATCAATGTCAAGTGAGTTGCTATCGGATTAATATCGATAGAGAATATCTTTAAAGCAGGTGCATAACGAGCAATGATCAATGAGAAACTACCTATACCTCCAAACATATTCAAAACTGTCTCTTTAGTTCTAATTTGATTTGCAATTCTCATTCTTTCAGAACTTAATCTTGGCGAAAAATAAATAAAATCTAAATCAAGATAAAATTTACATCCAAATTCAGAGTAGATAGTATCAGTTTTTTGTTCGCCTAAAAGCCACTTTAACTGTCGTGTTCTATAGTCACCATTAATTCCGGTTGTCTGACATAGAACAGTCTTTATGTGATTGTTTTTTTTGATTATTTCTTTAGCAAACTTTTTAACTTCACTCTCTGTTTTATAAAATTGTCTGATTACTGCAATATCGCCTATGATATCAAAAGAAGGCATGATCTTTAAATTAAACAAAAAATTCTATTTATTCTATTATATTATCTTGTGAGATGCCCAATAGGTGTGATAATTTGGAAAGTAATGATGAATCAGACGTAAGAGGGATTATTTACGAATGTGTTAATTGCAGATCTAGAGTTTCAGCTGAACAGCTTGCAATAACTCCAGAGATAAAGTGTCCTATGTGCGGTTATAGAGTCCTAACGAAGATAAGACCGCCCGTAGTCAAGCATACAAAATCGAAATAAATACTACATTGGTCAAATATTTATGTGGAGCCGCTTAACATTCAAGCCCCCCTTCTTTCAGAACTAACAATTGATATTACATCATTATTTTCTACTGAATGGTCCTCCCCAATTCTCATTTTTTTACGAGCATCAACAGCATAAATAAAACTCTTGCCAAGATCAGTATGAATCATATACGCCAACTGTCTTGCATTAGTACCTTTTTTAATGAGATACACATCAGGAAGAATTTTACCCTTATGATCAGTTAGTTTATCCGCATCAACCACAGGATACACTGTTATCATTTTAAGCAAATCAAAATAAGCAGTATTGATAGATTTTTGAACGCCTGTGGTTCCAAATTTTTTCAAAATATCATTTCTTATTCTTAATAAAGCCGAATTCTGGTCTTCTGTCAATATACTTGGGTTAATTATTTCAAAACCCTCCTCACCCGGCACATAATTTATTATTTTTTTATTCGAAGCTCTTCTTAATGCTAATTCAGCTTCTGCACAACATGGAATTGTCTGATAGCCTTCTTTTCTTAACCTACTCAAATTATCTTCAGCTTCAGGGACATCAATTTTATTTGCAACTATCAGAATGGGTTTTGAAATCTCCCTAAGTAAATGTATGAAATCCAACAATCGTTCATCATCAATATTCTTTGGGTTTTTGATCTCTAATTGTGTCTGCTTTATGGCATCAACAATATCGTTCCTTTTGATTGCCAGACCAGATATATTTTTTTCTAATCCATCAACTAGATTTTTATCAGCACCTTCAGTTCTTCTTATTAACCTATCCCAATCTTTTTTAATAATTTTCAGCAACCACATATCAATTTCTCTTTCAAGGAATTTTATATCCTCAATTGGATCATGTTCCCCGGGCTTACAGATCTTACCCTCGATATCTGTAGCTCCTGAGGCGTCTATTATATGAATTAGAACATCGGCCATTCTTATTTCGTCAAGAAATCTATTGCCGAGCCCTTTACCTTCCCATGCCCCAGGTACTAATCCAGCACAATCAACAATCTCCACAGGTATAAGTCTAGCACCATCAATACAAATTGAATTTATAGGCTCGTCCTTAACTCCGAGTTCTTTGCAAACGCAATTAATTCTAACATATCCAATACCTCTATTGGGTTCTATTGTTGTAAAAGGATAATTTGCGATCTGTGCTTGAGCTAATGTTACTGCTGTGAAGAATGTTGATTTACCAACATTTGGCTTACCTACGATTCCTAACAAATACCCCATAGATAATTCCTTCTTAACTAACGAAGCAATGATTTTGGAACATATTATCAATATTCTTTATTCATGTTCCAAGAATTTATATCAAATTCATTAATTTTATCACTAAAGTTATTATTAATTTAAAGAAAATTAACATACTCCAATATCCATTCTATAGAAAATTTTTATTAAATTAAAAACTTAACACGTCTTGAGTCAATAGATGAAATTATCTAATAATCTCTACTGGTATTACTATGAAGGTTTGAAAAATAATTGCAACACAATTATAATAAAAACTGAGCGTTGCATATTAATAGATCCTGGGCATTTATGGAATTTAGAAAATCTACTTCAAAAGATAAGAAAAGATAAAATAAACCCGAAAAAAATTGATTTTATATTCAATTCTCACTCTCATCCAGATCATTGTGAAAGTACTGAAGCACTATCAAAATATTCTAAAGCAAAAATCTCAATGCATGAATTGGAAGCCAAGTATCTTCAAAATGATGGAGAAATGCTTTTCAAAATGTTTGAACTAAAGGTCCCTAATTTCAATATTGATTTCTTTCTTGAGGACTCATTTGTACTTAATGGAAAAACTTTGAAAATAATTCATACTCCAGGCCATTCTCCAGGAAGTATTTGTATATATTGGCCTGAAATGAAGTTTTTGATCTGTGGTGACCTTATTTTTGCATATAGTTTCGGAAGAACAGATCTTCCAGGTGGAGATCCTTCTCTAATAAAAAAAAGCATAGAAGAAGTATCTAGATTAGATATAGAATACTTACTTCCCGGTCACGGGGACATTATAAAGGGCAAGACTGATGTAAAAAATAATTTCGATTATGTCCTAAAGATAATAGAATATAATTATTAGAGTGTACACTAAATATTACTTTGAAAGAGATGCTTCTAACTCATATATAGAGTTGTAAAATTTGAAAACGGTCTTCACTAAATTAAAAGACCCGAATTTGGAGGACATTGATGAAATCCAAATAAAAAATTTAATCGATATTATACAATTCACAGAAAAAGTTTCTACAAAGTTGCACGCTCAGAAAAGTGAGACTGCTTTATTTGATAAGTTATCAGATGAATTTCGTACTCTAGAAGGTTATACTTTGGCCATCCTCAAATTAAGTGCTGATGGAACAAAAATAAAGGTAGCCAAGATCTCAACACCAACTAAAAGATTGAAATCTGTCGAGAAAATCATCGGAACAAAAATAACAAAAGTTGTGGGCGATTTAAATAGTATGGGCATTATTCATGAAGTTGTCAAGAAGAAAAGTACAGTTTGCATTCCACTTATTGATGCTTTGAATGATGCACTCTCTAAACGATTGTCAATCCCAATAGTGAAGGTTCTAGGATATAAGGATAGATCGGCTATACTCACTCCAATTTATAGGAAGAAAAAGGTATACGGTATTATTGGGATAGTCGCGCCCCATTTGTCTGATTACTTCGTTCCAACTGTAAGAAATCTTGCTGTTCATGTATCAACCGTATTAGAAATGATCGAAGACAATTCAAAAGCAAGCATTATCGAAGAGGAATTAAGAAAAAGTGAAGCTAAATATCGAAGCTTGATTGAAGATGCAGGATCTGGTGTAGCAGTTACTGACATGAGAGGAAGGTTCACTTATGTAAACAAAGCTCTTTGTAAAATGATAGGTCATTCAGAGGAAGAAATGATTGGAAAGAATTTCTATGAATTTCTACATCCAGACGATAAGAAAGAGTTAGTTAAAAAATTTTTAGGCGCATGGAGACATCCCAGAAGAAGATATGATCTAGAATACAGAGTTATGCATAAAGATGGTCATCCAGTTTATATGCATTCCAGCCCAACATTGTATATTCTAAATCGTAGGATAGCTGGTTTTCAAGTAATTGTTAATGATATTTCGGATAGAAAGAAGATTGAGGAAGAGCTTAAAGAAAGTGAAGAAATTTATAGAAATACATCAATCTTCCTAGATAATATTGTATCAAATATGTCAGATTGGTTATTTGTAATTGATGAAGATTACATCATTCGATTTATTAATGAAACTGCAAGGAATATCTATGGCAATATTGTCGGAGAGAAATGCTATAAAGTAGTTAGAAATCTGAAAAAACCGTGCCATTACATAGGCATTCCATGTGAAATACAGCAAATACTTGAAAATGGTAAGGATTATTTTGAAGATACTCGCATGGCCGATAGAGTTGGAAGGATATCGCATGCTCGTGCAAGGCCTACAAAAACATCAGATGGTAAAAAAGCTGTAATATCGGTCGTAAGAGATGTTACAGACGAAAAAAAAACTGAAGAAGCGCTTATAAGAATTGAGCAGGAGAAGACACGTACGAAGATGAAAGATCAATTTATATCAATAGCTTCACATGAATTGAGAACGCCCTTAATTTCGATTAAAGGTTATGTCGATTATATTTTAGCAGGAAAGTTAGGTCCAATTTCAGCGAGAATGAAATTAAGTCTGGATGCTGTTAGGCGTAACACCAATCGACTCATAAATTTAACTGAGGATCTACTAGACATTCGTAGAATTGAATCGGGGAAGATTCAATTAAACATGAAACAAATGGATTTAAGAGATGTTTTGAATCATTGTTTAATTGAAATAAGACCTTTCATTGCTGAAAAAAATCAAGTATTCAATACAAGAATTCCCAATAAAGAATTGAAAGTCAGAGGGGATTTCTATAGATTAAATCAAGTATTAATGAATCTGCTTCATAATGCCACCAAATTCACTCCTAAAAAGGGTAAAATATCGCTACTTGTAAAAGAAAGGAAAAGATATTTCCAAATAGAAGTATCAGACACAGGTATGGGTATTAAAAAAGATGATATGAAGAAAATATTTCTACCGTTTGCTGAAATAAAAAAAGAAACATTTGTTAAAGGAACTGGTCTTGGTCTAAGCGTATCCAAAGGATTAATCGAAGGTCATGGTGGTAAGATATGGGCCGAATCCCCAGGTGAAAAAAAAGGATCTGTATTTATTTCTACAATACCAAAATTCAATAGTAGTCGGTAGAATAAAATTGCCTGATAGAATCTTAATCGTAGAAGATGAAATTGATACATTGAATTTAGCTAAGATGATCTTAGAAGGTGAAGGATTCGATATCATTACAGCAGCCAATGGGGAAGAGGGTCTAAAGAAAGTAATCAATGAATGGCCTGATCTTATTCTTTCAGATTTAGTAATGCCCATCAAAAGTGGAATAGAGCTATGCAATGCATTAAAAAGCAATCCTAGAACAAAATTGATTCCGATAGTAATATTTACTGTACTGGGTAGAGATGTCGACAAAAAAATGTGTGAAGATGCAGGTGCTGAGGGGCATCTCATAAAACCTTTTACTCAAAATAACTTAATGTCTGAAATAAACAAACAACTAGAAAGAATTAGATTTGATAAATTTTCTAGGTTATTAGAATTAAACCATAAATCAATTGAAAATCATAATTTTCTACTTGAATTTAATCCAGATACTCAATATGAAAGATCAATAAGAGATTTTTCAGTCGAAGCACGCTCCAATAGTAAAGCGATAATTACTATGGCCCCAAAGTCAGGTGTAATTCATAAGCTACTTAAAGACGAAGAAGGAATTGAATTTTATCAGACCACGGAAATGATTATTTCACCTATTCTAGAAAGTCAGAACAGGAAGAAAATAGCGTTAATTTACGATAATATATCAGAACTAATAGTTTCGATCGGTTTTAATCAAGCGCATAGCTTTATAAGAAAGACTCTAGAGTTATTAGCGGAATACAATTCCACTTCACTATTTTTATTCAATCCAGAGGCTCATTCTACAAATGAATCCAATAGCATCAGAAATCTATTCAGTAATAGGTTAGTATTTGATAAGGATGGATTAAGAGTAATCAAATTAACTTGATAAATTTCTGGTCTCGGGTAAATAGATGTGCATAAAGTGAACAAAAGAGTATAAAAAAGTAGAGAAGTTATTAACTCCTAAAAAAATCGACTAAATATTTCATCTTAATTATTGGCCATAAGACCAAACCCAGAAGCTTCCAGGATTGTGAGCTGCATCGACTATTCTATAAGTCGGGTCTTCTTCAAACCAAGCGCATGGACCTGTCTGATTGGTTACGGCCAAATAGGAAGGTTCTTGGTAAACTGCGGGATAACATTGTGCATATGAATATATTGCCGGAGAACAGTTAATTCCATAAGCAGTTGGGTATGAAGGCCAATAATAAGGCATAATTGCAGATCGTATAGGGACTATTGACATCTTAAAACACCAAAATTTTTTTACCAAAATAGGGGTACTAATCTTAAGATTATGTAGTACAAAAGATTTTCTATTTTTTAACCATTTAACTATTATTAGGTATTTCTTTTGTCCTAATGACAGGGGCTTTGAGATCCTTACTATTAAATTCTTCTGCCAATAGCTTTTTTAGTTTGTTACATCCCTTCGAGAATTCATCGATTGAAAACCATACCAAAATTGATATCTTAACATATTGTTCCTTAAAATCGTCTATGCTAATAATTGATTTTGGATCCTTTAATGCTTCTGGCACATTGTCCAAAACTCTATAACAAATCTCTATGGCCTTATTAAAATCAGAATTGTAATCAACATACAAATCAATTGATGCTCTCCTAACATCGATTGAATAATTTTTTATTATTGATGTTCGAACTTTTGAATTTGGAATTGTAACAATTTCACCACTCCAAGCTTTAATTCGCACTCCGCCTATTTCAATATCTTTTATAGTACCACCTATGTCGCTGATCATTACAGAGTCGCCAATTTTAAACGGCCGATATACATATAAGAGCAATCCAGTAAGCATATCGCTAACTACATCTCTAGTAGCCATTCCTATTACTATGCCAGCAAACCCAACTGCCGCAAATGCTCCCCATAATATATCTTCTAATCCAAATACTCCAAGAATAATGAAGATAACTATTAACCATAAAATTATTGAAAAAAATCTCTTTAAAGGAGTTCTATGATGGATGTCCAAATCAGCTCTGTCACTAAATTCATCAATTGATTTTTGAACAAAGAATCTGTTTATTAAATATCCTATTACAATAATTATTGCGCTGAGTATTGTTTCAATTAAATAAGGTGTTGTATTTATGATCGCAAAAGCTGATATGATCGTGTCATTAAAATCTACCAATTATATTTAGCACCATTTGAACTGATTATTGAATTCAGATACCCATATTAAGAATATCAATCAAAAATGAAGAGATTTTTTTTCATCTATGAGAAAAATCAGAACCATGCAACCAGTATCCCTAATCACTTTCTCAGTTCTGCTTTTATGAAACATTTTATGGAATTTACCTCTTATTCTCCTCTTCATCATGAGGATAATAGAGCACCCACTTGAATTGGTTTCTTCAATTATTCCATCTTCAGCGCTCCTAGAAATAACCACCTTTAATTCGGTATTGAAGTCCTGAGAATTTAACCAATCAACGATAGTTGAGTATTTAATTTTTGCATTCTCGATTTCTTTCTTAAATGGAGAGGTATCTATGGGCAAGGTCATACTTGGAATCTCGACAACGTGAAAAAGAGTCACTCTAAGATTGTCTTTCGGTAAGATGCTCAATGCTTCGATGAGTTTTTCTTTATCAATGAAATTTGAAATTGGGATAATAATCTTAATCTCTTGTTTGTAATTATTTATTTTCAGAATCAATAACACTCCAAAAGTGTTCTTCTAATCAACTATGTTAATTGATTAATTGTCATTATTTAACTTCTGCTGATTCTTCTTACTACCATCAACTTTCCTGGATATTTAGCTAATGTTTTCCTAATAGATTCCATACGATCTTTCTCAAGATTTCCCTTTACTGTTTTTCTTTTAATTAAGACTATAGAGTCGTATTCATTATTGTCAATTTCCTCTTCTATACGCTTGCCAATTGAACCTATTCTTACTAATGCATTACATTCAAATCCTTTTGCGTTAAGCATTCTTGAAATTCCATTTAATTCCTTAAAGGTCTGATTCCGAATTTTATTGATTTGCTCAAATGCATGCTCATCGTTTATCGAGAGCCCTAAATCCTTTGGATCAATTATATTAAGAAGTGTAAGAGAAAATCTCGTATCTATCGCATCAATTATTGACGAGACAATCTCGTCTTCTTTCTCTGGAGATCTTAAAAGTACCAAAGCGTTCATATTATAACCGCTAGGTTGAATTTCTTTACTAATTCCACTTTTAATTATTGGAAGGCTATATTTTCGTCTGAAAATTAGATAAATGCAAAGTCCGGTAAACAACCAAATGACACCGAGTAGCCTTCCACCTGAGTGATACATTATAACTAAGAGCCAAAGAATGAAACAAGAAAATGCGCCAATAAGGCTAATTATAGGAACAATAATTTTCCTTCCCCTAAATCCTAGGACTATATCACCTTTAAGCTTCCAAGGCCTATATGCCTCAGGTTCTTTATTTCTTAAAACAATAAGGCAGATATTGACGATTATATACGACAACAAAGCTCCAAAATTGTAAAGATCCGCTATGAAATGTAATTCACCTATCAATGCCATGGCCGCTCCTAATATGCTAAAAACAATTATGGTCCGATGGGGGGTTCTAAATTTTGGATGAATATTGAAAAACCATCTGGGCAATAGCTTGAATCTACCCATTGAAAATACAACTCTTGATGCTCCTATTATACCTGTATTTGCTGACACATAGCATATGGAGAATCCTGCAATTGCAATGATAGGTGCAATATAACCACCAATAATTGGAATGGCCATTGCTAGTGTTGTAACTGGATTAGCTTGAGCGGCGGCAAGATCTTCCCAAGGCATTATTCCCATACTTATAGTTGATAGACCTATTGCAAAGACCATTACAGAAATTATTGAGAGTTTGCTAGCTCTTGGTATCCATCTATAAGGTCTCTTTGTTTCCTCAGCAGCTTGTGCGATAGATTCAATTCCTATAAATGAGGTCATTGCTAAAGTGACGCCGTAGATGAAATTCTGACTTGAAATTGAAACATTTGAAAGAATGTAAGAAATGTGAGGGAATGAAAAATCAGTTCCAAAGATGAAGATTTGGGTCAAGAATCTAGATAAATTGAAAGCCAATAGGAATCCAAATATCAGAATTATCGATTGGACTAAAAGCCCAATCGTAACCAATATTTCGTTAAAAGTGGAAGATTCCTTTATTCCAACTATATTAAGAAAGAGAAGAATTAGTACGAGCGAACACGCTATTACACCCATTAGTGGAAGATTGAAACCTATACCAAGAACATATATCGGTATAGATATAGTTCTTAAAATTGGGAAGAAAAAACTCAGATATCCTGTAGCTGCAAGAGAGAAAAGTGCGGTACAAACAATATAGTCAAGCATGACAGCCCAGCCGGCGATAAATCCAGTAACGTCATTAAAAGCTTTCATTGCATAAACTTGTGCACCCCCTGCATATGGATAGATTGATGCAAGTTCAGCATAAGCTAAACCAGTGCAAACATAAGTCATTGAAGCTATCAAAAAAGCTAGTGGCGATGCTCCAGCAGCATAAAAAGCTACAAGTCCAAGAGCAATAAAGATATCAGCCCCAACATCCGCATATCCCATGCAAAAAGAGCCGTACCAACCTATGTCTCTTTTTAGAGCGTTCTTATTTTCATCCAAATTTCTTCATCTTTCAAAAATATTAGTTATTAAGGAAATAAACAGTTCAATAGAATTTTAGAAATAATCCTTTACATCAGATATTGAAGATTTTATTATCGATGCTGCGTCCAAAAGTCTTTTTCTTATTTCTTCATCGAAGTTCAATTCAATTATTCTTTCAATACCATTCTTACCGAGTATTATTGGCAACCCGATCGCAACATCCTTAAGACCATATTCGCCATGAGGAATGACTGATGCACTAACAATTCTATTTTTTCCTTTTAAAATGGATTCTACCATAAAGGCAATAGCTGAGGATGGACCATAAACCGTACTACCTTTTCGACTTATCACATCCATTCCACCAGTTTTAGTTTTTTCAACGATTTTCTCAATGCGATCTTTTTTCATCATATATTCTATGGGAATGCCTGATATAGAAGTAAAATCAGTCAATGGGATCATATGGTCTCCATGTTCCCCGATAACGAAACCGTTGACATCTTCCCTTGAGATTCCAACTTCGTTCGCTATAAGAGAACGATATCTAAGAGAGTCAAGCAAACCACCCATCCCAAATACTCTGTTTTTTTCAAATCCAGATTTTTTGAAAGCTATGTAAGTCATAATATCTACAGGATTGGTAACCATCATGATTTTGCATTCTGGGGCATATTTCACTATTTTTTCAACTATAGATGAAATTATTTTTGCGTTTGTTCGTGTAAGATCAAGTCTAGATGTCCCAGGTTTTCTAGCAGAACCGGCAATAATGATTACTAATTCTGAGCCTTTCAAATCTTCAAAATTAGTGCTGCCTTTAATCTTTCCATCAAATTGTAAGATTGGTGATGCCTGAATCATATCCATCGCTTCGCCCTCAGCCAGCTTATCGACAATATCTATCAGAGTAATATCCGCAATATGCATCCGAAGCATATTCAAAGCAGCGATAGTACCTACTCTTCCTGCCCCAATTATCGATATCAATTGAATTTCACCAAGCAAAGATATATTGTGCGCTAATCTCTGTATGAATAAGAATATTTTAATTTTCTCAAATTGTTTTTTTTTAGTGTGAATTTAACAATTAGATTGACCGCAAAAACTATAAATCTATTATAATTATCAAATATATTATCTAAGAGAAAGCGTTATCTAATAGTAATACTTGAAAATAATTGTGGGTTATAATAGTTGAATTCTAGGAAGGAAAATAATCACAAATCGGAAGGAACAAATCTACTTTATAAAATTGCCGCAATATCACTCATGATGAGTATGAACAAGTATAGATCCTTCAATTTCTATACGGCCCTTAGACAAACTAAGAATGTTTTGGATTATTTCAAAAAAATGTTAGAAAATAGATTGAATGGTCCGATATTTGCGGATTATGGTTCTCTAAAAGAAACAGTGCTGTTAAAAGATAAGCATTTTTACTATGGAGGTTACCTTGCGGCTCTAAGTTCATATCCTATTCTTTACAAAATCGACGACAAGATGATATTCGATGCCATGTTAGCAAAAACAGCTGCAATAACTAGCATAAAAATTCTAGACAATATAGACGATGTGCATTATAATAAATCAGATTCAGTCGATTCTCAAGTGAAGCATTTACAGGCATTTACTAGCAAACATTTTGAAATGCCCCGAGCTAAAGAGTTCTATGATAGAGCAGAAAATTCGTGTTACGAGATCGCAAGATGGGTATATCAGATTGCTAGTAAAGACCTACCTCAATCTTCACCAACATGGAAAATCTACTTAGAAGATTTCCAAAGGTACATTGATGGACAAATTAAATCAATGAATGCTAAGAAGGATTTGAATGAGGATAGGCCCACAATTAAGGATTATATACAAAAAATTAATGAAAAAAGTGTGGGGCGAATATGGATAGACATAGATTTCTGCTTACTAGAACAATCTCTGGGAAGGCTCACTGATGAAGAGTTATATGTAATTCAAAAAGTCAGAAAAGCTGTAGATTTTCTATTTAAAGGTTGTAACATTTATGATGACGTTGCGGATTTGGAAGAAGATCTTTCTATGAATATAATGAACAGTGTGGTTTTGCTAGGATTAGATAGAGGGTATATAGATGAAGATGACGTTCACTTAGATAAGAAAAAACTATTTGTAAAACTTAAACAAAGCGGAGCAATAGATGAAACAGTTCAATTGGGAGATGTCTTATTCTTAGAGGGGATAAAACCTTTAGAAAAAACAGAAAAAATTAGCGGCCTTGTAGATTTAAGCGCCCTTATTCAAAATGCGAAAATCCTTAGAGCATTTGCAATTCGAAAATGGATGTTCCGCGAAAAGAGTGCTAGTAGTTTCCTTAATACAATGAAATCTTTCAGCGACCATAAGCGCTTTAGAATACCAGAAAGTGTCATAAAATACCAATCATATATTTAGCGGACTTTTTCCTAAAATATTAACTCTTGAAAGTTTAAAATGCCTCTAGCAGAATGGACAAAATATTTTATTTACTAAATTTCCATCTCTACATCTAGTGGTTAACTAATCGGCTAGAGGATTAAATTCAACAATTAAATAGAATGTGAATTTTAATTTTAGCTAGAAAATCTTCATATTAAGAAGGAAAGAACGATATCATGGCAATTGGCATTTTTTTGGATTTGGATGGAACTCTTGTTGATTCAATGCCTTTACTTAAGCAATCATTTAATGAAACCTTAGAAAGCGAAGGGCTCTATATTGATAAAGAAACAGAGGAAATAATTGGAGACAATCTATCTCAGATCATGGGTGGAAATTCAAGAGGTTTCACAGATTTTTTTTTAGTATGGAGATTCATAAAGCATGTTAATGGTCCAATTCTGAAAAAGATCAAAATTGCCTTAGTTTCAAGTAGAAAACTTAAAAAAATTGCGAATTCAGCACCCTTCATCAAAGGTGCTGATATAGCTATTAAATCAATGAAGCAAAACAAAGATGTAAAAATAGGAATAGTAACTTCAAGAAGTAAGCAGGATGTTCTTTCTAGATTAAATAAATCAGAACTAAAAAGTGATATTGATGTAGTTGTTACGAGGGATGATGTGAAAAAATTAAAACCTTCTCCAGAGCAAATACTCGTTGCTTCAAAGAACTTGGGATTACTTCCTAGAAATTGTGCTATCATAGGAGATATGTCAACTGATGTAGAAGCAGCAAGAAAAGCCGGTTCTATTGCTATTGGTGTGGCATCTGGAATTTTCAATAAACAATTAGTACAATCTAATCCAGATTTCATAGCTCAAAGCATAATTGATATACCAGATGCTTTAGATGAGATAATTAACAGGATTGAAAATCATGAATAGGATTAACCTTGCTTTCATTTTATTAACGAGAGAATAATAATGAAAAAAACTGACAAGTACGAATCCATAGTTGAATTAGCACGAAGAAGGGGTTTCTTCTGGCAATCGTATGAGATCTATGGGGGTTTAAGTGGATTTATTGATCTAGGTCCATTTGGAGTGGGTTTGAAGAGAAAAATTGAGAATAAATGGAGAAGATTTTTTAAAAATAAAGTTGAAATGGTTGAAATCGGTACTCCGATAATAACACCATTTGATGTATTTGAAGCTTCGGGCCATATAGAAAATTTTAACGATCCTATGATTGAATGCAGTAGTTGTAAAAGGAAATATCGAGCAGATCATATTCTTAATGATTATGAAATTCCTGAAACAGAGTCCTTAAGTCTGGAGGAAATTGAGCAAGAAGTTAAAAAAAATAAAATCAAATGTTCCGAATGCGATGGTGAATTATCTAAACCGATAAATTTTCAGACGATGTTTCAAACTACAATTGGACCATATAGTGAATCTGTAGGTTACGGAAGACCTGAAACTGCTCAAGGGATGTTTATTAATTTTAAGCGCATAAATGAAACGATGCGAGGCAAGTTCCCCATAGCTATTATGCAGATCGGGCCTGCGTTAAGAAATGAAATTTCTCCAAGACAAGGTCCAATTCGATTAAGAGAATTTACATTAATGGAGTTTGAATTTTTTTTTGATCCAGAGAATCAACATTGCCCTAAATTGAATGATGTAGAAAAAGAGCAAGTAAACATACTACATGAAAAAATCAAACTTAAGAATAAAGATAATTCAGACCAACTCACCATTAAAACTGCCCTCGACAAAGGTATTATTCTTAATGAATGGCTTGCCTATTTTATGGCTTTATCTCAAAGATTTGTACTTGAATTGGGAATACCTCTGGATAAGCAAAGATTCAATGAGAAGTTGTCTAACGAAAGGGCACATTATTCTTCTCAGACATTTGATCATGAGGTTTTACTTGAAAGATGGGGCTGGGTCGAAGTAGCTGGCCATGCGCTTAGAAGTAATTATGATCTTTCTAAACATATGGAAAAGACCGGTGTTGATTTGAGCTTTTTTATGCAGCATGAGAAACCCATAATTCAGAAAAAGAAAATTGTAAAGCCAGTCAAAGACGTATTAAGCTCTAAATTTGGCAAAATTGATAAAATAATTCAATTATTACAGAATGTAGACGCTGAAAATATTGAGAAAGGTTTCAAAGAAAAAGGCGAGTACAAAATCGGAGATTATTTAATTCATCCAGATGATATAAAAATAGATTCTAAGGAAATTAAAGAGACGGGAAGAAGATTTATCCCTAATGTTGCCGAACCTAGCTTTGGTCTTGAAAGGCTAGTATATGCGACTTTAGAATACGCTTATTCTAAAAATGAGGATAGAGTTGTATTAAAGATTCCAAAAGACATTACCCCTATCCAAGCAATAATTCTACCTTTGGTTAGCAAAGATAAACTACCAGACATTGCAAACAAAATATACGGCAGATTAACGGAAGAAGGCTTTGATGTAATATATGATGAAGTTGGTTCTATAGGGCGCAGATATGCTAGAGCTGATGAGATAGGAATTCCGATAGCTATAACGATAGATTATCAAACAATAGAGGATGGCACTGTTACCTTGAGAGATAGAGATAGTTGGGAGCAAAAACGAGTAAAAATCGAAGAGGTCCAAACCTCGCTCAAGTTTTAATTTAAATCGCTCTCTTTATCTTTGACCATTAATTAAATCAGTCATAAAAAATATAGTGCGGACTTGATTAAGCCTACGCCACGAAATGGTTATTTTTGAATATCAGTAGTGGTATAGGGCCAGTATTATCAAACCAAGTATTGTAAGTACAAGGCTACCAGGACTAACCTTTCTCTTTGTTAGATATTCATAGCCTACCATAGTAGACATTGGCAAAACGAATGCAAGCAATAGGTTTCCTGCTAAGACACCAGGAATAGCGGTCAGCATCAATATTACCGCAGCAGGGGCTTTCTTGAAATCTAGTTCATAAAAGACATTCATAAGTATAAAACCGGATACTGCTGCCAATGCAGGTGCTGTGGCCCATGTTAGGAATTCTGGGGGGAATTTCGAGAAGAAAGGCGTTAATATTAACATTGGAATAAAAGCTATAGCGGTTATAATGGCTGCTAAACCGGTTTTGGCACCTGCTGCTACTGCACCTCCGCTTTCTATATATGTTCCAACTGTAGGTTGACCGAATAGAGCGCCAACAGCTGTTGATACACCTTCTGTATGCATTACTTTCTCTATAACTTGTTCTTCGTTTTTTATTTTTAATGGAGTTACCAGTGCTTTGAGTGTGTCTGTAACGTCTACCAGCTCTACCAATAAGAATATCAGAATAAATTGGGGATATTGCCATGCGCCAAGAAAGTCCAGTTTCATTATTATCGAAGATGGGTCAGCTATACCAAATGATGGACTCGGCATTTGAAGACCAAAGATTGTAGGTCCAAGTATCAAAGCAATTATAATGCTTACCAATATTCCAATTCCCCTTACGCCCTTTGGAAGTTTCTTATACATGAGAATTATCAATGCCGAAAGTAAAAGAAATAGAATTGCGCCTAAGGATCTGAAATCACCTGGTATAGTTGGTAAGCCAGGCAGTGTATTTGCTTTAAATAATCCACCATCGAATATAGCTAAGTACAGTAAGAATAATGCAACAGCGAATCCCCATGTTAGTCCTAACTCTATTGGTGTTGCAGCGGCTAACCTTTTTCTAAGCCTGGTTACTGTTATTATAAAGAATAGTATTCCAGCCTAAAAAACAATACCAAGCGCAGTTTGCCAAGGAATATCCCCATAAACTACCAAAGCAAAGGCGAAAAATGCATTCTCCCCCATATAGACGCTTTGAGCGAAGGGTACTTTAGCATATAGTCCGTTTGCCAAAGTGAAAAGCATCGTCAAGATTATTGTTGTAGTTAATAAGGCTCCAAGATCCATTCCAGTTGCAGAAAGAATTCCAGCATTTAGTATTGGTGCATAATAGAGCAATAACGCACATACGATTCCGCCAAGTATTTCTCCACGCATAGTTATGCCTGTTATATTAGGATATGCTAGCCCTAGCTTATGTACAAAGCTTGTTTTTTTTGAGGACATTTTTTTCTCCAATTATTTTTAGCTCCTAAGTTAATACTGGTCATAAAAGCCCTAATTTGAGTGTAACCATAAAAAAATATTTTATCTGGAGCAAAGACCATATTTATTTTTGGCTTTGAATTTAAAATTTATCGGTTATATTTTGAGTTCAGCATCGTATCTAATCATAAATTTAAATTATATTATCGCAACTTATTATTTTAGACTATAATATTCTTGATGAAGCTGAGAATCTAATGACATTTCCACGCGAAGCTGAAGATTCCATAAGAAGACGAATACTGAAGATTTGCCAAGATCATGCACGCATTGTTGTAGAAATAAATAGAAAGCTTGTTTTGATGTTTGAATCTGTAGTTGATGGAAGACGCAATGAAGTGAAAAAAAATCACGATGAATTATTTAAGTTAATTGAAGAGGCTGATGAGATTAAGAAGACGCTTTTGGCAGAAGTAGCTACCGTAGGTGCATTATTGATTAATAGGGAAGATTTCCTAAGGTTGATCTTTAAACTAAGTGAAATGGCAGATAGTATAGAAGGTGTTGCATTTAGGTTATTGCATTGTTCATGTGAAGGTGAGCAGAAGAAGTGTCTGGCAGGGGCATCAAAGATATCATCACTCGTTTTAGAGGAAACCTCCAAAATGAGAGAGACTATGCTTTCATTGAGTTTTAATCCTGAAAAAGCGATGGAAATGGCTCTTGTTGTTGAGAAAATCGAAAGGGATGTTGATTCGAATTATAGAAATTTAACAGAAGAAATCTTGAATAGTAAGATGGAAGTTCATAGTCTGCTAGTAATGAAGGATATAATCGAGCGATTAGAAACCATAGCGGATCTAAATGTCGATATGATAGACTTAATAAGACTCTTGGCCATTTCGGGCTAGTAAAATGAAGCGTAAAATCGATACAGAACTTATTGGGACTAGGCTTATCGTTTGGGATACAAAGTCTGGAATGGAGCTTTACAGATCAGGCTTCTATGGAAAGCCAGTAGGCATCCCAAAACCAAAACCAGATAAAGATTTTAAGGTTCCATTAATGCTTGATTTGATGGAAGGACTATACCTATTTGAAAATGGAAGAATAAAAGTAACTTCGCCTAGAACTAAAAAAAAATTGAAAAAAAGCACTCTACTATCAAGGGCAAAGAGAACTTATAGAAGGTTTGAATTAGCCTACACTGTTTATAAAGATCTCAGAAAAAAAGGCTACATAGTGACGCCTGGAATAAAATTTGGAGCTGATTTTGCTGTTTATGAGAGGGGACCAGGAATTGATCATGCGCCATTTATAGTATCAGTTAGGACAAACCAAGAAAAAATGGGGACTTTCGATGTAGTCAGGGCAGGAAGGCTCGCCACTACAGTCAGAAAACAATTCGTAGTAGCCACACCTGCTAAGAAGAATGGAGAAGTTAATTATTTAATTTTTAGTTGGTTTAAAGCCTAATAGTCTTCTAGTCGATATATTGCAAAGAGCGGGATTAGAAATCTAGGTTTTGAAAAGTAACTAGCTTCAAACATATTTATGACAGAAATAGCAGTACCATCTTTCATATAGTGGTATCCATGTTGCAGGAAGACCGCAGTATCTGCATATCTTCATGGGTACAGATTCTACAACAGGCATAGCAAAGTTAGAATAGTAAGAATAAGTGGCTGGAGGGTAACTAACATAATAGGGGGAAATATATGCGCTCATAATTCTAACACCCTCGATTAAATATTTTTATTGATAATTAACAAAATTTAAGCTTTGGCAATCATTTATTTTTGTTTTTAAAAATCGCTTTATCTCTAAACAAGGGCCTATAACAGGGCCCATATGCTATAAGACCTTCATTTCCTTCATAATCTAACCGTCTAATCACGGATTCCATAACCATTCCCTTTTTGAGATCATTTTTTTGACAATCAACGATCAAAACTTTCCCTTGCTTGAAAAGATCATAATTATGAAGCCACCGCTTCCGCATTGGTAGGTCTTCAAATTCAACCAACTCTCCCCACCTTGGTATTTTTATTTCCTGTAATGATCCTGCACAATCATGTTGTAGACATTTATCTCTAATTGGATAGTATATTCTATTACAGCCGAAACATACTTGGAGAGATAGAGACTCTTCAGTTGAAGCCTTTAATTTACCAATTATCCTAGGAAATACCAGATTTTTCTTCTCTCTACTAATTCTCTCAGAATAATTCCTTGTATAAGTATCAAAATCTATCTCGGTTCTTCTATCGACATAGTCTTGAACAGAGGGGATACGTTTAGTCTTATTGTCCTTAATTCCTTCTTCAACTCGTATCCAAGTTGCCATCGTTGCTACCCCTGAACCATATGATGTAGCTAAGATATTTTGTCCGGGTTCTGCTTTATCTAGAATTGAGGATATGGCTATCATCGTTGATGCTGCATAAGTATTTCCTGTATCTAAAACCCTGAACCAGGGCTTAACTTTCTTTTCAATATCATCAAATGTCAATCTCAATCTATCTGTTAAGGATGTATCGTGAGGTACCTCGATCTTGGGTTGGGCTAAGGATTTGCAGACTTTCAACGGCATATACCCAGAAGGTTGGTGGAAAGTAATGTAATCAAAGTCACTTAGCTTTACATCAGGATGTCTTCTCAACAACCCTTCAATAGCACAAATAACATGCTGTATATAACATTCAACAGTTGTTCTACCAAAATGGTTTGGAACCATTGCCTCATCCCTTCGGAAAAAATCTAAAAAGAGATCTGAGCATGGAACCATATCGACTATAGACGCAACCAAATTCTCTTTTCCAATCACAAAAGCTGACGCACCTGCTCCACAAGAATACTCTAAGGCATCGCCTTTTGGAGCTTGAGAAATATCTGCGCCTATCGCCAAACCATAATCCATCATACCGGCTTCTACTTGCGCTTTTACAAAGTTTACACTCTGCATCCCTGCATTGCATGCTCCCTCAACATCCGCGACAAATACATCTTTGCCCATCCCAACAAATGAAGCAGCATGCCTTGCTGACAAGCCCACAGCATAGGGTTTGGACTCGGTACCAACAACAACTGACTTTATTTTATCCAAATCCAATTGAGACATTATTAGAGCATTCTCTGAAGCTTCAGTAGAAAGTGTCGTAGTATCTTCAGTGAAACTTGCTATTGATTTATACTTTAGTAGTAATCCTTTGTTGAGTTTTTCTATGAAATCGTCTAAATCCTGCCTTTTACCTTCCCGTTTTCTAGCGATTTCCTCAGTTGCCATTCTCTCATATGGTATGCATACACCATATCCGACAATTCCTACAGCATCTTTTTTCATTGTTTAAAACACTTCAAAACATTCAGAGGATAATCGTGATCTCTGATTGAATTAAAACCACATAATCTGAATATCAAGTATTTATGGTTTACGACCTTATGTTTAATTTGCTTATATTTCAATATATTCTCAAAAAATAGGGATAAATTTAAAATTAGCCTTGTTTATCTGTTACTTTCTATGAGCGACTCCAAAAAGAAACCGCGCAGATCTAGAAAATATGCTATCGAAACATATGATCTGTGGAAAACGTACAAGACAGCGTATGAAGAAGTGCATGCTTTACATGGTATAGATTTGAAGATAAAAAATGGAGAGATGGTCGCTGTTGTAGGTCCATCAGGCAGCGGAAAATCAACATTGTTGAACATGATAGGAGCGCTTGATCGTCCTTCAAAAGGAAGGATTTTGATCGATAATACAGATATTACACGCCTAAAAGAATCTACTCTCGCAAGATTTAGAAATAGAAAGGTAGGATTCGTTTTCCAGACATATAATTTGATAGCTAGATCTAAAGTAGAAAAAAACATAGAGTTACCTGCTATAATGAGTGGCACAACTAAGAAAGCCCGAAAAAATCGTGTCAAAGATCTCTTAGAGTTGGTAGGTTTGGGAGGGATGCAAAATCGTAAACCAAATACGCTTAGCGGGGGTCAGCAACAGCGTGTTGCAATTGCTAGAGCACTCGTTAACGAGCCCACTTTTATACTAGCTGATGAGCCAACTGGTAATTTAGACTCCAAAACAGGTGATGAAATAGCAAATATTCTGATTAAGATTAACCAAGAGAGAAAAGCTACAATAGTAATAGTGACCCATGATCTTGAATTAGCAGATAAAACGCAAAGAATATTGCATCTTAGAGATGGAAAAGTAGAAAAAGAAACTGAAGGATTCTCTTATCCAATGAAGAATTTCAAAGATAAATAATTTAAAATAATTTTTGTAATTTGTAATCTGAAAATATAAAGGAAAAATATCTATGAATTTAATTGAATTATTCAAACTTTCATTTGGAGCTTTAAATGAAAGAAAAGTTAGGTCCGGACTCACGGTACTAATGGTAGTTATCGGTGTCGCGCTTATGACCTCTTTGAACGGATTAGGAGCCGGAATGGATAATTTTATCGATGACCAGCTGGGTACTTTGGGAGCCAATATACTCATTATTACTCCATCAGATTCAGGTACTGCATTTGGTCCGCCACAAGAAACACCTGAAACTAAATTGACTTCTCAAACAGTGCAGACAATCGAACGAGTGCATGGAGTAGAGCATGTTATTCCTTATTACACTGGAGTAGTGACAATGAGATCTAGCGGTGAAGAAAAGACAGTTACTATAAGAGGCATGGATATGGACAAAATAGATTATATAGCCCCTAATGCTGAGCTTGAATCCGGTTCACTTGTATCCACCACAGATTCTGTTGGCATGAACTTGGGATACTATATAGCTTATCCATCAGACCTCGATAAACCATTTGCTAAAAGAGGACAATCAGTTACTGTTGAATATACTCTTGTTGAGATGGAAGGAGATAGAGAAAAGCTAGTAGTAGAAAAAAAGAGCTTTCAAATTAAGGGCATCTTCAATGAGACGGGGAATATGAATCTCGATAATTTCGCTTACATATCCCCTGCAGCTGCAAATGCCTTGTTTGATAAAAAAGGTGTGTATGATGGAATTTATGCAATCACAAAGGATGCAGATGATAACGAAGTAGTAGAGGAAAGGATCAGAAAGATCTATGGAAAGAATATAGGAATTATTTCTCCTAAAGCATTAGCTGAAACCATAAAAGATGTTATGGCCCAATTCACAGGTTTTATTGGCGCAGTTGCTCTTGTATCCATGTTTGTTGGAGCGGTAGGTATAATAACAACGCTCTATACATCGGTTATGGAACGAACTAGAGAGATTGGATTATTAAAAGCAATAGGTTATAGCAATAGAACAATACTTATTATGTTTCTTACTGAATCTATAGCGATAGGTCTTTTAGGAGTAGTGTTGGGATTATTGGCTGGTGCAGGTGGTGCGTACGCTTTGGTACAGTTTTTAATGCAATCAGATCCTGAAGCTCAGTCTAGTTCGCAATCTGGTGCAACTATGAGCCCCGTTTTCAGACCAACAGATGTGTTAGAAGTATTTCTCCTAGCGTTTATTTTGAGTGTTATAGCAGGTCTCTACCCTGCTTGGAGGGCTTCCAGACTTAGTCCAATCACAGCTTTAAGAAAGGAGTGAAAAGAGTATGTATATTAAATTGAAAAGTTACAAATGGATCTTTTTATTATCGATATTATTAATTCCCTTTTCCATAGGTTCAATTGAGACATCTAAAGGTCAGACTACAAATTTAGAAGTCAAAGTATATCCAACAACACTTGATGCAGGATATAATACCACTGTGACCGTTGACGTAATCAACGAGTTTGAACCAATATATGATGTTGATGTAAGTTTAAGTTTCTCATCACCGTCTCAAACAGATATGATGGCAGCTGCGCCTTCTGATGCTCCTGTAGTGATAGGAACCGGAAATTTCAAATTTGAAAAGATTGAAGAGGGAGAATCAGTAAGAATCGATCCAGTAGTTTTCGCTAGTAGAGATTCCTCAGGTAAAGGGTATTCATCCTATGTTACGATATCCTATAAACGGCTTGGTTATGTATCGACTCAATCTGAATCTCATGTCGTGGGTTTCTATGTGAAAGGCCAGATAGACATGATTGTTTACGAGTTTTCAGTTGAACCGGATCCAGTGGTTGCTGGTTCTGAGATTATAATCACTGCAAGCTTATTGAATAAAGGAACCATAGAAGCCAGCTATACAAATGTTAGCTTAACTCCGAATCCAATATTGATCCAAAAACTTGAAAGCTACAGCTACATAGGCGAGGTGGATCCCAATTCACCTGCACCATTTACTCTCGAAGCATTAGCCAAAGAAGATACTGGAGAAGGAAAGTATCCTGTTAATATAAGAATTGAATATGAGGATGAGGAATCAAAAGTATACGTGATTAATAGGGAAATAGAGATCTATATAGTTGAATCCATCGAAGAAGAAGGCCCTCAATCAACTTCTGATTTGATAGTTGATTTCATCAAAGGGAATTTAATTTTCCTGTTGATAGGAATAATCATAGCCATAATATTGATTATCCTTTTATTAAGACGACGAGCGTCTAAGGAAGAATTTGAATAATGTGATTCTTATTCGTTAACTTAGGAAGTGTGCGCGCTCAAGGAGCATGACCTTTGAAATCTTCAAGCAAAAGATATTTTATCATTTGCCTGATAATTCTTCTTACGATCAATAAACCGATAATCAC
>Ga0209427_10000185_pt1 | contig 61127 bp, 63 predicted proteins | sample DeeMarSWOR136_30_FD_187465 | JGI IMG/M metagenome (GOLD analysis project Ga0209427, IMG submission 187465) | Marine sediment microbial communities from White Oak River estuary, North Carolina - WOR-1-36_30 (SPAdes) (version 2) | ecosystem: Environmental > Aquatic > Marine > Intertidal zone >...
GGCGAGGATGGTATCATAGAAACTGAGGTCGAAGTTATGGGTGGTGACGTTCTCATTGGCAGAACCTCTCCCCCGAGATTCTTGGAAGAATATTCCGAGTTTGAGATAGCTTCTCCGAATCGTCGTGAAACATCTATTGCTGTACGTCATGGAGAAGCTGGTGTAGTTGACAGCGTAATTCTCACAGAAACTATCGATGGTAACCGTCTGGTCAAGGTAAAGGTCCGAGACCTAAGAATCCCTGAGTTGGGTGACAAATATGCTTCCCGACATGGACAGAAAGGTGTAATCGGATACATAGTACCACAGCAAGACCTTCCATTCACAGAAGATGGAGTGGTTCCAGATCTGTTAATCAATCCACATGCCATCCCAAGCAGAATGACCATTGGTCAGATCTTGGAGATGGTTGCTGGAAAAGCTGCTTGCATGGTGGGTAAGCAACAAGACGCCTCTCCCTTCTGTGGTGTTACAGAGGAGGAGCTCTTTGACACGCTCAAGAAACATGGTCTGAAGCACAATGGTCGTGAAACAATGTATTCTGGTATCACAGGAGAAAGGCTCAAAGTTGACATCTTCATAGGCGTCATCTTCTACCAGAAGCTTCACCATATGGTTGCAGACAAGATTCATGCACGTGCAAGAGGACCTGTACAGATCTTAACTCGCCAGCCCACCGAGGGTCGCGCTCGAGAAGGAGGTCTGAGGTTTGGAGAGATGGAGCGTGATGTACTGATAGGTCATGGTGCTGCCATTCTTCTAAAAGGTCGACTACTGGACGAATCTGACAAGAGTAACATGCTCGTCTGTGAGGATTGTGGTCTAATAGGTGTCTATGACCGCAACAAGGACCAATACTATTGTCCAATATGCGGGACCAATGCCAAAATTAGCAGTGTTGTCGTATCTTATGCTTTCAAGTTGTTAATACAAGAGATGATGTCACTTGGCTTGGCCACTAGGCTGCGATTAAAGGAGATGATTTAGATGATTTCCGGATTAACTACAAAGAAAATTGACTCAATAGAGTTTGGACTCCTATCTCCCGAAGACATCAGAAAGATGTCAGTGGCCCAGATAGTCGTTGCTGACACATATGACGAAGATGGTTATCCTATTGATAGTGGCATTATGGATCCAAAGCTTGGGGTCATTGACCCAGGTCAACGGTGTAGAACTTGCGGCAACAGGGTTGGTAACTGTCCAGGCCACTTTGGTCACATTGAACTCGCTCGCCCAATCATGCATGAAGGATACGCAAAGGTCATCCATAAAGTCCTTCGAGCTATCTGCAGAGAGTGTAACAGAATACTCCTTACTGATGAGGAGATTGACCATTTCCAGCGGCTTTTCAAGAGATACCCTGAGATTGGTCAGAGGACTGCCAACCTGTCAAATGAGATACTAAAAAGAGCAGCCAAAGCAAAGACCTGCCCTCATTGCGAAGAAGAACAACTCAAGCTAAAACTTGAGAAACCAACCTCTATCTATGAAGTTGGTGAAGCAGGTTCAGTCAGGCTTACCCCTATTGATATTAGAGCGCGTTTAGAGAACATCTCTGATGATGACTATCGTCTTTTAGGCATCAACCCAGGTGCAGCTCGACTTGAATGGTCTATCCTCACTGTACTTGCAGTCCCACCAGTCACAGTTCGCCCTTCAATTACTCTCGAGTCTGGTGTGAGAAGCGAAGATGACCTCAGCCACAAACTCATAGATATCATTCGTATCAATCAAAGACTTCGAGAAAACTTGGATGCGGGAGCACCACAACTTATCGTTGAAGACCTTTGGGAGCTTCTACAATACCATTGCACAACCTACTTTGATAATGGCGTTAGTGGTATCCCACCAGCCAGACACCGTTCTGGTCGCGCACTCAGAACCTTGGCTCAGAGGCTTAAAGGGAAGGAAGGACGATTCAGATCTAACCTGTCTGGTAAACGTGTAGATTTCTCAGCTCGTACTGTGATCTCTCCTGATCCCAACCTGAGCATGAACGAAGTGGGAGTACCAGAACAGATTGCTAAGATTCTCACCATCCCTCAGAGAGTCACAGAATGGAATATTGAAGAGATGAAAGAACTTGTCATTCGCGGTCCTGACAGACATCCAGGTTCCAACTATCTCATCCGTACAGATGGTCGTCGTGTGGACCTGCGATTTGTAAAGGAACGTTCAGTCATTGCAGACACTATCGAACCTGGGTTCATTGTAGAGCGTCATCTCAACACTGGTGATATAGTCCTATTCAATCGACAGCCATCATTGCACAGAATGTCAATCATGGCGCATGAAGTGCGAGTGATGCCCTACCGAACATTCAGACTATCACTCTATGTCTGTCCACCCTACAACGCAGATTTCGATGGTGATGAGATGAACCTTCATGTACCCCAGTCTGAGGAATCACGTGCAGAGGCACGAGTCTTAATGAGAGTACAGGAACAAATCCTATCACCACGTTATGGTGGTCCGATCATTGGAGCTCTTCAGGACTATATCTCAGCAGCATTTCTTCTAACACGAAAGTCAAGTCTGTACACACTGAATCAAGTCAACCAGCTTCTGGCTACAGCAAACTATGAAGGCTCTTTACCAGATCCTGCTATCATTGCTCCAGTTCCATTATGGACTGGTAAGCAGATTTTCAGTATGTTCATTCCCGAAGGAATAAACATCTCATTTAAGGCCAATATATGTAGGAAATGCCAAGTATGTAAGCGAGAGGACTGCGAGTTCGATGCCTATGTCATTGTCCGTGATGGCAATCTCCAGTTTGGTGTGGTTGATGAGAAAGCATTTGGTGCAGGCGAACCAGACTCGCTATTTCACAGAATCATCAAAGAAAAGGGTCCTACCGCAGCACGTGTGTTTATGGACTCAGTAGGGCGCGTTTTGATCAGACTAATCACTGATAGAGGCTTCTCTATGGGTCTGAACGATGTAACACTGCCTCGTGCAGCATCTCAACGTATCAAACGCATCCTGAGTGATGCAGATACGAAGGTAAATCAACTGATTGAAACATACAAACGTGGTGAGTTGGATCCTAATCCAGGTCAAACACTACTCGAAACTCTTGAACAGAGAATCATGGCTACGCTAGCAGAAGCGAGAGACTCTGCTGGTGAGGTTGCAGGTGAACACTTGGGTCTTGAAAACTCGGCAGTCATTATGGCACAAACAGGGGCACGTGGCTCAAGGCTGAATCTTTCACAGATGGCTGCAGTTGTTGGTCAACAGGCTGTCAGAGGTGAACGCATCAGCAGAGGTTATGTTGGCCGTACTCTTCCTCACTTTGAGAGAGGCGATCTTGGAGCACGTGCAAGAGGATTTGTCACTTCGAGCTACAAGAGTGGTTTGGATCCAATTGAATATTGGTTCCATGCAGCAGGTGGTCGTGAAGGTCTGGTTGACACAGCAGTAAGAACTTCGACATCAGGATACATGCAGAGACGGCTCATGACCGCCCTTCAAGACTTGAAAGTTGAAAGTGATGGTACCGTTCGAACTGCTCCAGGACGAATTGTACAGTTTCGCTTTGGTGATGATGGTGTTGACCCGAGTAAGTCTGACCATGGACGTTCTGTCAATATTGACATAGCAATCGAAAAGGTCCTAGGTAAAGGAAGAATGAAGTAGTGGAGGCCTGAAAATGTCAAAGAAAACAACCGCGAAGAGTGAAACATCCAGTAAGAAAACTGCAACTAAAAAGGAACCTTCGACCAAGAAGAAAGCAGCTTCGGAATCCAAAAAATCAGTCAAGACTACTAGAAAATCAGCTACTAAGGATGTTAGTACCTCAATAGACTCATACATGGAGAAACGTTTTGAAAATATTCGAGAAGAACGAAGACTTCCACCAAGTGTACTAGAAGAACTCCAGCTTAAGATATCCAGTCTAGATATCACAAAGAAAGAGTTTGATACAATCTGTGACAACGTGATAGAATCATATGAACGTTCATTGGTAGAGCCAGGTGAGGCTGTGGGCACCGTTGCTGCCCAAAGTATTGGAGAACCTGGCACACAGATGACTCTTCGTACATTCCACTATGCGGGTGTAGCAGAGCTGAGCGTAACACAAGGTCTTCCTAGACTGATTGAGATTGTAGATGCTAGAAACAATCCAAGCACACCAACCATGAAAATCCACTTGAATAAAGAACATTCACAAGACCGTAATGCTGCAAGAGCCATTGCTAGGAATATCGAGATGGTACTTGTTGAGAGTGTTGCAAGTAATGTTTCAATCGACCTTCTTCGGCAGGCTATCGACATTCGATTTGATCCGGAGTTGATGGAAGACAAAGGTCTTACAGTCGAAGCGATTGCAGAAGCGATACAAGAGAAAATCAAAGGCAAAGGAGAAGTCGAACCAGGAGAGAATACAATCTTTGTATATCCTGCAAACGAGTCACTGGCTGAACTCCAAAAGATGAGTGAGAAGATACGAGAAGTCCGTGTAAAAGGAATCAATGATGTCACACATGTTGTAATTCGAAAAGAATCTGATGGCTATGTTTTATACACTGAAGGTTCTAACTTGGAAGATGCACTCGAGATTGAGGGCGTCAACCCTCATAGAGTCTATACAAACAATCTTCGTGAAATCTTTCAAGTTCTTGGAATTGAGGCTACTAGAAATGCTATTATTCAAGAAGCTATGAATGTACTCAACGAGCAGGGTATGGATGTAGATGTGCGGCACATTATTCTCGTTGCTGACATGATGACAGCAGACGGAACCATTCGACAAATTGGAAGACATGGTATCTCTGGGTCAAAGAACAGTGCTCTTGCACGAGCCGCCTTTGAGGTCACAATCAAACACCTTCTAGGTGCAGGGATTGCTGGAACACGAGATCCTCTGAGAGGAATCACAGAAAACGTGATTCTTGGTCAGCTCATTCCTCTCGGAACAGGTGCAATTGATCTTCTCATGAATCCTCAACTTCCAACTATCCAGAAAAAGAAGAAGAAATGAGAAGTTTAAACTGAGGTCAGGGCGGAAACATTAAAACAGAATATCATTTGACGCAACCAGTTCGGGTTTACCAACAAATCACATACGAGGTCATACAATGAGCCTAAATCAACCAATAGCAAGTGCGGTAAGTACAGGCGAGTGCAAGATTGGTGTTAAGTCTTCAATTGATGCCATTAAGACTGGCAAGGCTAAACTTGTTGTCATTGCAGCAAATTGTCCCACAGATGAGTTAGAAGACATAGAGCAATACGCGAAACTCGCTAATATTAAGGTCCAGAAGTTTGAAGGCACTTCTTGGGACTTGGGTGAAGTTGTAGGTAAACCATTCATGGTTTCTGCCATAGCTGTAATTAAACCAGGTGACTCAAAGATTCTGAAGATGGTTTGAGGCGAGTCAATTGGGCCGAGTTAAGCTCTCTATGGAGGACATGGCTCTAATTGCCAGGTTCGAACAGATTACAGGCGCTGCAGCAATTGATGTCATCCGTGATGATGAGGGGGAACGAATCATAGTTGTGGTTCGTCCAAAGCAACTTGGAAAGGCAATTGGTCGTGGCGGAGTAAATGTCAAGGCTGCATCAGAAGCCTTTGGTCGACCTGTTGATGTTGTAGAGATGGCTGAAACTGCTGAGGCTTTTGTTATGAGCGCGCTAGCTCCAGCCAGAGTCGAGAGTGTGAAAATCATAGAGCAACGTGATGGTAAAAGAGTTGCTTCAGTGACAGTCAATACTGAGGATCGCGGCATTGCTATTGGTCGAGAGGGTCGAAATGTTGCCCGGGCACGCATTCTAGTACGTCGTCACTTTGATTTGAACAATGTTGTGATTGCCTAAGGTGTTCTCTTCACAATCCTTTTAAGGTTACAACAGGCCGAAGCCGATAACCACCATACAGAGCATACCATGAATGGTATGTTGACCATTAAGAGGAAAATCATCTTGACAGGTTCAAAATCTCCATTGGGTGAATTCGCAGCGAGGCCTCTCCTCCGTAAGAGGAAGAAATTCCGCTGGAAAAAGCCCACATACAAGAGGCGTACACTCAAGCTCAAGAGGAAGACTGACCCATTAGAGGGTGCTCCTCAAGCAAGAGGTATTGTCTTGGAGAAGGTTGGCATCGAATCAAAACAGCCAAACTCTGCTATTCGAAAGGCCGTAAGGATTCAGCTCTCCAAGAACGGAAAACAGGTCACAGCGTTCATACCTGGGGATGGTGGCTTGAAGTACATAGATGAACATGACTCCGTTATTGTTGAGGGTATTGGTGGTGCTCAGGGAGGTCCGATAGGTGACTTGCCCGGAGTTTCTTGGAAGGTCATTAAAGTAAACGGAGTGGGTCTTGAGTCTCTAATATATGGCAGAAAGGAGAAGCCAATTCGTTAGGTGGTAAAATTGTCCGAGGAAGAATCCATTGAACCAGTGGTTGAGGAAACCCCACCTCATGAACCACCTGAACTTCTGTTGTTTGGTAAGTGGGACTCCACAAATGTACAAATAAATGATGTAGGACTTGTAAGATACATCTCTCTAAAGCCAGTCTTAATTCCTCACACATCAGGCAGACACGCTCACAAACGATTTCACAAATCCCAAGTCCCAATTATTGAGCGATTTGTGAACAAGATGATCAACGCTGGTCGTAGGAAGGAAAAGAAAACACGAACTGGAAGAGGTGCTGGCAAGAAACTACGAGCAATCTCCACCCTCAAACGTGTCTTCGAGATAATCAATTATAGGACTGGTCTTAATCCAATTCAAGTTCTAGTCACTGCCATAGAGAACGCAGCTCCTGCTGAGGAAACAACACGAATCTCATATGGTGGCATGGCGTATCCTCGTTCAGTAGATGTTGCACCACAGAGGAGAATTGATCTTGCTCTGAGATACCTTTCAGTCGGAGCAGTTCGCTCAGCACACAAGAATGCCAAGTCATTTGAAGAGTGTCTTGTGGACGAACTACTACTTGCTTACAAGAATGATCCTGGTAGCTTTGCAGTTGCAAGGAAGGAAGAACGAGAGCGAGTCGCACGTTCTGCAAGATAATCCATGATACTTGTCCAAACGGGCAGTTTATGCTTACCTTTTCTGTTCCTAGATGTTCAGTTCAGCTTATCAGATGGTTCTAGCTCAAGAATATGCTAGAGGAGTAAGGCATGAATAGGACCTCTTTGGCATATTTCGCTATCACAGTCACAACAGTCCTTTGGTCCTCCTCACTGATCTTTGCCAAGCTTATATTCGCAGAAGTAGGTCCCATTGTCTTTGTAGCTCTGAGATATACACTAGCATGTCCATTTCTTCTTGCTGTGACTCTGCAACACAGGAAGAAGCAGACCTTTGATGATATGAAAAACAATTGGAAGATTCTCTTAATTGCTGGACTAAGTGGTCCTTTCATATCTCAAGTTTTGCAGTATATCGGTCTCGAACTAACAACAGCAAGTGATGCTCTTCTTCTCTTGAATTTAACACCTACCTTTGCCGTCATACTTGCCGCACCTATATTGAACGAGAAAATCACATCTGAAAAGGTACTTGGTCTCATATTAGCTACAATCGGTGCCACACTCATAGTACTGAGCTCTACTCCTGAACACACAACTTTTGATATTTGGCGTTCTCTTGGAAACCTCGTCATAATTATCTCAACCCTATTCTTTGCAATCAATGGAATCGCAGGTAAGATTGCTATCAAGACAATAGATGCGATATCAACAACATTCTATAGCACACTATTCGCAGTCCCTCTCATCTGGGTATCTGCTGCTCTACTTGATGATGTAACGGTACTACTCACGATGAGTATGCAAGCTTGGTTTGTGGTGATTTGGGTGGCACTTGCTAATACTGTGATTGCCTTCATTCTCTATTATGAATCAATGAAACACATTGAAGCATCACTTATTCAAATCATGTTGAATCTAATCGCAGTTTGGGGTGTGGTGATGTCCATTTTTGTTCTTCACGAAGTGGTGACATATCTTCAGGTGCTCGGAGGTACTATTACAGTGATTGGTGTAATCATAGCTCAGATGGCACAGGTTCGCCGCAGACAAAATAAAGACCATCTATAAGGAGCGTTGCTATTTCTTATTTGACAAAAATGAATCGCAGAAATCTCCTGAAAAATCTCATTTTACTCTTTGGTACAATACTGTTGATTCTTACTGCAACAGAATTTCTAGTCAGTGTCTACACAATTACTCTCGACCCAACCCTTAGTTACTGGATTCAGGTTTTCTATTTGCTGTCAATACTGACATTTCTTCTTCTGCTGGTCATATATATCGAAATCAGAATACGGTCAGACTCTTGAGTATCCCAAAACTGATATTTCCACCATAACGACTAGTACTTAGAGAGGTCTGCATTATGCTTGAAGAACTCAGAGTAGGTACTGCTATTGCTAGAAGAGGTGAACTCCAGAAGGGAGTAATCAAGGGGATTGAGCTGAACACAACAACCAGTATCGATATTCCAGTTCTTGTTATGAACGGAGCAAAAGATGGACCAACTATGCTCATGGTTTCCACGCAACACGGCATAGAGATTCAAGGCATCGAGGTAATACTTAAGATAATGAGAGAAAAGGTAAATCCAAAGGATCTCAGGGGTGCTATCGTCGGGATTCCTGTTGAGAACCCTCTAGCTTTCATGCACCATCAATATCTGTCGTGGATAGACAATCAGGACTTGGGTGGGGGCGGAAGTGCAAGTCCATTGACTGCAGACAAACCCAATGGCACAGCGACAGAGCGATTGGCTCATATTCTCTGGCAAGAGGCATGGAGCAAGGCTGACATGGTCCTCAACATGCACACTAATGTCCGACCAGATTCCCTCTTCTTCACGGAAATTAACGTCGGTAATCCGAAGACGAAGGAGAAACTCGAGAGAATGGCTGAAGCTTTCGGAGTGACCAATGTGGTTGAAAACGTCCCAATTACTGACGATGCGCCAGACACACTTGCCAATTTGGCTGTGAAGAACGGAATTCCTGACATTCTTATCGAGCTCATCGATGGTAGATGGATTTCTGAACCTTCAACCGCAGTCGGAGTCCGTGGGACTCTCAACATAATGAAAGCCTTTGAAATGATAGATGGTGATATTGAACCTCAAGAGGGAATTAGAATCGTTCCCGGAATCTGTACATTCCATGGGATTGTGCGAGCAAACCATGGGGGTCTAATCAGATTCCTGAAGACACCCGGCGACTTCATGAAGAAGGGTGAAGTATTTGCTGAGATCTATAATCTCTATGGTGATGTTCTAGAGAGAGTGGAGTGTCCTGTTGATGGCTACATCTGGGCTTATCCCTGTGGAGATATTCTTGGAACTCCAGGAAGTCTACAAGCTGTCCAAACTGGAGCTAACATTGCATATGTCTTTACAGCTGATTCAAAAGGTTAGGTTGTGAAGAACGAGAGAGGGGAGTATTTCAGTTTGAATGCAAGAAAGTGGCGAAGACCAATCAACTATCTAATGTTAGGAATTTACATTACATTTTTCATTATAGGCTTCATTCCCGGTCTTTTCACTTCTTGGTTTCTTGTTCTATTCCTTCCATGGTCGTTTTGTTTAGGTTACACCTTTGAGTTTCTTTTGGCTGATACAAAACAACCCCAAGATATTTCCCTAATCAACTTGCGAAGTCTGTATTTTCCAGTGGGATTCACGATAATCTTAGTCGTTATCGACATAGTTCAATCAGATTTTGCAATTTATCTTGATCCTTGGTTCTGGATCGCATGGGCTATCTTTGTAGCAATTTGGTTAATTGGTGCTTTCTTATATCGATATTTCAATATGAATATAGAAGAAACGAAAGTCGAAATCATGAACTTCTAGTAAAATCATCCGCGGATTATTAATCAGAAAACAGTCATGTCGAAAGCGTTTTGTGAGGATGACACTCATCTCTCGTGACTGATTATGATGAACAAACTCCTGATTGTCTATGGAACGCGATATGGAACAACTACTGAAGTAGTTCGTGAAATGAGTAACACAGCTAGAGAACTAGGAGCCCATGTAGATGTTGTTCATCTAGAGAAGGGAATCCCCTTTCCTGAACCTGAAAACTATGATCTAGTGGTTGTTGGGAGTGGTATTCAAGCAGGACAGTGGACAAAACGTCCCCTCAAATTCATCGAGCAGAAGCTGGAATCACTTTCAAAGACCAAAGTCGCGCTTTTTGTAGTGAGTGGATATGCAGGTAACCCAGACAAGGTTGCTGAGGCACAGGCTAACTATTTAGACAGTATGCCTGAGAAATATCCGGGACTGTCCCCCATTTCGACCGCATTAATCGGAGGGAAGTTCGAGTTCAAAAAATATAACCTTGTTATTCGTGCACTTGTAAAGAGTATCGTGAAGAGTCAGTTGCCACCTGGTGAAGAAATACCGGAGAAGATTGACTTTCGAGATTGGGATATGATTCGTGATTGGATCAAAGGACTAGTCCAAGGAATACAATAGCAGTAGCATGGTGGAACAGATGAAAATACTGAAAGTAATCAAGAACCATAGGAGCGAATTCCAAGTCCCACTGGTGGTTAAGAAGGGTGAGATTGTCGAAGGACAGGAACGAGAAACCGATCTGGAAGGATGGCTCTGGTGTCGTAACAGTTCCGGAGCTCATGGATGGGTGCCAAAAGCGTATCTTGAATCCACCTCAAAATCAGGACAGTTTCAGTTCATTCGGGACTATAACGCACGAGAACTTACCATCGAGGCTGGCAAAGAAGTTCTTGTTCTAGACGAAGAGAGTGGCTGGGCTTGGGTACGAACTTCTCTAGGAGATGAAGGTTGGATCCCCCTGAGAAATCTACAAGGTCTAACAGACAAGCCAGACTCAATCCCCGACCTCATGTGATAAACTTCTAGTAAAACTATCCGCGGTTTATTAAACAAAAATATTATGACGAATGATACTCTACGCCAGAACTAGTTGTGGGCATCGTGAAGAAGGGAACGATTTCGATTCTGTTATACTTTCTAGCCATTGTTACATCTATAGTACTCGGTTCTCGTTGACAAATAATTATTGGATTGATTTGGATGATATTTGCCGTACTTGGCTTCACTGCCGCAATTATTATCACTGATGCCATGTTGAAAAGCCGGTCTGAACCACATCTCCTGGAAGATTCTGGTAGCACTGAACACATTGTTATGTCGTTTTTCCTTTTAATATACCTATTTTATAGTAGAATCGTCTGGTTTGTATCGCCTGAAATTGGGACCTTCATGATAAGTATAGACTACGCTTATGCATCTATAGTCCTCGCCTTTAGTTCAATCGCACTTGGGAGTATTTTTGCTAGTTCAAGACTCAGAGCATCTACTGATGCTTTATCTCAGAGATTGCAAATTGACGTATAGAGGAGGGCTCTCTTCTCTCTTGGATAACTGACCTTGTCGAAATGATTAAAAGCATCCCACAAGGTGACAGCCAAGCAGGTTCCCACCTTAGGGGACCGACTAACATAAAATAAGGAGAATTATGCCTTGTCCAAGAAAGGAAAGGAGCACCTGAACCTGGTGGTCATCGGTCACGTCGACCATGGTAAGTCCACCATGACAGGCCGTCTCCTATATGAAACAGGCGCTGTTGACGAGCGTACTTTCCAACAGCATAAGGCCGAAGCAGAGAAACTTGGGCGGCCCAGCTGGGCATGGGCTTTTGCGCTGGACCGTCTGAAGGAAGAGCGAGAGCGAGGTCTGACTATTGACATCGCCTTCTTCAAGTTCCTCACTGACAAGTATTATTACACCATCATTGATGCTCCTGGACACAAAGACTTCATCAAGAACATGATCACTGGAGCCTCACAGGCTGATGTGGGTCTACTTGTTGTGTCTGCAAAGAAGGGTGAGTTTGAAGCAGGAGTTGGTCCTGGTGGCCAGACCAAGGAGCATGCTTACCTTGCCATGACTCTTGGTGTGCCAAGCCTCATAGTCTGTGTTAACAAGATGGATGATGATAGCGTCAAGTACAGCGAAGACAGATACAAAGAGGTCAAGGAGGAAGTAGGTGGATTCCTACAGAGCATTGGTTACAAGACCGATCAAATCCCATTCATTCCAACCTCAGCATTAGATGCAGCCAACCTGAAGGAGAGAACTCCAAAAATCACTCCATGGTATGATGGTCCATGTCTTCTCGAGGCACTCGACTTAGTAACACTCCCACCAAAGCCAACTGACAAACCACTACGAGTACCGATTAACGATGTGTACTCAATCAAGGGTGTCGGCACAGTACCAGTTGGCCGTGTTGAAACAGGTGTCATGAAGACCGGAATGAAGATTATCTTTATGCCGCCAAACAAGACTGGAGAAGTCAAGTCCATCGAGATGCACCACGAGATGCTGCCTGAAGCAGTACCCGGTGACAACATCGGCTTCAATGTACGAGGTATTGAGAGGAAAGACCTTGGTCGTGGTGACGTCGCTGGTCCAACTGATAATCCACCCACAGTTGCTGCTGACTACACCGGTCAGGTGATGGTCATTCAGCACCCAAGTGCCATTACAGTTGGTTACACACCAGTCATTCATGCACACACTGCTCAAGTTGCCTGCAGGTTCGACCAGATCCTCCAGAAACTTGACCAGCGAAGTGGCCAAGTCTTAGAAGAGAACCCAGACTTTGTCAAGAAGGGTGAGTCCATGATTGCCAAACTGGTCCCTCTAAAGCCTATGGTCATTGAGAACTATAAGGACTTCCCACAACTTGGTAGATTCGCTGTTCGTGACATGGGAATGACAGTAGCTGTTGGCATCGTTCAACAGGTCACTCCGAGGAAGTAGTTTCAAACTTTTAGAACCGGGCTCACAAGGCCCGTGTTCCTTCTCTATTTTTAATTTCTGTTCCATAGAAAACCAATAGAAGAGATTAGAAGGGCTTGTGCTATAGTCTTTAGTGGAGTGGAAACCATGATAAACGACGATTATTATGATCCATATCAACAAGAAACTCGGTCCTCTAGCTGGAGATGGTTGGTGTTCCTTTTGCTTCTCATTTTAGGACCGGTTGGTGTGATTGGTATAACCATGTTACTACCGCTTGAAATGATTCCACTCTACATGTTCCTTTATGCACCCATAGTAATCTTTGGACTTTATGCAGCATATAGGTGGGCACAGGGTAGACCTATTGCACCAACGAATGTTGCAGAAGATGAACAGATTCTCGAGTCTATGAGAAAACATGCCCTTCCAGCTCAAAAAACTCCAAGCTCTGAAATCTATGGGTGTCCTAACTGTGGTAATCAATTCAATTATGTGAATGCAACTCCAGTCGATGTAGATATTGTTCTGTGCCCGTTCTGCGATACTCGTCTTCATCTCAGTTAATGAAAAGAAGTGGCGCTGGGGGAGGGATTTGAACCCTCGAGTCTAACGACACTGGATGTTTGCAGGACTGCTAATAGCTTCCTTTAGCAATCCAGCTCCATACCAAGCTTGGATACCCCAGCTTGATGATTTGCGGACTAGAATTTTCTCTTAAACATTACCGTAGACTATCATTTATTTTGAGGATTGAAAAGGAAGGGGGTGCAGCGGCTCCCGATGTATCGAATGTCCCTCCCACAGTGAGTTAACTCGATGCGTTTCTCATGGCAGCTACCTCTGGGGCTCCACCACTCATCCTTAGGGCTGTTCCCGCCAGGGCCTGACCCGGTTCGGAAGTCTAAGACAATCACAACAAACCTACGAATGTTGCTAGGTCCGTGACAGACTCCAGAGACTGCCAATCACAGTCCCACAGCGAAACTCTCCGCAGTTGGGTTTCATCCTCCACGGGGTTACTGATGCCACTAGTGCCATGTGGTCTCAGCCGCGGCAAACGGCCCATCCTGCCCGCTGCATCGGTGATTTTCTCTGAAGTGCCTAAAAACGTTGTCAATTGGAAAAGTTCTCAAACAAAAGCACCACTAGCCCTTTTGATGGTGGTTAGTTCTTCAAGTACATCCTTTTCTGATTGCGAAAGATCATCAAAGAATTTCTTTCTGATTGCCATCACATGCTTATCAGGAACATCGGCATAAAGAATGTCTGTACTCTTTACCTGTCGACCAATAGTAGGTCCTCTTATTGAAACCGCTACCTCCATTCCATTTGTTGCTTCATCTATTGTGACGCTTCTGTCTTGAATCTGAAGAATTGTCCCTACTCTTTTTCCCTCCTCGTTAATTAATCCAGTTTTGGGCTTAATTACACCGTGAACCTTTACACCTACAACAGCTGGATTACTGTGTCTAAAGACATAATCTGGCATTAACTCAATCTTGCCTGGCCGAATAATCGAACTAAGAGATTCTGCTTTTGCCTGTTCTCTCTTCACAATCAACCAAGCATTATACTCATCATAAAGTCGGTAAATGACTTGGTTCAAAAAAACTTCAACACCTAACTCTGCAGCTAGATCTTCAATATCCGGTGCAAATTTGACATTGAATCCAAGAACAACAGCATTCAAGGGATCCGTATCACCAGAAGCCTGAGCTTCAATAATATCTCGTTTCACAATAGGTCCCACATCTGCTGCTCTCACAGGTACTTTACGTTCTTGCAGAAATCGAGTTACTGCTTCCAGTGATCCCAAGGTATCAGTCTTTAGGACAATTCCTGATTTGTCTGTTTGAATTCGAATTGCTCCAACTTCATCTCGAACCTTTTGCATTATCTTCTCAAGATTATCTGGATTGGTTACAGCATATACTGGAGCTCCAGCAACAGCCCCTTCAATATCTGGCGCAACTATCTTGACACCTGCTGCTGCATGAACATTATCTACATTGGTAAATTTCTCTTTAGGGTCTCTAATCTCATCTAATGGCTTTGGTTGCAACAATGCCCTGATTTTAGCCACAATTACATCATCAAGCCCACCAATTACAATGGTATCGGTCTTTTTGAGTACACCATCATAGATTATTGTGTCCAAAGTAATTCCTAGTCCTGTTTCTTCTCGTACTTCTAGAATAGCTCCCTTTGCAGGTCCTTCTGATACTCTCAGCCTTTCTTTCATATATTGTTGAGTCAGACCAGAAAGAACCATCAGAAGTTCCGGAATTCCATCTCCAGTTCTTGCACTGGTAGGAACAATAGCAACAGTATTTCTGAAATCTTTAACCCGGTCAAATCTTTCTGATTGGATATTATTAGCAGAGAGTGCTCCCACAATCTCATAGAGTCGCCTATCAATCTCATTCTGTGTTGATTGACTTTGAGCTTTAATAGCCTGGAAGAGAGTCATTCCCGGCTTCTCTCTCCATCCAGGAACCTTGTCAAGCTTATTTGCCGCTATTAGAAATGGAGTCTTCCCTGATAGTAGGATTTTGAGTGACTCATAGGATTGGGTAAGAGGTCCTTCATTGATATCGATTACTAGAATTGCAATGTCTGCGATAGCACCACCACGTCGCCTAAGATTGAGATACGCCTCATGTCCAGGTGTGTCGATAAACAGTAGACCATCAATTGTCAGTTCCGTTTTGACGGTTTTCAGAAGGTTTCCACAGATCGAGAGTATTGTTTCAGTAGGAAAGAATGAGGCCCCAATGTGTTGAGTTATGCCAGCAGCTTCTCTCTCTTGAACACCAGTTCCCCGCATCTTATCAAGCAAGGAGGTCTTTCCATGGTCAATATGTCCTAATACCGTGACGATTGGAGAACGTAGCTTGGCATTATTTGTCATGGCTGGCACCTCATAAGGAATTGGCTGTTCGACTATGGGTTATAGTTATGAAAGTGTCGTTTTTACTAAAACATGTCAAATGAAATGTGTTATATTCTCGCATTCTTCCCGCGAGAGTCGTAGATACAGCATCTAAATGTCAAGAGAGCAAAAGGTGATATAATTTGGAACGCTCGTTTGTAATAATTAAACCAGATGGCACAGCCCGACGAAGAGTCAGTGCATTAGTTCTAAAAGCATTGCTTGATCGGGGCTACAAAATATGTGCATTTCGTGAGATGAAAGTCCCAGAATCACTAGCCAAACTACACTATGCAGTTCACAAAGAGAAACCATTCTTTCCATGGCTAGTTGATTTCATTTCTTCAGCTCCGGTGTTATCCATGATTTTCGAAGGTGATGATGTAATTCAGGGAGTTCGTGATGCTCTCGGCGCAACCTTTGTCCAAAAAGCTGACCCAACATCACTTCGAGGAAGATATGGTATTTGGGCTGGAATCAATATTGCACACGCATCTGATGCTCCTGAAACAGCTAAAAAAGAGATTGAGCTTTGGACTATTAAGGGAGGTCTCAAAGAGTCTTCTGATGCTGAAGAACATGCCAAAGCATACATTGAACAGTATAACACTGGCGATGTCGATTATACGATGGAAATCCGAAGTATCGTCAAAAACGCTATTGAGAATCGTGACATATCGGATGATGTTCTCCAATCCCTAGTTCATTACTTGGAAAAAGATTCGAAGGGCATCTCTCCCGAAGAAATCAGTGATTTAGCCTCAGCGATCTTTGATTTCGTAAAGGAAGAAGTAGAGAAAGCATAGATGAAACCTCAGGTGGAATGACCACCTTTGGTTCCATATTCTGATTGATTCGATTATCTCGATATCTTGCCGCCTTTTTCATAGTCTGCGGTCCACTTCGTGTCCCTTGGCTTTAAGCGGCGTTTGAGTCTGTTGACCTTACATTTGTTAGAGCAGAACCAAAACACTGCTCCATCCTTTGTTTGTACGAAAGCAGATCCGGTACCTGGCTCAATATCTTTCCCACAGAATGAGCATTTCTGTGTACCAACCATTGGCTAACGCCTCCTCATCTTGCGGGCTTCACGTTCAGTTTCTCTTAGAATCAAGATATCTCCCATTCTAATTGGTCCTTTCACGTTACGAGTCAAAACTCGACCCTTATCCCTGCCATCCAATATCTTCACACGAACTTGTGTGATTTCACCTGTCACTCCTGTTCTTCCTAGGAGCTGTATGACTTCTGCAGGAATTGCTGGAGTTGCTTCTTCTTCTTTGCTCATTGTCAGCCATCACCCGGAGTTTACTTACGGAGACCATTGATCTTCTCAACGAGATCATCAACAAGTTCCTTTGCCTTGCCTTCAACGATGATTGCGACAGCTGCAGTAGGTCGTTCAATACCTGCTGCATTTCCAAGATCCGCTTTGCTCTTCACGAAGATGTAAGGAGCTTTCTTGTCATCACAAAGACCAGGCAAATACATGATTACTTCCTGGGGCTCAACATCCTCAGCAACGAGTACTAAGCGTGCTATGCCACGCTCAATGCTCTTTGTAGCTTCGTTAATCCCTTTCTTAATTCGACCTGTGTCTTTGGCTATTTCTAGAGCCTCAAGGGCCTTCTTCTGAAGTTCCTCAGTTGGCTCCCATTCAACAAAACTTGGCTTTGGCATTGTTTTCTACCTCAGTTCAGTTCTTCATCGGTATATGCAAACTTCACCTCTCCTTCGAAGATTCAAAGAATAGGCTCTTCTGCGCCGTCAATCTAACTTCTTTTAAAACTGTCGAAGTGTATTGGTATTTCAATAGTCTAAATCTCTCATGACTGATCTTAGAGAGGTATCATCGACATCTAAATGCTTCAAGACAGAATATCGTTTTCTCCTCTCCATAATACCTAGACCATGATGTATACTTTCAATGAATTGCTCTTCATTAATATTCATCTCTGAAAGTGTGACAGGCATCTCTCTTTCTGACATGAAATTCAGGACATAACCTGGCTTGAATTCTGTACATCCTGTTTCCAGAAGATAATGAAGGCAAATTGGAGTTGCAAAAGCAACCTGTAGGCCATGTAGTTCAGCGCAGACTCTATCTAAGGCGTGAGATATCGCATGTTCTGTTCCAGAACAGGGTCGTGAACTTCCAAAAATACTCATAGCACGCCCTGCATCAATTTCAGCACTGATTAGGGTTTCAAGACTGTCATCAACGAGAACAGAATCTAAGGCTTTCTTTACAATAGTATAGACCTCATCATTAAATGGCTCGTCATTCGCTTCATAAGCTAGTTTCCATTCAGCTAGACTAGAGGTCTTACAGATTATATCCCCAAGACCTGCAAGCTTTAACCTAGGAGGCGCTTTTGAGATGATTGAAGTGTCAGCGATTACTGCCAGTGGTGCCTTACACTTCTCAGAGTATTTGTAACCATTATGACTCACGGATGCAACTTCACTTGCTATACCATCGTGAGATGCTGCTGTAGGTACTGATATCCAGCTTATACCAGTGTCCCGAGAGATCAGCTTAGCCACATCTAAACTACTTCCTCCTCCGAACCCGAGGACGATGTCAACTTTACCAAGAACAGTGTTTGTATTAGCCCGATATGTAGATGCCATTAACCATCTACATTGTCTTCCAATTACAGTTTCAAGGCGGTCAGCGTACTCTGCATGAATCAACTCATCAGTCACGCAAATAGGGCTGGAATAATCCTTCATGAGTGACCCAAGTTCACTTAGGGCTCCATCCTGAATAATGACAATCTGTGGACCCTTGAAGGACATTTCAACATCACCCGAATGGCACAATCGCTCTGCCTGTTAAGCTCTTCTATCAAGCGTCATTTATCACTCAATCTTCTATTATTTCATCAGTCTTAAGTAGTGCTTCAGAGGGGCATTTTTTCTGGCAGTGAGTATTACACACGAAATACAGCAACCTATACACTCTCCAATCACGTTTTAGTTGGAGTAGACTTTCATGACACAGTATCTCAAGGTCGCCCTGATGGGATCCGGTTATGCTGGCAAATCCACATTGATCAAACTCCTCACCGATAGGGCACCAAAACTAGAGGCTAACTATCAACCAACTGCAGGCATGAGTTGTGGAACAATCACTATAGATAGCAGCACGAAAGTCTCTCTGATTGAAATGGGTGGTCAGTCTCATTTTGAATTCTTATGGCCTGATTTCATGAGAGGCAGCAAGATGGTTGTTGTTGTAACAGAGAGCAGCCCAAAGGCTGTTCTTAAAACTCGACAATTACTTGAAAAATATAAGAATCAGCTAAATGGCATGAAAGTCATTGCTATTGCTAATAAGCAAGACCTCCCAGGTTCAATGAGACCTGAGTCGGTAGAAGACTTGCTTGGAGTTCCAACTGTTGGTATGGTTGCTATTGACCCAAAACAACGTCTTACAGGTTATAAGCTGATTGTGAACGGCCTACGTGACCTAGTACAAGTGGCTGCCTAGATATCACTTATGCTCTAATCTTGTTATTACCTGATGGCAGCTAGCCGTAGGACAAGCCTTTTATGTTCAGAGAAATCAGGCGAAGATGCCCAGGACATGGGCGAGTGAGCCATTTGACAGTATCTTGTCACATGGCGAGTCCGTCCGGGAAAGAATGTCTTTTGGGTATGAACTGAAAATTATGGTCAGGTGAGTTAATGGAGATCACGATAATCCACAAGCAGGAGAATATCATTCACTTCCTAGTGGAAGGAGTGGATGTTGCGTTTGCAAATGCATTACGCAGAACCATGCTTACCAGATTGCCAGCAATGGCAATAGACGAAGTGCTTGTTCTTGAGAACACAAGCGTCATGTATGATGAGATGCTTGCTCACAGATTGGGGCTAATACCACTCATAACAGATCTTGATAGCTATAACCTGCCAGAGAACTGTGACTGTGAAGGGAAAGGCTGTAGTCTATGTCAATGCACACTTACTCTGGAGGAAGAAACAGGCGATGAAGAGAAGATCATCTACTCCCGTGACTTGACCTCACAAGACCCAAAAGTAATTCCAACATCAGGCGATATTCCCATAGTAAAATTAGCTCCTAACCAACGCTTAATTGTCGAGGCATATGCTCGACTTGGAAAGGGTGTGGAAAATGCCAAGTTTCAACCAGTATCAACCGTTTCCTACAAGTACGTACCCATAGTTGAAGTGAACAAGAAAACCTGTAATCAATGTGGGGATTGCGTTGATGTTTGTCCTAAGAATATCTTCCTGATAGATGGTGACACAATATCAACACAGAACACACTGGATTGTAGCCTTTGCGAGGCTTGCGTTGAAGTCTGTGAACCAGGAGCAATCACAATTGACTCCAAGAAAGATACATTCTTTTTCAAGGTGGAATCAACAGGCTCGCTTAGTCCCGAGGATATTGTTGAGAAATCTTCTGAGTTACTGAAAGAAAGAATCAGGTTGGCTCTTGATTATGCAAATTCATTATGAGGTGTAACAATATGGAAAGATCAGTAAAATCTGGACCAACTGACCCCAATACACGCGCACTAATTAATGCGCTAAGAAAAACATCTGCCAAACATAATGTAGGAATCTGGAAGCGAGTTGCAGAGCTCATAGCTAGACCTGCTCGCCAGCGTGCTACAGTAAATATTGGAAAAATCAACCGCTATACTAGTGCTGGAGACATTATTGTAGTACCAGGAAAGGTGCTAGGATCAGGCAATCTCTCTCATAAGGTGACTGTGGCAGCTCTCAATGCATCCGCCTCTGCAAGGACAGTAATAGTAGGTGCAGGTGGTTCACTGATATCCATTGACGAGCTACTTACTCAGGTTCCCAAGGGTAAAGGAGTTACAATAATTGTATAGGTGGTTCCAATGAGTACAGAGAGTGTCAAAATCTACGATGCCGAGAATATGGTCGTGGGCAGACTTGGAACGAAAGCTGCAAAAGCTGCTCTTCTCGGTGAAAATGTTGTTATCGTCAATGCTGAAAAAGCCATAATCACAGGCAAACGCAGAACAGTGATTGAATCTTTCAAAGAGAAATTCAATATTCGAACCTCCTATAATCCAAAAAGAGGTCCATTTCATGAACGCCGCCCTGATAAGATGGTACGGAAGATGATTCGTGGTATGCTTCCATGGCCAACACCCCGTGGCAAGGCCGCATTCAAACGCATTAAGGTGTACATTGGAGTTCCCGAGAAGTATGCAGATGCAGAGAAGATTGTGCTTGAGGGTGCTAGATATACAAGCATGAAACAAAAGTACATCACTGTGGCTGACTTGAGCCACGAACTTGGTTGGAGGAGCCCGGAGGTAAAATAGCATGAGAGTTGTAGTTAGCACAGGCAAGAGAAAGACAAGTCTTGCAAAGGCAACAATAAGGGATGGCAATGGTCGAATTAGAATCAATGGAGAACCTCTGGAGATTCATCAGCCAGAGCTTGCTCGTATGCGTATATTAGAGCCCTTGGTTCTCTTCGGAGAAGGATGGAAACGATATGACATCAAGATACGAGCCAAAGGTGGTGGTTTCATGAGTCAAGCTGATGCTATACGGATGGCAATAGCTACAGGATTGTTCCGAATGAGCCAAGACTTTGAGGCACGCTCAAAGATGATTGACCATGATCGAACAATGTTGGTCGGAGATCCAAGAAGAACCGAGCCTAAGAAATTCGGTGGTCCTTCAGCACGTTCCCGTTATCAGAAATCATACAGGTGAGGCGACTTAAGAATGATAATACCAGTACGATGTTTCACTTGCGGCAAAGTAGTTGCAGACAAGTTCGAACAATTCAAACGAGAAGTCCGACAGGGTGAAGATCCTGCAGTTGTACTAGACAATATTGGTCTAACCAGGTATTGTTGTCGAAGGATGCTACTTGCACACATTGATATTATTGACAGTTTCATGGCTTTTGCCACAACGGAATCTACGGAGGTTAAATAGAATGAGTGAGATAGAAGTCGCTGATCTAGAGCTTTTGACACCAATGGACAAGTACCTTGCTGCAGGCTGTCACATTGGTACACAAGTAAAGACCCAAGACATGGAGCCTTTTGTTTATCGACAAAGACCTATTGGACTTTACGTTCTTGATGTTAGGAAGACCGACGAACGAATTCGAGTGGCTGCCAAGTTCTTAGCACGATTTGACCCATCTAAAATAGTAGTGGTTTCTGGAAGAGTTTATGGTAAAAGACCAGTAGAAACATTTGCATACTATATTGGAGCAAATGCATTCACTGAGCGTTTTGTACCTGGGACACTCACGAATCCGAACATCGCAGGACCACGAACTTACATTGAGCCTGATGTGGTCATTCTGACAGACCCACGAACAGATCAACAGGCTCTTACTGAGGCTGCTAAGATTGGTATTCCAGTTATTGCACTCTGTGATACTGATAATGTGACCACAAATGTGGATTTAGTGATTCCCACCAACAACCGTGGTCGTAAATCACTGGCACTTGTATACTATCTCCTAACAGGACAAACTCTTCGAGAGCGAGGCGATTTACCAGAGGAAGGTGAAGCTATCTTCTCTCCTGAGGACTTTGAACCTCAGGTCCAGCGGTTCTAATTACTGCTCAATTATGGAAACGACGCCATTGTCGGCGTCCACTTCCACTTTTTGTCCAGTTTTGATTTTATCAATCTCAATCTGGTCAACTGCAGGTATTTCAGATATGATACATCCGACAGCCACCACAGGATCAGTAGTCCTGTTAATTATTGCAAGTGGAGCTCTTTCGGCTTTTTTGAGAGCATATAAAACATATGAACCAACAGTAGAACCTTTACCTGTTGGAAAGACAAGTATCTTACCAGCCACAGATTTTCCCTCAAGGTGATGACCTTTCTCAACTATCTCTCCAGTTTCGGGATCACAACCTCCATAGAATGAGATGTCTTCACCTGTTACTAACGCTTCCCCTAGCACTTTGCCCTTGAAGATTTTCCTGCCTTGCATTAGGACACCGCCTCCTTAATACAATCATCAACGGTTCGGATTTCAGTCTTGAACTTATTTTTTCCGCGAGCATAGAAGCATGCTTTCGCCGAATCTGTCATCAATCCAGTGAATCTTCCTTCTAGCGGCGCCACTGCACAACAGGCATCAGCAACAAGGAATGCACCAGCTTTCTCTATTTTATCATAGAATCCCATCTTTATTGCGAGGTCTTTTGTTGGCTTCGCGGTTGTAATCCAAACAGTTTTCCCATCTGTCACCTTTTTGCCATCAAGCAGCTCAGCTACTGCTGCAATCTCCTTGATGCTTGCATGAGGACATCCCACACTGATGAAATCAATCTCTGCATCTTCATCATCAAGTGCATCCCGAGCTTTATTCAAGTCCTCTCTTGTGACAATCTCGGTCTTTTCTGGAATTGTGGTTCTATTCGGAGTAATTCCTTCCATATGGAAGATTGCGACACCACCATATGTTGCCACTGAGGCACTAAATGACTTCAACTCCTCTGTGGTTGCATGCTTGATTCCAGTAATATATGGAATCGTCTTACCCGTTCGTTCTCCAATTACTTGACCAAGCAGACCAAAATCATCAGTTTCACTCAGTTCTGTTTTGATTTCATACTTCACTTCTGCAATCCGGTTCTCTTGGAGATGAAGACCGTATTCAGCAGTTCTTCCAGTCAGTGCTGATGCAAGAGCGCTGGGACCCCCCTCTCTGTTAGTAAGTGCCCCAATTACAGAGTTAGAGAAACAAACCGCGGAAGACTCTGCCCAAGCAATGTGTTCTCCAAAATGCGGTAGATTTCCAATCAGATAAGGTGTACAGGTACATGTTGTGATAACCCCCATCTTTTCGAACGCATCTACTACTCTCTGTTGATTTATGGCAAAATCTTCACTGATTCCATGTTTTTTCCACTCAGAAAGATCCATACCTGCAGGGTTCAATGTAGTCAGAACTCTGGCTCGGCCATCTTCTGCCATTTCAGCTAAATACTCGAGTCCAGCTTCTCCCAGATTATGGTATGATACACCAGCAATCTGTACACTTGAAACTGGAATGAGCCTTTGAGCTCCATAAATCTCACCAAGTGTCGTGATTATCTCCATAGCCTTTCTTGTGGCTCTACCCTGCTTGCCATCAAGCATTTCCTTCTCTTCTTGTGTGAGCTTGAGTCCCATATCACTCACCTAGATACTTTTTGAGGTCGACCTCTGGGAACTTTGCTTTAGCAAAACCCTTACCTTTTGCATCGATGACCCTTGTACAGTCAAACCCACACTTTGTGGTTAGTTTGGTTCCTGGTTCTGCGCTTGGGTCAAGAGAACTTCCAGGCTCACGGTCTTTCATTATTAAGTCAACATCTGCTTGGAAACGGGTAGCCATTGCCCACTCTCGTTCCTCATCTGAATAGATATCTATGTCATCATCATACACCCAGATGTGTTTTGCACTCTTGTGTCCTGCAAATGCTGCTTCCAAGGCCTGTAAACCATCATCCTCGTTCTTTTTCTGTATCTTCACAGCAACATGCAACCAACTTGTTCCACCAGGAGTGATGTAAACATCAAGAACGTTAATCCCTCGCTCCTTTATTTTCTTGAATATTGTAGGTTCTCGAGGCATACCCATCAGAATCTTGTGCTCTGACCGACCAGGTAACAAACCTTGCCAAATTGCACTCTTTCTATGTGTAATCTTCTTCACCTCGAATATTGGCTCTTGTCGTATCACATCTACAGTTTCTGTAAGGTCAATGAAGGGACCTTCTGCATGTCTTTCTTTGAGCACCACTCTACCCTCTAGAACAAACTCGCAGTCTGCTGGAATCATCAAATCGACAGTCTTAGCCTTAGTTACTCTAATTGGACGGAGGGCATTAGCTATCTCTAGTTCATTTATCCCAGTTTCAACCGAAGTTGCAGCGGCTATCAACACTTCAGGTGTGTTACCAACGCAGAATGCTACATCCACCTCACCATTTCGTTCCAAGTACCTATGAAAGTCACGCCCGCTGACTACCCTAGCGACCATCCGATTTCTCCCAATCTGCATTGCCCTATGGAAATCCAAATTCTGTCCATACTCTGGATCTGAAGAAACTACAACTCCAGAAGAGATGTATGGTCCTCCATCAATCTCATTATGAAACAGAATTGGTAATATATCAAGGTCCACCTTGTCCTCAACCTCTTCTTGACAAGGTGCTTTACTGGTCTGTTCCGGTTCACTGCGATTTTCGATGGCATTTGCTAAGGTCGGAATTATCTCTTCAGTTGTTATTCCAAAGTAGTCTGCAACTTGCGTTTTATTACAGAACAGGTTACCTGCAACGCGAAACCTGCTCTCCTTCACGTTCTCAAATAACACAGGCTTAGGCTCGAGAGTCTTTAACACTCCAGCAATCTCTAGATTCTTTGAAACGCTTTTACTTATTGCAGTGATTTTTCCATCTTGTTTCAATTTCATAATATATTCTTCAAGTATCATCAGCTCACCTCAAACCCCAAATGATGTAGTCCATACACCTGCAGCACCACCTCTCTCTAATGCGGATGCAATTCCTTTCATTGTCGTCTTGTCAGGAGCTAGCGCTATCATGTTTCCTCCTCTCCCTGTACCTGTCATCTTAGCGCCGATAGCACCATTTTCACGAGCAATATTCACCAAATTATCAAGTTCTTTGCAGGATACTGTCAAATCTTGCAGTAATTCATGATTTTTATTCATTAAAATGCCAACTTTGTCAAAATTTAATTTAATCAAGGCTTTTCTAGCATCATTAACTAGCTGATTGTATTCTCTTGATATTAAATCAAACCAATCTGGATCATCATCTTTCTTTTTTCTGACATCACTAACAACCACTTTTGTACTAGCAGTTAGTCCCGTAGATGCAATCACAAGGTCTGCAGAACTTCCCAGCTTGAGAGTTTCGAACTTGGGACTTCCTCCGTTCAAATCACGTACAAACCAGATTAGGCCACCAAATGTTGATGCGGTGTTATCAATTCCTGAAGGAGTTCCATGATATCCCATCTCTCCAATATAGGCAGTTTCATTGATCTGATAATCATCCAAACCTAACGAATACTCTTCATTCAATGCTCGAGCAATGGCAACACAGCTTGCTGCGCTCGCTCCAATACCAGAGGCACATACCAAATCACCCCCCAAATCAATTTGGAACCCAGTCTTTGTACTATCGATATTGAGATGTTTCAACATATTTTCAATCGATGCTTTCTGTTCCTCATACTTCTTTTCCTTGTATCCAGGCATGGCTGGTCGGTTATCAACAAGTTTCCAACCAAAGGAACGTACTCTCGTGATTGTAGCTGTTGTTTCTGATGCTATTCCTGCAGCAAGAGCAGGAAGTCCATAGACCACAAAGTGTTCTCCAAACAGAATTGCCTTACCTTTTCCTGAACCTGTTGGCATTCTTTCTCACTCAAAGCAGTAGTTTAAAGCCGCCGTAGATAATCGGTGCTTTTGAAGTCTTCCTTCGACATTGTTATAATCAGAGGTATATGCAATACAGATCAGACGGATTGTGAAAAGTGCATGAAGATTCTTGATTTATTCTGTGGTGCAGGCGGATTTTCATACGGATTCAAATCCTATATTGATGATACGCATCTCGCCATAGATATTGATCCTCCATCTCTTGAAACATACAAGCTCAACTATCCAGACTCCATTATTTGGCAGACTGATATTCACAGCCTTCATTCAACTCAAATCCAAGAAACACTGAATGGAGTACCCAATATCATTATTGCATCACCCCCGTGTGAGGAGTTCAGTAAGGCAAATCCTGATAGTAGCAAATCTGCAGCTGAGAGAGTCTATGGTGAGGGATCTGCAAAACTGCTACTGGATGCAATACGAATTATTGGCGACCTCTCACCACAGGTCTTTGTCATTGAGAATGTAGCAGCACTACTCAATGCTGGTGGCAAAGAGATAATTCAGAAAGAGTTCGAACGTGTTGGTATTGATGATGCCAAGATCAACATGATTAGAGCTCATCAACATGGGAATCCCTCTAGACGACTTCGCGTCTTTATCAGCAATATTAGACTGAAACTGCCTCGAAAAGCGCCTCCAACCGTCATAGACGCAATTGGCGACCTTCCTCGTCTTAGACTGAACCAACTCTTTGATCCAGAGTTAGAAGTTCCAAACCATATAGACTACCCACTCTCTGAAGAAAGAATGAAGGCTATATCCAGAACCCGGTGGGGTCAAGGCGTTAGAAGATTCCGTGTTTCAAAGGCGAGAAGTCTACCAAACTGGGTCCGTCTTTTCCCTGATCAACTCTCAACATCAATAAATGGTCTCTCTCGGTATATTCATCCCTACGAAAACAGACTCTTGACTGTACGTGAGCATGCACGACTAATGAGTTATCCAGACTCCTTTGTCTTCACTGGATTTTCCGACAGTCAATACAATCAAGTGGGTGAGAGTGTTCCCCCAGTAGTATCTCAGCTAATCGCACAGGAGGTTTGTACAAAAATTGACTGATTCACTCAAGAACATCTATGTGGTCCTACATAATATTCACTCAGCATCAAAGACCATCGAAACAGCTCAAGTTGTGTACGGACTTGGGTACTCCAACTTTATAGTTTCAAAGGCTGAAGGATCTGCTGCACAGGCTGGAGTCCCTGATGCGAACCGTTTAGCCCTGAAAATGAAAAAGAACTTCATGGTTCTACCAGATCTTAAGGACGTCCTAGAAGTCATTGGTATCGAAAATCCATTACTCATCACATCTCCAGTTCTCATAAAGGAGCGTCTTGATTTGGATCAGCTCTCTGAACGAGCAAAATCAGGAGAACGGATAGCCATTTTGCTTTCTGGGAGCACCAGTTCTTTCTCAAGAAAGGAGATGGACTTAGGAGAATGCCGTAGTCTTGATGCCGTAGTCGATATTGGTCCCGCAGGAACTGCAGCTATCATTCTTTATGCTTTGTCTGTGAAGAACTAATAGTAGCGTGTTGTTTCAGACCATGCTAAATACAAACTGAACTGGGAGATTCAATGGATACCCCGAAATCTTGACAACATGGTACAGATATGTGATAACACATGTAAATCCTCCATGTAGCGACTCTTCCACATAGACTATGTAGTTTGTTTCAGTTAGAGCAATTCGTGTGATTCTAATCCAATATCCACCAGAACCACAATAGCCACGGAATACACCTATGACAATCTCTTCTGCGAAGTTAACCTCAGGCAAATCATCAGGATGTGAGTAAATACTCTGCATCTCTGTCCAAAGATCCTCCCAAGCAAGTCCATCTCGTATTGTCACATTGTCCCTTGATTCGTAACCTGATATCTCTCCCTTGTCAATTGTTTCGAAAGGCACTTCAAAATTGTTTGAACCATACAGAAACCAGAACGAACCAATTATGACAATACAAATGGTTACTCCGGCAATGATTTTGGCTAATGCCTTCACAATACAACCTTCTTATAGATAATCAAACCTAGAATATGCTTCAAAGGCATATAACACTGCGGAACTGCAGAAAAAGATGAGTGGTGGGCCGGACGAGATTTGAACTCGCGATCCCTTGGATCCGAACCAAGAATCATACCAAACTAGACCACCGACCCATGAGTCTGAATCAGTCCCAGGTTGGATTGGATTTAATCATTTCGTTGAAACGTTCACGAAACCACTCCACAGACCCCAAGTAAATTCCATCAACACTATATACCTCGGACTCTGAGAGACGTGCGCATTGATTTTCAAAGAGGGGGCCAAGGAAATCAGACTTTGGATGATTGACAGAAATGCCTGACAGCAGCTCATTAAAGCTTGGAAGAGTGATTATACTACACATTGTATCATCAGGAATCTCAAGTACTCCTATCGCACTTCTGACACAGTTCTTGTTCAATTTCGACTTCAAGACAACAGGTACAGTTCCAGCATATCGTCGTCTTGAGGAACGACCAATCTCAGGAACCGATGCATCTCTAACCCTCCGGATTGTTGGATGATTATGTCCAACCACAATCATTTTTGCATCCAAAATATCTGCAGAAGGCCAAGAGTGACCATGTAAGAGACCCACCTGTTCATTCTCAGGTCCAGTCAACATGCCCCGGACATCAACTATATTGACATTTCGAGGAAGAAGTGCTGTCAAATCACCATCGTGATTTCCTGGGATCACAGTTGTTTCTACAAATTCAGTCAGAGTCTTCATGAACTCTGGAATGATTTCCCAATTATAATGACTGTCAGTAAGAATAGTGTGCTTCACATCTCCAATAATCATTAGATGAGATATTTCATGCTTCTTCAGCAATCTCTCTAATCTCTTTAACATAGCTGGATGTTGATGTGGAAACCGCACACCCCGGCTCTCAGCAAGTTCTTCTTCTAACCCGAGATGAATGTCCGATATTAGAAGGACTGATGAGTCGTCATACTTGACTATCATGCCTCTATCATCGAATATCGTTTCCATTGCTGATTTTCCTTCCAATATACAACATTTTAACATGGTTATACAAGAAAACAAAGTGAATATTATGTCCCTTCCGCAATCCGAAGTAAAACGACTTTCAAAGGAGAATCTCACTCAAGACGATATTGAGTACCTCAAAGATAAGTATGGCAAGAAGTTTGTAAAAGCACTGAGGGCAGTGGAAGAAAGGAAAATCATCAGATATAAGTTCAAACCAAGTGAATCAGCTACTTGGATTGTGATGGGTCGAGGTCGTCAATACTTTATCATTCCTGAATTATACTGCACCTGTAGGAGCTTCTATCAAGAAGTAGTCATCTCAAGAGAGGCGACCTTTTGTTATCATCTTCTAGCACAAAGAATCGCTGAGATTCGTGAGGAATACGAATCTCGAGAATCAACTGATACAGAGCGACGAAAGCTGTATGTTGAATGGCGACGAACTGATTGACTAATAATAGCATGTGAAGATAACTTTAAAACACGGCCTAAGGTCAGGCACGCTGACTGAGCAATAAGGTCGGAATATCAAAATGAATCAGCTCAGGAATGCCACAAGAGTACTTGCAGTAGCAGTGACAGTAATGGTTCTCTTATCCAGTCTTCAGATTGGTGTTCGAGCACAGGCTGATCTAGACCCCATTCTAGTACTCTATGATGCAAACCATAACCAACAGCATGATGCCTTTGATGTTGAAGATGGCTTGAAACTCATGCTTGATACAGTCAATGAATCAACGAGGTATATGGTACGAATCAATACCGATGATGAACTGACTGACACAGTTCTTAATGATGTTGATATTCTCATAATCGCTAGTCCCGATTCGAATTCACCGTTCACTGCTGCAGAATCGGATGGAATTGCTGAGCTGCTAGCTAATGGTAGCTCATTATACATATTGGGTGATCCCACTATTGAACAAAGCTCAAGATATTGGGCTGACGCGACTATGCAGGACATGGGTGAGAACAAAATAATCAACGATCTTCTTGATAGCATTAATATCACTGGAGTTAGGTTCAGCATAAATGCAACTGATTTTGAGACCTTCTATGCAGACACAATGTTTGATTATGACCATACCGTGTTCAATGTATCATATCCCTATATGCTAAAATTAGATCCAACGACTTGGGAGGCAAGTCATCCAATATTTAGGAATATCAATGAGCTCTATGTAATGACTGCCACCCTGAAGCCAGTGGAACTGGCTAGTGGCATTGCCTCAGGTTATGATACTACATTTGCACAGTTCCGACAAGGACCGAACACTTGGGCCAACTACTCCTTTCCGAACATGACTCTTGCAGATTTTGAGCAAGATCCTCTTTCTTATTCCGCAATAAATGGCACCTTTCCTTCTTGGATGTCTGCTTTCGAGTATAATGAGAGCAGGATTGTCATAATTGGTTCTACTCTTATGTTCACAGGAAGAAATTTGGATTATCCAAATACTGGCTTACGATGGTTCTACTCAGCTGATAATGCGCGACTATTCATGAATATCATGGGTTGGTTGTCCCAGGAGTTTGTTGAGGCTCCAAGTGCAATTCTCCCAATGCTAATCATCTCATCTGTAGTCTTTGCTGTAGGAGTAGCTTTCTATATACTCAAAAAAATCAGGTAAGAGCCCATTGTGGTCTATCCAAACCATGGTCCACTAACAAGTCATCTATCATTGATGCTAGATATGACAATCCTTGTTTCTTCTTAGCTGATGCAAGCACCACAATGGGATCTTTGGTTGAACTCGCTTCTTTGAGCTTGGTTACCAAGAAATCCAACTCGATTTGGAGAGTACGTTTTTTGACCTTGTCACTCTTATTAGCTACCACAATCACATTTTGAGAGATTTCTGATAGGAAACTATAGAACTCAACATCAATGGGAATCTCTCCGCGAGATGACCATCTCTCATATAACTCCCTGAAGAGAGAAATGTCGATGATTAGAACTGCCAAGATTATGTCATCTTTCCACTCCTCCAGCTTTTGAATGACATTTTTCTTTGTTTCCTCTATCAGAGTCTTACTTTGTCCTGCTATGTACCCGAACCCAGGAATGTCCACAATTGTGATTGGACCATAGTCAATCATTAACTCCCATCGAGTGCTTCCCGGCTTCTTACCTATTCGTACTTTTTTTCCAGTGAGCGCACGAATCGTACTACTCTTTCCAACATTGCTCCTCCCAGCAAATACAATCATAGGTTTCCTTTGGTTACCAGTACGGTCTGGTTCTTTCATACTGTAATTCTCCTTTGGCTATAGCCTTGAGAATCTCAAGTCTATCCTTCAAGCTTGGTTTGAGAATCCTGGACGCTGTGGTTGCTCCAATTCCTCTTCCTGCCAAGACCAATAATGCGGTCTTACCATATCTTGAAACTAGCTCTGCGGTAAGTGATGCGGTTCTATGTTCTTTTTCTTCGCTTCTTGTGAGTTTCTCGCCATGCATCCGTTTTGCAAGTGTTTTGGGGAAATCCTTTGATGTTGGTGATATTGCCGCAATCATCATTGATCCGCAAATAGGGCATATTACTTCCTCGTCAAGTGTAGACAGAGTCCTAACTGAGTTCCAATGGTTTTCCGCCATGCAGATGAGCCTGAATCTCGTAGCGAGTAATCGTTCTTCCATCATTCGAAGTACTTCATTCTCATCAGTAATCTCTCCCATGACCTCAAATCTGGTCTTTTCCTCAATAATAAGTCGTGCAAGAGGTGATGGGTTTTCAGTGACTACTATGTGAACATCAAGTTCCCCACTGGAATACTTGTCAAAGATCTCTCTAACTCTTTCCTCATCTAATTTATCATCTAAGACCTCTCTCATAACCTCCTGGAACACTGGAGACCCCTCTAATGATTTTATGAGGTATTTGACAGGCACCTCTTTTTGTTTTGCATCTTTCTTTATGATATCCATTCTTCTTGCAACATGAATGAACCTTGAGGCAAAGTTCTGTGTTTGTTTCACTGCTAACCGAAGAATGACTGATACCTGTTCACCAGAGTACTCTTGAAGAACATCTATGACCCAACTTGGATTGATTCTCTTACCAGCAGTGAATAGAATTCGATAGGGGTCTCGTTCTACTGCCACTTCAACACCAAAACGTGTTGTTAAGAGTGATGCTACGACAATCCCCAATGTTTCATTGACCTTTGTTCCTAATGGAGCATGAAGCACTAATCCAGCTTCAAAGCTCTCAATCACAAAACAGTTCGTAGTTGGGAGTTTCTCAAGGGAGTTCTTACTGTTTCTTAAAACTTCTAACACATAACTGAGCGAATCCTGAGATATTCCGTATTCTTTTGCTAGCCATTTACCTACAGTCTTTGGATCTTTATCTAAAACAGTATTCCAAACCTTTGCAACCTCTGAAGCGACCTCAAATGGGACAGGAATCATTTCTCCAACCCAACGAGGCGCCTCGGAGTCAGTCCCACCTGCTGGAACGCACAAAACCTCTCCTGTTTCATCGTCTATTCTGATGACATTCCAAGGACGTCCTCTAATCACAAATATTGATCCAGATTCAACATTGGATGAAACAAAATCCTCATCAAGTACTCCTATTGAAGTGCGTGTTGTCAAATCCACTGCGTTTACCTGATTGACATCAGGAATCGTACTGAGATGATTATAATAGAAAAGTCTAGTTCTTGGACCTTTTTTCACCATAATACCACTGAGTTCTAAGGCTTTTCTTTCGTTCATGAAATCTAAAAGACCATCTAACTCCTCAGAAGTGACCTGTGAAAATGGGTATGCTGAGCTAACGAGTTTCAATAGATCATCTTTTTCAAGCTCATTCAAATCAAGAAGCACCCCTGCAATCTGGTGACTAAGGACATCCCACGATTTTTTGGGTATTTTAGCATCCTCGACCTTGTTCTGACGAGCTCGTCTAAGGATGACTCCTGACTCGATAATATCATCAAGATTAACAGTTGCAATAATCACACCCTTTGAAGACTTGCCAACAGCATGTCCTGCTCTTCCAACTCGTTGAAGAAGTCTAGCTACCTCCCTTGGTGAGGAGTATTGTATTACCAAATCAGCCAATCCAATATCAATCCCAAGCTCCAAACTAGAAGTAGCAATGATGGCTCTTGAAACCCCACTCTTGAGCCTATCCTCTGCACTGAGTCGAGCAGACTTGGATAGGGACCCATGATGAACATCAAATTCGAACGGGGGAGAAACAGCTCGCATCTTTGCTCCTAGCACTTCTGAAAATGAACGAGTATTAGTGAATAGAAGTACTGATTGATGACTCTTGATAAGGTCAATAATTGCGTCTAAACGGGCAACAGAGTGTTGTGGGTATGATATCTTCTTTGCTAACGCTCGGTGCTCATCTGTCGGAACCGGGACATCAACTCTAAGGTCCATATTGCGTGTACCATAGCCTGCCCAGACTGTTTTTGCAGATCTAAACCCTCCCAAAAGCAATGCAACTTCTTTAGGGTTTCCCACCGTAGCTGATAACCCAATACGTTTTACTTGGTTTCCAACTAGCCTGTCAAGCCTCTCAAGACCCAGACTAAGCTGAATTCCTCGCTTACTATCAGCCAAATCGTGAACTTCATCAATGATGACTGCAAAAACAGTTCTTAGATGATATCTTAATCTCTTTCCAGGTAAAATTGCTTGGAGAGACTCAGGTGTTGTAATGAGTAAGTTTGGTGGTCTGATAGCTTGTTTCCTTCTTATGTATTGAGATGTATCTCCATGTCGAACTGCAACACTGATTCCCAGATGATTGCATAGATCTTCGATTCTCTTGAAAACATCACGATTCAACGCTCTCAGAGGTGTGATATACAAGATATAAAACCCGAAGAGCTCTTGAGTTTCTTTCATTCTTTGTAAACGATGAAGAAGTGGTAACAACGCAGCCTCAGTCTTGCCACTCCCAGTAGGCGCTAGAAGAAGTGCGTTTTCAGACTCACTGAAGAGAATAGGTACAGCTTTTTCTTGAATTGGAGTAAATTGAACTATACCATTAGCCCTGAGGAAACTAGCTATCTCCTCACTGAGTAGTGTAAATGCAGTCATTTGGGAGTCATCCTGTCACCCAAATGTCGACATTCGTTAATCAAGATGCGTATATCAGTCCTTAGGGTAACTTCTGCATCTTCTAACCTTGACTCCAACTCCATTAGAATCGATTCAAGAGAATCAGTCGACTTTTCAACCTCGTCAACAAGACTCTTCATAGACTCAAGATTGGAGATGTGCGGTGCCACCTTTTCAAATGCAGTGCGTAAAATCGAACTCTTCATCGGGAACAACATCCCGTGGTCTATTCCTCTTCCTCCTCACCGTAGACCATATAGCCCATAGTAAGAATAATTGCAAGGATTCCCATTGCAGCAAGTAAAATAAATATGATAGAAATTAAGGTTTCAACGGTCTGCATCAGAATCTTGTGCCTTCGGACTGAGTCCGCTTATAACCATTGCTGAATGATAGATGTTGTACTTTGTCAGACCTCAGCTTTTCGACTCTCATAGAATCTATCAATAAATGATCCATAGATATCTACTGGCTCCGTCAGAGGGTTGACTTCATCAACGGTCATCTCAAGACCACAAGACCCACACTTCACTGTGGCTAAACCATTATCACGATAAAGCTCAATCTTGATTGCTGTATTTCCACAATCTGGACATGGATACACATCTGGAATGCGTTTTTGTGGTCGCCGACGTACTTTTTGCCTTCGTCTTCTTCCCATGAAGATTCACCCTTTACCTATTTCACACATCTCAGAGCAGTAGCCCCGAAAGAAATAGAGCGGGCTCATCGGCTCAGGTGTTCATTTAAGCGTTTTGTTGAATGCCTTCAGGTCTATTACGAAGGTTTCTTATTGCTTGTTGTTCCGCTGGCTAACAATGTCAGACCTCCCTAAAAACGCTCAGTGTGTACTCAAAATCCTTGAATCTACTGATTCGCTAACAACAAAAGAGATACTTGAGATTGCAATGACTGACAAATTTGCCAAGATTTGTATTGATTGTGCAGGCGGAGATACTTTTGTAGCTGCTGCTGATCAGCTAGTAGAAATGGGTCTAATCACAAAGAAATTTGGCAAGGGAGGTTATCGGTGGCAACTGGTGAAGGATTGATCAGCATGGTGAACTGGGCCAAAATCAGAAATGACTTTCCTGCTCTTCGACGCACTATCAACAATAAACCAGTAGTGTATCTAGATAGTGCCTGCATGGCTCTCAAACCACGACAGGTCATAAATGCCATGAATGAGTATTATGAACAATATCCAGCTTGTGGAGGACGAAGCATCCATAAGTTTGGAGAAGAGGCCTCTAATGCATATATTGAAGCCAGAGAGAAGTTTGCAAAATTCTTGAATGCTGCTGATGAAAGCGAATGCATCTGGACTAGAAATGCGACAGAGTCACTGAATATTGTTGCAACTTCAGTAAAACTACCAAAGGACTCTAAGATTGTTACAACATCCCTTGAACATCACAGCGGCTCACTTCCCTTCATAGAAAGGGCAAGAAGAGATGGACTAGGTATCGAGATTGTGAAGGCACGGTCCGATGGCACCTTTGACATTGAAGATTGGAAGAGGACAATAGACCACGATACTAGTCTTGTTTCAATTGTCCATTCCTCCAACGTCACTGGCACAATTACTCCCATGAAAGAAATCGCAGAAATTGCACATGATCACGGAGCTTTGGTTATGAGTGATGATGCTCAATATGCACCACACCATCCACTTGATGTTCAAGACCTCAATGTTGATTTTTCAGCAATCTCAGTCCATAAGATGTGCGGACCAACAGGGATGGGTGTTCTATACGGTAAGTTAGAGCATCTCAAGTCCATGAACATGTTTTTCTATGGCGGAGATACTGTGAGTGATGTCCGTTTTGAGAATGGAAAGATACTCCCTGAATATCTACCTCCTCCTGAGAAATTCGAAGCCGGATTGCAGAACTATGCTGGTGCAATAGGAGCAGGTGCAGCAGCGGAATATCTTCTGACAATAGGAATGCATGAGATTGAGAAGTATGAACGTTCCCTACTTGAAATGGTCTTAGAACGATTTCGCGATATGGAACATGTCCACATCCTTGGAACCGATGATATCAATATCAAGACCGGACTTGTTACATTCACGGTTGACACAATTTCGTCTGCACATGATGTGGCTACTTTTCTAAATGATGAATACAATGTCATGGTCCGTAGTGGTTGGCACTGCGTTGGACCATTTCACTACCAAATGGGTATCGATCCAAAGAGGGGGACTGCAAGAGCTAGTTTCTACCTTTACAATAACCGCTTTGATGTCGATACTTTTCTCTCAGGAATGGAAACACTCATCGAAGCAAGTAAGTAGCTCTCAAATAGTGGTTAATACTTACTGAGAGCCCAAGGACTCCAACGAGTTTTTTCCTCTCTGTTCTTGAGCTGATTCAAGAGCTTTTTTCTTATCTTATAGAGTTCGCCAAATCGAAGTGTATGAGAATAGTTTGAAAGCTCTTGTGCAATCTCATCGAAAATTGATATAGGAACGTTTCTGAAACACCCTAAAACATAGTTTTGATTCTTTTTTCCTTCTAGGAATGCTCTAAGAACACCTCTTAGATAGTTGCGTTCTGCAACAACTATTCGAACAGGACTCATTGCGTGTTTCACAAACACTTCATGTTTTATAATAATGAATAATATGCTCTTTTAATAAAAGAATGTGGAATCAATAATGCAGTGGTCGTTTCAACCTACTTCTTTTTGAATTTCTTCTTTCATCCGTTTAATTTCTCTTACAGGATCAGCAAACTCAAATCCACTTGCTGAAAGATCAAACGAATCTCGGAATTTCTTCACACGGCCATAGACTGCAATATATTTTCCAACAACCTTGTCCGAGTTTTCAACAAGAGGCTGAACCCCTCTTCCAGTCTTCTTTATCATCTCATTAGCCTCTTCTGCAGTCATTTGAAGCAACTCTTCTCCAACTTTGCCAAAGAGCGTGACTCTGATTGAACCTGATCCATCATCGACAGTTATTTTGTATAACATTCTAGGTTCAGGTCTATCGACTTTTCCACAGGATTTGCAAACATATTCACCATCTGTTTCATCTAATTTCTTGCTACAACTTGGGCAAGCTTGATAGATTGGAGTGACTGTTTGACTCAAATTTACAACTATACCACAAATCTCCACACTTTTACCTTCTGTATTATCATTAATATCCCCAATTAGCACTCTTGAGGCCTTCGCCATAGGTTGGAGCGACACCTGTGAAACATCAAGTTTCTGGAGCTTGGACCCCTTAGGGTTGATTTGAATCTCTGCCTTGCGCCCAACTTGGAATTCAACACCGCCTCTGAACCCCTCTTTTACATATCCATGAAGAATCTTGATGACATCGCCCTCTTTGATATCCTCTATCTTATCGACATCATCATTCCAAAAAGTAACGCGAGTTTTTCCCGACTCATCTGCAAGAATAACGTTTCTAACCTGTCCATCTCGTCCATCCTTAGTCGTGAAGTTGGTCACATCATAGACAGTGACAACTTTCCCCTCAATATCGACATCCCACATACCCGTTGTAAGATCTACTATATTCTTCAATCCAAGTGGTTCTGAACCACCTTCAGACAGTGTCACCTTCACAGCATCAATTCTCTCTTTTAGGGCTCTCTCTATTGAAGCTGCACGTCCAACATGCACTTCGATTTCACTACCATCTCGATTCAGTCTCGTATTTACTCCACGAAGTTGAATGACTTCACCCTCTTCTGCTTTCTCCATTTCTGAGGCTTTTTCGTCCCAAAAGACAATTCGGGCAGATCCTGTTTCATCTGCCCCAATAATGCTTAGCACTCGTCCCTCAGAACCATCCCTTTGTCTTGTGAAGGTAGATAGCTGAAATACGCGTTGAATCTTCACCTTTAGACTGATGTTGAAAAGACCCTCTTTCAGGTCAGCGATTTTTTGATCAGCGGTTGATGAATCACCAAAATCAATGCCAAGCTCTTCAATCTCATAATCTTCTAAGACTCTGATCTGTCCCATCCTGCCCATATTCAGTTCTAATGTATCTCCAAGTCCTTTTTTCACATATGCCCCGCGTATTTGAATAATATCGTCAATAGAGATACCATTCTCAGACACAATGTTTGTAAGGTCATCCCAGAGAACAACTCTGATAGTACTCGTTTCATCTGAAACCATTATGCTAGCGACTTTTCCCTCTCCTCCCCCGTCTTTTCGGGAAAATGTTCGGATTGTGCCTATGTTGATTACCTTAGCAGTGAGAGCTATGTTTCTTGTTGCTTCAGTAATATCCTCAATCCTCTGGCGCGCTTTGGGTGAAATTTGATGAAGATCAACTCCGAGTTCTCTAGCTACTATCATTGCAGCTGACTCGTCATTGATCACCTCACGTCCAAGTTCCTCCCGTTTCTCTTCAATCATCCTCAGTATGTCTTTACGTTCATAGTCGGATCTATGCTTTAAAATCAGTTCAATCGTTTCTTCAAGAGTAAGCAAATGGGTCACCTTCTGTATCCTATGTGGTGGTATAGGCTGTTTTATGGTCATGTCTAATCGCTTTAAAGTAATCTCCTCAACAAGCACGAGCTTGGAGCATTTCTTGGCTTCATCAAGCGAAACACAAAATACGCTATCATGACAGAGAGATGATGATTTGTTGTGACCGAACCTGACCCGAGTATTCCCGAGCACAGTATCTTCTACAAACAGTATTTCAGCATGATAAATGAGGAAGTACACACACTCTATGCCATTGCAGAAACAGCTCGACTACAAGGATTTGACCCAACAACTAGAGTCGAGATACCTCCAGCTCATGATGTAGCTGCACGAGTTGAAGCCACTCTGGAGGGTCCAATAGGGGTAGCCAAACGTATCCGCGAGTTACAAGAAGGAAAATCTCGTGAAGAAGTTGCCTTTGCCATAGCGAAAGAAATTGCAGAGGGAAAGCTTGGTCAAATTGAAGATGCAGAGAAAGCCGCGGATAAGGCTGTCCGGGTCGCACTATCAATTCTCACAGAAAGCATCACAGCAGCCCCCCTTGAAGGAATAGCTAAAGTTCGTATCAGGGGTTCCGGAGATGATAGATATCTAGCATTGTACCTTGCTGGACCTATCCGAGCTGCAGGGGGAACTGAGGCTGCTATGACTGTACTAGTCGCAGATTACGTTCGTCAAGTGCTAAACCTGCCTGCATTCAAAGCTACAGTAGAAGAAACCGAGCGTGCTTTGGAAGAAGTTGAACTCTATGCTCGATTAGTTCACCTTCAATACCCGGTTTATCCTGATCTGATACGATTTGCTGCGTCACGGTTGCCAATAATGTTGACCGGTGAGCCCACTGAGGAGTTTGAAGTTTCAGGAAGTCGTGATCTAGAACGAATTGAAACAAACAGGGTCCGTGGAGGAGCTGTTCTTGTCCTCAGTGATGGCGTTGTTGGGAGAGCGGTGAAGCTAGCAAAGATTGTTAGCGGAATCCAAATCAGCGGCTGGGAATGGCTCGATGAACTCTCCAATAGAATGTCGAAGGTGGCATCTAGTAAGGAGGAAGATACACTAGATAAAAAACTTGAGCCAAAATCTGACTACTTAGCTGATGTCATAGGTGGACGTCCTGTGTTCTCTCACCCTTCACATATTGGTGGGTTTAGACTTAGATATGGCAGGTCTCGAAATACTGGACTTGCTGGCGTTGGGGTACATCCAGCAACCATGTACATAGTGGAAGAGTTTCTTGCTCCTGGTACTCACATTCGAACTGAGCGACCTGGAAAGGGCTCCATAGTTACTCCAGTTGATTCTATCGAAGGACCTATTGTCCGTCTCAAAGATGGGTCTGTGGTACGAGTGCGTAACACCAACGAAGCCAAAATGCTAGAGGGAAAGATTGAGAAGATTCTATACCTCGGTGATATTCTTGTTGCACTAGGTGAGTTCCTTGAGAACAATCATCCATTAGTACCAGCTGGATATTGTGAGGAATGGTGGTCACATGACCTTGACCATGCAGTTTCTAAAATCGAACTGCCTGAATTAGAAAAGTATCTCTCTAAATCAGGATTGACCCCCGAAGATGTTAATCAGTTCGTAGACTCACCACTATTGCAGATTCCAAGCGCCTCCCAAGCGGTTATCCTATCGAAAAAACTGAAAATTCCGCTTCACCCATTCTATCTATATCGCTGGATGGCACTTACTCCTGAAGAAACCCTTGAGTTGAGAGAGTGGCTTCTAGTAAAACACACCATCAAAGAGACCATAATGACTCTTCCTTTCAAATCAAAATACAAGAGCCTGCTGGAAAAGGCTGCAATACCTCATACAATTACTTCTAACAATAAGAAAATCCATCTCAGCGATGACTCAGTTTCTATTCTCGCACAGCTTGGAAAGAGGAGTTCGACTCCAAAAGGAAAATCATCCCTTGATTTGATGAACTCTGTGGCTTCAGTAAAACTGATGGATAAAGTTGGTTTCTCCATTGGAGCAAGGATGGGTCGACCTGAAAAGGCTGAAGAAAGAAGGATGAAACCACCTGTTCAAGTACTATTTCCTGTTGGTCGTACAAAAGGAACTGAACGTCGAATTGAAGAAGTGGCAAAAAGTGTGGAGCACATTTCGACACTTGACTTGTTCGAAGAAGAAAAGATTGGATCTGGAATCCCTGAATCCATTGGTGTTGAGCTTGAAATGGTTTCCAGGATATGTCCAAGTTGCTCCTCTGAAACCTTTGAGTCAAGATGCACAAAATGCGGAGTACATACGAATATTCAACCATGGTGTTCTCATGACGATTGCGGACGACCAGTTGATCCTAACACTGGAATGTGCCAATTTAGTCATGATGTGAACTTAATACGCGTGACGAAAAAAGTAGTAGTAGATATAACGGGTCTAATTAATCGCGTCAAGACTGAGGTCAAAGAGTTTGAGGCACATGGGGTCCGTGGTGTTCTAGGACTCACTAGTAACTATAAGATACCTGAATACCTTGGAAAGGGTATTCTTCGTGCTAAACACGATGTTTACTGCTATCGTGATGGGACTGCTCGATTTGATGCGACTGATGCTCCTCTGACACATTTCACACCAAGGGAGATTGGCACTCCAATCGACCGTCTACATCAGTTAGGCTACATCACAGATCAAGATGGAGCGCCTCTGATTTCTGATGACCAAGTAGTTGAACTCAAGGTTCAGGACATTGTAGTGCCAGAGAACTGTGCAATGTACTTGGTACGAGTAGGTAGCTTCATTGATGATTGCCTAGAAAAAATATACAATTTAGACCGATTCTATAGGTTCGATGCTCAAGAGGATGTGATTGGCCAGCTTGTAATTGGTCTTGCACCTCATACATCAGCTGGGATAATTGGTCGCATTATTGGGTTCACTAATGCAAGTGTTTGTTATGCTCATCCCTATTGGCACGCAGCAAAGAGAAGAAACTGTGATGGGGATGAGGATGCACTCATATTGGTTCTTGATGCTCTTCTCAACTTCTCCAAGAACTATCTCCCAGCGGGAAGAGGTGGGCTCATGGACGCTCCTCTGGTCTTATCTGTCATTCTTAAGCCAACTGAGGTTGATGATGAGAGTCACAACATGGAGGTCTGTAGGCGATATCCTGCTGAGTTTTACAATATGGTTGCAAATGCAAGACCTCCTAAGGATGTTGAGAAACTGGTTGACATAATTGCATCACGTCTTAATTCAGCCATGCAGTACGAGGGCTTTGGATATACGCATGGTACATCATCATTCGACTCTGGACCCAAAAACACGAGGTATAAGATATTGGGTAGCATGGACGAGAAATTGAGTGCCCAATTGAAACTAGCAACTCTCATCTCCGCAGTTGATGCAAAAGATGTTGCAGAACGTGTTCTCTCACATCATTTCTTCCGTGATATTCGAGGGAATCTGAGAGCATATTCTACACAGAAGATTCAGTGTCAGAAATGTCGAAGAATTTACAGACGAATCCCATTATCAGGTAGTTGTACATGTGGGAGCGGTCTCTCATTAACAGTAAGGCAGAAGAACATCTCCAAGTACCTAGAAGTTACTCGAAAAATCATTGAAGAGCACGGCTTAGATCAATATCTGCAAGAACGGCTGAAACTCATTAAGGTTTCTCTGGATTCTCTCTTTGTTTCAGAACAAACAACACTGACAGATTTCTTCGAATCCTAGTCCTCACTCTGCGATTCAAGAGCCAGATGCAACAGTTCCTGATCCTCAATCATGCCAATAAGGCCTCCAGTGACAGACAATACAGGTGCTTGATCAATCTCCTCGTTTCGAAGAGTCTTGACACATTCAGAAACAGTAGTGATCTCGGTAAAGCTAATGATGTTCCTAGTCATCACATCTTCTACTGCCTTACTCGGTAACCGAAGTAGTTTCTTGGTAACGACAAGGAAATCTTTTGAAGTCCATCCCCAATCTACAGCGCTATCTGTGCCGCTGAAAGTCTGTGAGATGTTATTTTCAACTGTGACTTCTGAGAGGCGTATAAAATCACTCACAGTAATCATACCTGTCACACCGCCTCCCTCACCAAGCACAACTAGTCCATTCTTCCCAGCCATCTCCATTATCATGTATGAGAGCGGAAGCGGAGTCTTCTCCCAGACAGCATTCACTGTTCGAGTGACAAAATTAGATATTTCCATTGAACCGTACTTTTTGTCTTTTTCAAGTGTGGCTCCAAGGATATCTGGAACCGAAATCAATCCTACAAGTTCATTTTTTTCAACAACAGGGAGTCTTCTGAAATTCTTCTCAATCATTATCTTCAGAGCTGTCTTAATGTCAGTCCTAGGAGTGACGGTTTCGGGGTCTCTTACCATGAGCATTGCCAGCTGATTCTCATCTGCCTTTTGGAGAAGGTCTGTTCTTGTGACCATCCCTACAAGTAGCTTTGTTCCCTTTTTCACAACGGGAACACCATTGATTTGTTTTTCAGCCATAAGTTGAAGAACATCTTCTCTGGTTCCTGGCACTGATACGTACACTACGTCCGATTGCATGCAATCCTTGACCATCATTGTTAGGACTACTCCGGTTTATAGAAACTTGAGCACTCATCAAATCACATGGATATTGAAGCACTCCAGTGGAATTGATGTAGTTGGGATAGTGTTTTTTTAGTCACCTTTTATGGTTTTCCTTAGACCATATTTACCATGGATTCTTCTTAAGTCCTAGCAGATACCCCGCCGCATTGCTAAGCCAATGTACTCCTAACGTGGTCAGTATAAGAATCATCACAAAGACTGGGCTTGGCATCATTAGTGGGACTGCAAAAATCAATGCCATGATAATGAATCCCATTTGGTCAAGAAATGGCGAAGAGTCCCCACTCTTCACATTCACTCTTCTTTTAATAAAAGAACCAATCAAATCCCCAATCAGGGCTCCTAGTGACATGAGAAATGCTACCGGAATACTAATACTAAGCACATAATCCATCTCTGGTGTTATTGTAACGAACATTGAAAGTATTGGTCTTAGGTATGGAGTTGCTAGGAACTGTCCCAAACCAGTGAGTGTACCGAAAACCATCCCTACAATGAATCCTCGAACTGTCTTACCATTGCCTAATATACGATGACCATCACGAAAATTTCTGCCTCCATCAATTGGTCTTCCACCACCACCCAGTACAGGAGTGGCATTGGCAATCCATGCAGATAATCCAAGCCAGATTGATAGTTCAAAGATGGCTAGTTCCTCATACATCGAGCAATACTCCGTGTCTGCCGTTGAGTTAACCAATTTCACTCTTTCTCATGGGGCTTGTCAGGTGATAACCCACTCTTAATGAGATAGAGTCTTCCGTCAGAGAATTCTCCCTCTGGCATGATTCTTTTAATGATCCTCTCACCCGGGCCTCTTGCAACGCGCAACTTTATTGTATAATCTGACCAATAGTCTAAGATATTCTTTGCAACAGGCTCGAAGTCATCCATGCCTTTGATTTGCGCTCTTACCTGATTCAGAACTAATACTGCAACCTTATGATTTCTTGCAAGTCCTTTCAACACACCAGCTTGCCTGTTCAATTCCCTATGTCTTTCATAGTTCGTCTTCTTATCTTCCAACTCCAGTCTATAGTATCTAGTCAGTGTATCAATTATGACGAGTTTCGTGTCCTCCCGTAAATACAACTCGAGGTCATCAATTAATGCACCTTGTTCATTGAATCCTTTTGGAGCAAGAATCTTCACCATACCTTGAATTTCACTGAACGGTTGAGCAGTCATTTGCTCAAGTCGTTCTATAGGTGATGTGTTTTCAGAGTTCACATAGATAGTTCCCAAATTGAGTCTATGTGCATTTTTTACGAATTGAAGCGCAAGTGTGGTTTTTCCAGAAGCCGCATCTCCATAAACATGCGTGAAAATTCCGGTGTGAAGGCCGCCATTAAGGATTCGATCAAGTACTGATACCCCAGACGGAAGAATCAAATTCAATACCACTTGAATTCTTGTCATCACTCTCTTGTGATAAGCATATCTAGAAGGACCGATATCATGCTCAGGTGGCAGGTTGCAATTGCCATACAGAATCCTAAGGTGCTCTATCTTGTTATCGAGCTCTTGAAAAAACTCGACCTCAAGTTTGAAGTCTGTCCGCCTGGCGATTCTCGATGTGAAGATGCCAAAGTAGTCGTAACAACGCTTGAAGACTCCAACAATCATGACACTGTAGTTACTGTTGATGAAATGATGGATCTAGATTTCACATCAATCGAGATTCTAGCTAAATTATATGATGTTCACAATCCAGTGGTTGCTACAATAGGAGTGGACCCGGGAATGCGTTTTGGAGTAGCTCTAGTCATTGATGGAGTTGTACTTTTCAAAGACTCACTCACAACTCCTGGATTTGCTGCTCGCTTGACATCTCGTCTGGAGTCCTATGTATCTCGCCTTTTTCCAAACTGCAAAACAATAGTACGTGCAGGAACTGGCTCGAGGCTATTCTCGACTTTGTATCTTCGAACCATGAACAAAGAATTCCCTAGTCTGAACATTGAACTTGTAAATGAACATCGAACAACACTTTCAGGAGGTGTCACTTCTGACCAATCATCAGCAATACTCATAGCTGGACGAAGTGGACGACCATATGAGGAGAATGATGCAATTCTCGAACCAAAAGTCGGGTATGTAAGGTCGCTGAAATTATTTGTACAGAGGTTCACGCGAGGCAAAAGAGCGCTCTCTACAGACGAAGCTAGAGCGATTCTGCTGGGAGAGCTTTCATTAGATTGCGTATTGACCAGTGACTGCTAGATAATGAAGAAACTCTCAACTTGATGTGATGTCACTTCAGGGTCGTCTGGAATAATTTGAGTGACATCTGATAACCAAGATGGAATGAATCTACTAAGATATGGAGTACCAAACCTTTGGTCAAGCATTACAATCACTCCTCTATCATCTAACCTTCTCACAGGTCTACCAGCAGATTGAATTGCACGAGTCATCGCTGGAAGTACATACGCATAATCTCTACCTTTCTGGTCAAATCTTGAGTCGTAATAGTCTATGAGTGCCTCCATCCTAGGAGTTGGTTTCGCATATGGTACTCCAACAACAACTACACTCTCCATCATTGTACCGGGGAAATCTCCACCTTCTGAGTTCCGACCACCTTGCACACCAAGAAGCACTGCTCCACCATAGTCACCTTCCTTTCTAAAGTCATTAATCAATTTGTCATTCTCGACACCTTTCATTCCTAGCTTTTCCACGAACATTTTGCGTCGAAGACGTTTCCCGAGACCAGCTTCAATCAAAGATTTACCAATGGAATAGCTGGAGGTAAAGATTCCAGTATTGCTTGGCGTAGCATCTACTACAGCCACACAATGGTCGACCATGCGCTCAAAGGTTGTCTTACTACGGTTCTGAAATGATGTGTCTAAACCATCAATGATTAGCCCCAATCGATTCCTTCTAGCAAACGGGCTCTGAAAGGTTGCTTTTACAGCATTTGGTCCGAATCCCAGCATATCAGCATATGCTTCCAATGGTGAAATTGTTCCAGAAATTGCTACTGAGCTATGCACCATACTCAAGACGTTCTCCGTGACTGATGTTGGATCCAATGCAACAAGGTCCAATGAAACCCTCCTACTCTCTCCATACCCTCTACTTGAGGCCAGCAGAAATGCATAGTCTTTTCTTTCTACACATCGTAACCATCTAATTAGAAACTCGCTCACTCTGTGGATTGAAGAGCGTGGAAACTTCCCAGCTTTTAGAAGACCTCGTCTAATCTTAGTTCCCAGATCCTTCATATGAGCTAGTATTTGTGGTTGATGTTCTAGCCTAGCTATCTTTATCGTAGTTTCAACTATTTTGCGAGGATTAACTGATTTTTCCTCAATCTGTTTCATATCTGAAGAGAGTTCCAAGACTGTTTTGGCTAGAGAACGAATGAAATCCTTACAAGGCTCATCATTGTATGTTGTTGCCTCCCGGAGTGCTTGTCTTATTGTCCCAATGGTCAATGAGTCGCTAGCTGAGTCCAATGCTGTAGACGGAACATTGTGTGCCTCATCCTGTATTAGAACCATTTTTGAGGGAGCTGTTTCCAACTCGGGAATAAACACTTCAAGTATCCAAGGGTCAAAGACATAGAGATATGAAAGAGAAACAACATCTACTACTTTTGCGAGACGTTTTGCCAACTCATAAGGACATATCGACCTTCCACTGGCAATTTTCGCAATCTCAGGAGCTGAAAGCACCTTCTTAGGCATATCTTCTAAAAGATCTTCGGGATTCCCTGCACGACGAAGATTCTCATAGAATGAACATCTCCCAGTTGCCTTTAGTTGTCCACATACCTCAGATATTGGGGCAACAAAATCAGCATTCTCTAGCACAAATGAGTTCAAACACATGTGTCTTCTACCACGGAAAGAAACACCAGAAACATCTCTGTTGCCTGAAATCTCTTCAAGTTCCTCCATAACACGGTCAAGCTGTCTGTGTGTGCGTGCACAGTACAGTATCTTTCCTCTCTTATCTTTCACCCAAGGTAGCACACTGCTCAATGCCACGCACGTCTTTCCAAAACCATTTGGAGCCTCTGAACAAATGTGGACACCTGCCTTAACCGACTCCTCGATTCTTTTCATCATGTCCTCTTGTCCATCACGTGCTTCAGGATACGGAAAATAGTCCATATAGCTTGAGAAATCTTCAGTCATTCGATCTCTACTCATTTGCCAGTCGGTGCCTTGATAATCCTGTTGCTTCCATTAGCTATTTTCGTTAGTCATTTATTCTTCCTTTTCATTCCGTTATTGATTAGCTATGGAGTTTGATGATATAACAGAGTTCTCTGCAGATACCTCTGCAGGAACAATCAAGATCCGTGTTATGAACATGAAAAATGGCATATTAGTCCTAATCTCAGATTCAAATCAGTTCAGACTTGGCTTGTCTGCCATGGCCATTCCTGCAGGACGCGGTCGTTCGGAACCAACATCTGTTGGATTCTTTACTACGGAGATTGAAAGTACGTTGGTAAGAACATTGGCTGAAAGATTAGCCTCATGGACAAACCAGACTTGTATGCTTGTTGTTGGAATGACTTCACTAACTCGAGAACAAATGTTGGAACTCATGTCTATGCTGAAGAATCATCTTTTGCCTTAATCTCTTCAGCCATCTCCCTCACCCAACGACCAGTTTCATCTATTTGGCAGAGTAACTGAATATATTCGTTCCAACTTACATCACTTGCCTCTCTCCAATTCTCAAATGATGATTGAAGATTGTCCAGTGCCTCCTGATGATAACGACAAAAGATGTTCCCATTTAATGTATCTCGACCACAAATTGAACAGGAACTCACTTTTCGTCCGCCTCCCTTTGACTCTCTGTTTGCTTTATACGCCGTTCTTCGAGCGCCTTAAGTTCGTCTTTTCTTCCAGGACACTCACTCCAATTGATACATGTTTCCCACTTCCTCCGTGATGAGGTCACTTGGAACATTTGGTAGCCACAATAGGAGCACTTCGCATCTAAAGGAGATATATCTCCCTTTTGAGGTAGTGGAAAAGTCTGATCACATTTCCCCTCACTGTAGTTAGAACATCCTACAAACCTCTTCCCTGTCTTTGCAGACCTTATCACTCGAAGTGTACCATCTTCACACCTTGGGCAGGCTCCAAGCTCCTCTTTAGACCTCCAATATCTTTGAAGCCCTTGGACAAGATAATTTCCTATGTCTTCTTCCTGAGTTTTGAAATTATCAAGCATTCTTAGAAGTTCTCCTTTTGCTTTTGATAAGACATCCTCCTTGTTCTTCTTTTCCTGCTGGATATCGTTCATCTCATTTTCTAGATGACGAGTTAGCTCTGAAGATAGGATGTCTGGCATGTATTTCTCTAATGTTTCATAGAGCGCGTATCCCAATGTAGAAAGCTCAAAATTATCATTGATTGCGTACCCCCGGGACTTGATAGAGTCAACAATACCTGCTCTTGTTGCCTTTGTTCCTAAGTTCTCTCGTTCTAATAGTTTCAACAGACTGGACGGATTGAATCTTGATGGTGGTTGAGTGTATCTCTCCTCATAGCTAACAGGGCTTAATGTAACTGCATCCCCCTCTGATATCTCAGGAAGCTCTCTCTCCTTTGTCTTAACATAAGGTCCATAGAACTCCATCCAACCACTCTTCAGAATTCTAAGCCCTCTAAGATACAGAAGATGGTTCTCGTGTTTAATGTCTGCACGGAGATGTTCTTTTACTGCAACTTCACCAAAGAGGGCTAAGAATCTTCTAACTATGAGATCATACAATTTCTTCTCGCTTGGAGTTAGACGTTTTGTGGCTTTTGATCCTGTAGGATGTATTGCAGGATGAGCAGGATCACTTTTCTCTCCTTGAACAGGAGTGAAATTACCTCTCTTTATAACACGTTTCACCATTGAAGTATAATCCTTTATCTCTCCAAGCCCATTGAGAATTTCCCTCAAGTCCAAGGTTGGTGGTAGCTTCTCACTATTTGTTCTGGGATATGATATGAGTGCATCAAGGTAGAGTGATTGTGAAATGGCAAGTGTTCTGCTTGGTTTAAATCCAAAATGTCGATAAGCTTCCGATTGCAGAGTACTAAGATTGAATGGTGGATAGGGCTGCTGCGTAGTTGTCCTGCTGTTTATTGAGTCAACATGAGCAGTACTTCCATCCAATACCGTTACTATTCTCTTAGCATCACTCTTAGTATAAATACGTCTCTTTGAATATTCTAGCTCTATTTCTGCTCCCTTATGTATAGTCTTTACGTTAACTATCCAAAACGGGCATGGAACAAAGACATTGATCATTCTCTCTCGCTCTGCTACATATGAAAGGGTCGGCCCCTGAACCCTTCCAGTAGAAACTATCTTGAACCATCCAACCGTATTCTTTATCGCAAGAGTCAACGCTCTAGTGAGATTGATACCATATAGCCAATCAATCTCATGTCTTACCTGACCTGCTTCAATCATCGGAAAGTCCAGAGTTTTTGACATATTGTCAAAAGCGTTTTGAATCTCCGATGCAGTAAGTGTACTGAAGTGCATCCTGTGAGCAGTTTCTGGATTTGCATTACAGGCATGCTTCAATGTAAGATATCCAATTAGACTTCCCTCAATATCATAATCGGTTGCAATAACGAAGGTGTCGACCTCCTTTGCAAGACTCTTGATTAGATTGATGATTGGTTTTGTTTGAGTAGCTTTTTTCTCAACCTCATACCTTGGGAACCATGAAGCATCCAGCCTTGGATAGTTCCACCCCTTCTCAGTCTGTTTAAGTTCAAATAGGTGTCCAAGGGCGTACACAACGATGAGATTATTGCTCTCTCTCTTGCACTCATAATAGGAGGCACCTCGTTTCTTAACTTCAGTTGGGGCATTATTCTCGTCCAGAGCAAGAGCTATACGTTTTGCAGCTGTAGGTTTCTCTGTGATGATCAGCACTCTAGACATCTCTTTATTCCTCGCTTCTCACTCATTATTTTCATCAATTACACATTCAAATAGCCATTGTGGCGCACGTATTCAATACTAGTACAATATTGCATATCGCGTAAGTCTTAAAAGCAGACTAAAAATGTGGACCGCTCGAGGTAAAATATGTGAAACCTTGGTGGCCGAGATTCATAGTAAGACCAAGAGTGCGACTCACTAGGCCCCGTTTTGGAATGCCTACACGTCCTCCAGACACAGTCATATTTGGTATTATGTTCATTGCAATACTATTCGTTCTCGGTGGTAACATCTATACTCTAGTCCGAACACCACCTGCTATTGCAGGAAGTCAAAGTGGTGCACCAATCCTAATCGCTCCTGGGATTGACCAGCAATTAGGAATGGAGGGCATCGTTGCGTCAGTGATCATCCTTGTAGGTGTTGTTGGCCTTGGACTAGTTTACTATGCCTCAAAGTATGTCTTCCAGCCAGGATATGCAACCAGACTCATGATACTTGGGATGATAATGGCTGGTGTAGCTTTTCTTGTCTTTAGCTATCTCTGGAATATCAAAGCTGGTTTCCTGTAGACTGTCTGTTTCAAGCATGGAATACACTGACAATAAGTCATGATAGGAATACATGTTCTATTCCAGTTCTCTTCAATAGACTGGAGATGAGCTCCTCAGCTATCTCCAGTTTAATCCTCTTTCTCTCATTTGCAGGAAAATGATCCTTATGCCCTGGTTTAGACCATTTTCCCACTCTCTTTCCGAAATCCATACCTGCTAAGATGATTCGTTTTGGCAAATACTCACAGACTATATGACAGGCCCTATCTCCATCCGTAAACCCACCCCACAAGAATACTCTGTCAGTTGGTTCAACCTGCGTGCTGCCAAGAATGTTTCCTAGACTGGGGACAACAGACTTTACACGTTCAATATTGTCCCCATGGGCATGAACAATGAGAAGAGCGCCACGACTCTTTGCTTCTTTCAGATGTTCCATATTACCATCCAAATCGGTCACAACCACATCACAATGTAGACCAAGTTCAAGAATGACTGAGGTGGCTCCATCAGCTGCAACGATTACATAGTCTGCTAGATCTTCACTCTTCATGAGGGACTCAATGTGGCGCTTCAGTGATGGACCTGCACCACAAACAATCACTTGTTTCCCTGATATGCAATCAGATAGTTGCTTCAACAATGGGTCAGGATCAATTGACTCAAGCATTGATGTGAGTATCTCTGTAGACTCTCTATCTGCATTAGAATCAAGGTCTAACCTTTGTACAATTTCTAGGTACTTTGGACACCAGTCAACCCATTTCAACTTCTCTCACCAGAATAGTTAATCATGTCTTTGTGACTTACGCAAGTTTTCTCCCATCTGCACCGCCACCTTCGTTTCTCTCAAATCATGAGTTCTAATGACATCAGCTCCATTCATCACTGCAACAGCTGTAGCTACAATTGAACCAATCAATCGGTCTTCCGGATTTGTTTCATCAAGCAAATGACCAATGAAAGCCTTTCTTGAAACACCAACAAGCAGTGGGTGATTAAGTTTCAAAAAGAGGTCCAATTCTTGGAGAATCTTAACATCCACCTCCGGAGGTTTTCCAAAACCAATTCCAGGATCGAGGATTATGTTCTCTTCTCTGATTCCTGCACTTCCTGCAATAGTAAGACTATCCCTCAAAGAGTCTAGAGACGCCTCTATATCCTTACACGGTATACCACAGTTTGCCATCAGAACAATAGGAACGTCTTGGTCTGCAACAAGCTCTGCCATCTTGCTATCACCATGTAGTCCTGAAATGTCATTAACCATTGAAATGCCAAGATTCAATGCAGCCGCTGCAACTTTCGATGATGTTGTGTCAATTGAGAGTGGTGGATACTTTGAAACATTGATGGAGTCAAGTGCTTGGGTCACTCTCTTTAGCTCTTCCTCAACTGAAATATCATAAGTACCATAAACTTCCTTTGGAGCAGAAGAAGCACCACCAATGTCAATGATATCTGCTCCTTCCATCGATGCAGTTTCTATCATCTCATGAAATTTATCAATACTATCAGCAATGGATCCCTTGTAGAATGATTCTGGTGATAAATTGACCACACTCATCACACGAACAGGATTGCCTGATCCTACCGTCAGTCCACCTATCTTGACATCTCTGATATGTTTCAAGTGAAGACACCTCTTACTCTAAAGCCCCATAGAAGGAAATAAAATGGTAGCTGAATCAGCTTCAGACATCACGAGAAAAACCTCAGCGGTGTTCTAGCATGAATGACGACCTAAAGCGTACGCATCTCTATGATTGGCATGTTAAACATGGTGATGTAATCCCCTTTGCTGGTTGGGAGATGCCAGTTCGGTACTCCGATATCCGTGAGGAACACATGACAGTAAGAAACACCGTAGGAATTTTTGATACTAGCCATATGTTTCGTTTTATTATCAAAGGGCCGCAGGCACAGGTGTTCCTCCAGACACTTACGACGAATAATGTTAGTAAATTGAAAGTGAATGAAGGTCATTATACCACATGCCTAAATGAGCTGGGTGGAACTCGTGATGACCTAACTCTTTACAGAGTTGGAGAGGATGAGTATATTTGGATAACAAATGCATCAAATGGACCCAAAATACATAGTCATCTGATGAAACACTCAACTACTTTTGATGTTGAAGTTATCGATAAATCTCGAGAGATCACTATGATTGCTGTTCAGGGTCCTATGGCAATTCAGCTCATTCAAAAGATTGCTGACAGAAATATACGTGATTATAGCAGATTCTCTTGCTATCGGGTCAAACTTCTTGGATATGATTGCTACCTATGCAGAACTGGCTATACAGGCGAAGATGGCGTAGAGATCCTCGTCCTTGACACTCCTTTCAACGATGAGGGCAAGAAGAAAGCAATCTCTTTCTGGGATCAACTTTTGAAGCAAGGTGAGGAGTTTGGAGTAAAACCCTGTGGTCTTGGAGCAAGAGACTCAACAAGACTTGAGGCTGGACTTGTTCTTTATGGCCACGAGTTGGATGAGGAAACCTCACCAATTGAGGCCAAAATTCCGTATGCAGTGAAATTCAAGGTAGAGCCACACTACATTGGATATGATGTTGTAAAACAGCACAAGGATGAAGATGGCATTAGAAAGACACGAATCGGTCTGGTCATGATTGATCGTGGAATTCCAAGGGAACAGTATCCAGTTTCTTTCAATGGAGTTGAAATTGGAGTGGTCAGTAGTGGGGGACTATCACCAATATTGGACAAGGGAATTGCTCTAGCATATGTTAAGCCTGGTTCAGTCAACATAGGTGATACTGTGGAGATTGATATCAAAGGAAGAATGAGAAAAGCAGAGGTCACAAAATGGCCATTCTATGACCCTAATATCTATGGAGCCTCTCGGAACCAATAACCAAACTCATTTAAACCGCATAAGCTCATCCCAGCGAGCAGGTGGACCTAATGAGTGACACCGATGTTAAGGACGATAGAAAATATAGCAAGGACCACGAATGGATAAAAGTCGAGGGCGACCTGGTCGTTGTCGGTATAACAGACTTTGCTCAGAACTCGCTCCATGAGATCACTTTTGTAGAGATCTCTGAAGTTGGTACTGTTTTAGAAGCCAACAGTGAGTGTGGGCTTGTCGAATCCATGAAGGCATCATCAGACATCTTTTCACCGGTGGGTGGTGAGATTGTCGAAGTGAATAAGGAACTGGAAGATGCTCCGGAGATAGTAAATGAAGATCCATATGGCAAAGGCTGGATGTTCAAGCTCAAACCATCAAACCTTGATGCTGACTTGGCTGGCCTTATGGATGCAGCAGCATATAAGGAATTCATCGAGTCCCTTTAGATACCATAGAATCAGCGAAAGAGCGATGGAAATGGGGTCACACCCCTTTCCATACCTCTTTTCCTACACCTAAACGTATTTTTTGTATAGGACGAATTTACAATTAACAGCAACCTTTTTAGCACATCAAAAAATCGCTGCAGATAGTTCGAAACAGCTTGGAGACTGCATCCTACATGTCGTTTGGCAAGTTCAAAAGGTCCACTGGAAGATTTCTACGGAGAGCATTCCATAGACCAAAATCAAAGATCTCACGTGGCTCAATAATGCTTATTGTGACACTTCTAATAATATTCACATCAGCACTCTTGCTACGTGTTGAACCTCTGTTTAATGCTCAGCCAATCGTTCGTGCATTTGACCCCTGGTTCCAGCTTAAAGTGACAGATTACATTGCCGAGAATGGATATGGTGCTTTCTTCACATGGTATGATGAAACCACCTGGGTTCCCTTTGGTCGTGATATGGCTCTGACGAGTTATGTTGGAGTGCCTTTCACAAGTGCGTTCTTCTACTTCATTCTGAATGGAATTGGAATCCAAGTTGATGTTCTTACAGTATCTCTACTCATGCCAGCCTTCATGGGCGCCCTTACTGCAATTGTTGCCTTTTTCCTCGGAAGAGAGCTCTCAAACAACACAGTTGGTCTCTTTGCAGGGGTTTTCACTGCGTTCATTCCAGCTTTCATAACAAGAACAATTGCAGGTTTCTACGATAACGAGTGCATTGGAGTCTTTGCCATTGTACTGGCCACATTTCTATTCATGCGTGGACTGAAACGTGGTTCAATCCCAGCATCTATTGGTGCTGGTCTTGCACTTGGATATTTGCAGGTGTCTTGGGGTGCATCGGAGTTCATGTTGGGTCTCCTTGCATTATATGGTTTCATCATGCTAGTGATGGGACGATATAGCCGACGATTACTAACAACATTTGTTTTGACAATATCACTGGGTATTTTTATCGGAGCGCTAATTCCACGAAACGGCTTTGAAAGCCTGAGCGATTTCTCGGTTCTAGCCCCTGTTGGTGTTGGAATATTATTAGTAGGATATGAGATTTGGCTGAGGATTGGGGGATATCGTGAAACGACTGCAACAGCATTAGCACCTCATATCAAACCAATCCTAACAGGTCTATTTGTGCCCCTTGTTGGCGTAGGTGCCTACTTGTTGTATACTAGTGGAATGGAGCTTGAAATCACTCCATACAACTCAAATCCTGTAATTCGGCTTGGTTCCAAGTTTCTTACAGTAATCAATCCTTTTGTTCGTCTTGATCAGAGAATACTTGCATCAGTTGCTGAACATCTTCCAAGTCCATGGGGAAGCTTCTACAATATTCTATTGATCTTGATATTCTTCTTCCCACTTGGAATGTACTTCCTGTTCAAGAGAGGTCGTGACGAAGACTGGTTGATGCTTCTTTATGGCCTAACTTCAGTTTATTTCGCAGGCAGCATGATTCGTCTAAATCTTATCTTAGCGCCTGGAGTAGCAATCCTTGCTGCTGTTGCATCTTACAATATTCTCACACCTTTCGCCAAGGTAGTCACTCAGAAGTCAGTATTTGAAAGAAGAAGGTTTAGGATGAGTTCATCACTCACCTCAGAACATGCTTTGACTGCTTTTGCATTTGTTGGGTTACTACTATCAGTCAATATCATACTCGGGGTCCAATATGTTCAAATGCAGGTTGGAAACCCAGAATTTGCGCAAGCAGATCTCTCACAAGTTTCCCAAGCTACTGACTGGCAAACCGCAATGACATACATTCGCAATGTCTTGCCTGATGACGCAATAATAGCCAGCTGGTGGGACTATGGATATTGGATAAATGGCGCGACTGAAAAAATGACAATAGTGGATAATGCGACGTTCAATGCTACGCAAATAGCTAAGATGGGTTATGCACTCATGGCGCTCAACCTCACAGAGTCTCTCAAGACATTCAAGAGCTGGAATGCCACACATGTTCTAATTTACTTTGGCCACCGCTACTCAGGTTTCGGTGGTGACGAAGGAAAATGGCCTTGGATGGTCAGAATTGCAGAGGACAAGCTTGGCAAGGATGTCATTGACGATGCAACCTATCTAGACAGCAGTGATAGGACTCTCGAGCCTTTCTACCAGTCCACACTGTTCAAGCTAATGGTATATGGAGAGCCGAGGAATCAAGATGAGGCTCAAATAATGGGCCTTACAGAGGCCCGCATGGGTGCTGATCAGATTCTATGGAATGACAATGAATGGATATCACACATGCCTGTTTCACTCTATGGTGCTTTCTCTGAACCATACTACAGCTCAGGCTATGGTATTGTCAAAATCTATGCGATTGATTACACAATGTACGAGCAGTGGCTGAACCGCACAGGAGCTGAGTGGAATCTTGGCCTTTCAGATGAATCCTTGGACATGAATATTGATGGCAGTCTTAGTGAATCTGAAACAGACTTTCCAAGCTATACTGTGTCATTTGGTGGTGGCTATGAAGCCAGGGTGTACACACAGTCTAATTCCACCCACATGTATTATGGGATTCAAATGGACAACTACACCCTAGGTGACGATGCGATTGGTCTTCAGATCGCGCCATTGAACGAGCCACTCAAGTCTGATCTTCGTATTGTGAATTACAATGGTCAAGACTTTGATGGACACATTCGATACGATGGCACATGGGCTGAAGACTCTACTGGAACAAACTCGTCAGAATTTGCCACTGGTAACAATGTGATTGAATTTGTGGTGCCTCTGAACGGAGGAGACCCTCAAGACCTCCCAATGACACCAGGAATGAACTATCAGATTAGGCTACTCTGGTGGAACAATGTAAACTATGGTGAGCCCTCTTTCACTGGAAACTGGAGTACATTCTGGGTCCCAGTCGAATTGCATTAGAGATACAAAGATTGGCGGTTGGTTTTAGAATCAATCGCCAAGTTCTGTTCTTTCAATGAAGTAAGAGTTACTAAGAGAGCTGTTGTGACTTACGTTTTGCTTTCCTACGATACTCCCCATATTTGTCCTGAGGACTATACCTGGATGGTTTTGGACTTGAAACTGGTCCTCCGCATTTGGGACATTTATTCTGCTCAAGCGTGTATTGTCCACACTTGCTACACTTGAACAGGTGTGTCATTATAGACCCCTACTTCTTTACAAAACTAATAGTACCTGAGCCACTCTCTACAGTCTTTGTGATTAGTCCAAGAATGTCTGAGAGTAAGTCTTCAGCTTCTTTGTAGTCAGGACTGACTATCCTAAGCTTATATCGTGGTGAGCCAAGAGTGTATATTTCAGTCGTGGATTTTTCTCGTTTCTTTCCCTCTTCCAAGCCCTCCGACAAGGCCTTTTTGATTACATCAATTCCATTGGGACCTGGGACTGTAATTGTAATCTCTCCATCAATCTCCACAAATGGTATCTCAATTCTCTGCTTTGCAAGATCCGCAACCTGCTTTCGTAGCTTCTTTGTAGCTGCTACATTCTCAAAGACGTCCACATCGCCATCAGCCGCACGCTCAAGTCCCTTGTAGATTTCTCCAAATTCGTCCTCAATCGGCCAACCAATCTTTTCGTAGACTTCCTCAAGAGACATGCCATTCTCCTTAGCAATGAGCTCAAGAAGTTTCTCAGCTTTCTGTGCACGTTTCCACTCGTTATTCTTGCTTCTCTTGGTTTCTGCAGATACTCTCCGTAGAGAACAATCAATGTGCATCTTTTCAGGATCTACATTCAAGATCTTGACCACAACACGCTGATTTTCATGGATATGATTGCGAATGTTCCTGACCCATGTGCTGCTTATCTCTGAGATGTGGATGAAACCCTCTTTGTCACCATATTCAGGTAGAATGACATAGGCACCATAGTTTGCCACTTTGGTGGCCACTGCAATGGCGAAATCATCCGATTGCGGCCACTCAGCACGTTTCAGGACCATTCTCTCTACTCCCTATGGAAGTACTTCAATCTCTCTTGCAGTTGGCTCTAGCTTTGCTTTACCACCGCTGGGTCTTGCCAATACCTTATCGCACTTCAGGCATTTTACCTCTGTGGTAGCATGTCCAAAAATAATCTGTTCATTCTCACAGTCAAGACATTTTACCTTGAGGAAACGCGACCTTGGTTGTTGAACAATATCACCTTTTGGCAAATTCATCACCTACGCTCTTTGAACTTCGACTTTCTTTAGTCGCATGCCCTTGGTCTGGATTGTATGTTCACAATCCCTACATTTGAACTTCAGGACAGTCTTCTTTGTTGTCTTTGCAAACCTTTTCTGGATTGGCTTTGGAAATGACCCATATCCCCGGGTCTTCTTTTTCATCCTTCGTTCACCTTGAGACAAGCTTCGTCTTTTCCCTGCTTTTCCAATTGAAATGACATGAACAGTGTGTTTCTTACACCGGGGACAGTATTTGTTCAGTTCACTCTTTACCTTCATTGACGGTCACCAATCCTGGCCGTGCCAAACGGCCTAGAGTCCTTTATAATCATTAGGGCATGTTCTTTCTGAACTCAGGTTCAGAATTATGATCCTGATGAAGCTGCCAACGCTGCAATATGTGCAACCACTGTAGCAATTAAAAGCATGGCTGACAGGATGACAACTAGCGTTGGTCCTACTTTGATGCCTGGCGTCTCGTCTTCGAAGAAACGAATTAATCCAGCGCCTCCCGAAGGCATGGGCCCTTCCCCACGTTTCTTTCTTCTCTTTTTCGCGGTCTTTGGCATCAAGTATCACCCATGTAAAGGATGACTCCCCTCGCCTTGTGAGGTTTATTAACTCTTCTAATGGTTCACTTCCGACGTTTGATTATTCCCTCAACACTCCTCCTCGATCTGGCTATTCCATGATTAATCCAAAGACTCTCAGTTATTTCTCCACAAGACATACCTTGGTCGTGCATCTCCATTATGATTTCTATTTCCTCTTTGGGAACCTTTCCATAACTCCTATCCAGCAAACCAATTATCTTGGAAAGTTCATCTAGTTGTACTTGACGTTCATTTGCATGTTTGAACAATGGTAACTTACTAACCTTCAGAATGTCATCATACCGACCGATTCTAACCTTCGACTTTTCGATTGTTGGAAAGATGTTGAAGGTGTTGAGAAGCCTATTGAGGAATGTATGATTGGTTAATGTTGCAATGCCTGCATTGAATGAGCGGATTGATGCATACCCATCCCCATCTGCCAGACCCTGTAAGAATGCAACCCGATAGTCATGGGGTAAATTCAGAATCCAATCAGCTTCAATAGGATTCTGCTTCTTCATCAAGGATGGTCCTAGTCCAAACAACACCTCCTTGACCCAACGAAGGAGTGGACTTGCTTGACTGCCCCACACATTGAACACAGTGGTTTCACCATCCCGGATTTTGGTGGAATCAGCTCTTCTCACAACGTTTAAGCCTACCTTTCCCATTGCATATGAGAATCCCCTACCCAACCTTAGATTCCACGAATATTTCTTGGACGCGTACAAAACAACCCTTGCTGAAAGGTCTGAGTCCGAGTCAAACCCTCCGTCAGACAATATGAGTCCTAGGAGATACATGAAAGATAGAGGTGTAGGCTCTTTCCCATAACCCTTCTCAAATTCTCTCATCTGTGGTGTGTCAAGACTCTGAACCTGCCGTAAAACAGAAAGGAGGTCCTCCTCGGATGTTACAGTGTCTGGAACTTGGATGAACTGCTCAGGAAGATTAGTCTGGGAGTTCAACCGCAGAGGTAACCACTTTCTGCCAATATCTGGCTGATTACTTGGTATTTCCACAGCTATCCGGATGTAAGTGGGTAGTTGGGAACCGTTGAACCACTCTGAGATTGTACTTTTCCCAATCTTCATTCGTTTTGCGATACTCTTCAAAATCCCACCCTGTGCATACTCCTCTAGGAACTGGAAGAACAGCTTTGCACGTTCTAGATTCTCGGCATGCTTCTTCGACTGCTCTAGAGCACTATAAAGATAGAGTGTCCTGAGCCGCTGTTCAAGTGTTTCCATGTCGATGACACCGTTCAGTGAATCAAGAATCTTGGTCACCCGCTCGGTCCGATCATCCAGTGGGTTCCGGTTGAGATAGTGGTAGACTCGGGGCTTTGCCCCCTCGATGAGCCATCGTTTGACGGTCACGGGGGACTGCCCTGTTTCTTTAGCAATTCGGGCGATGTCCCCGCGCTTCAACTCCTCCTCCTGAAACCGCTTCACCAGCTCGAGATGGAGCCTTGCCTGTCGTAGATACTTGGGATATTCCTTGTGTTTCATGAAACCGGGGTACCACTCCTTCACCAGCTTCTCCACCTGCTCAACGGACTCCAACTGCTTCCCATTAACCTGAGGTATCCAGAGTTTGAGTCTGGACTCTCCGCGAGTCAAGAACTGCTCAGTTGATTCATCTTCATCCATCCCATCGTCCTCAGCAGACTCTACACTCATACGATTCTCCTCATTCTCCTCCGACAACCTCTCAAGAAGTTGTTTCACTTCCGTGTTTTTAAGCACCTTTCTGCCTCTTTGGAGAAGTGTCTCTCTTTTCGTGCTCAATCAGCTCCAGGGCTCCTGATGGAATAACTCAAGGACTCTCTTACCACGTTTCTGGACTACCGAAGGACTTATTACGAAATAGTTCAAGAGTTCAGGTTAATTCTGTTAAGGTATTCGCGTTAACTCGGAAGGTTAGAGAAATGTTCAGGTACCTTCGATATCCAACAAAGATATAGTTGGACGCTTCTCAAAAACATCATTATGGATTCCATTAACTATCCCCAAAATTTTGTGCACTATTATTCACATAGTAATTTAAGCTATTGCGACGTGTTTACGACCACTAACTGGGTTATTCACCTCTGTTTAGAGATAGACCCCTTTATTCTCATTGTTAATATGATGCATTTAGTGCCATTCTTAGGCACATCTTGGAAAATATCAAATAACAATAGTTAATAGTT
>Ga0209427_10000187_pt1 | contig 61020 bp, 54 predicted proteins | sample DeeMarSWOR136_30_FD_187465 | JGI IMG/M metagenome (GOLD analysis project Ga0209427, IMG submission 187465) | Marine sediment microbial communities from White Oak River estuary, North Carolina - WOR-1-36_30 (SPAdes) (version 2) | ecosystem: Environmental > Aquatic > Marine > Intertidal zone >...
AAGCTCGGTGATGTTCTTATCGTTGCCGTGAATGATGATGCCTCGGTTAGAAAGATAAAGGGACCGAGAAGACCGATCTTTCCGTTGAGAGAACGACTGGAGATTCTGGATGCCATTCAGTTTATTGATTATCTGATTCCCTTTTCTCAGGAGACGCCGAAAGAGATCATTTCCTCTCTTCTTCCCGATGTTCTTGTCAAGGGAGGAGATTGGAATATGGATGAGGTTGTAGGCCGGGAAGATGTCATAACCGCAGGAGGCAAAGTTGTCCTCATCCCCCATTTCGAAGGCCAGTCAACCTCACAAATTCTTTCCAGAATCATTGAGTCTTGCAAAAAGAAATAAAAAAGCTCTCCCTTCTTGATTGAGAATGGAGAGCCTTCTTCTATGTGTTAACATGACAAGCAGTTTTACATCTTGCTCAGGATGATCACATGCATCCTTCTGAGCAATGAGCCACTCTGGGAACTCGAAATCTTTTCATCTTAAGCTCCTTTCGAGATTTTTGCATACAATACTTAATATATAGGATATATAGGGTATTGTCAAGAAAGCGGCTCTTTTCGAGTTTATGTAACTGGCCTTTAATTTCTCCCTCTTCCCATTTAAAGGACAAAACTCTTTATCTGGATAGGCGTGGTAAGGTCTATGATATACCGATTTTCTTGAAATGTGACAGTGACATGCTAGAGGGATATTTTTTTCTTCCTGGGAATTGATAATGATCTCTTTCGCGAGGATTCGGGGGGATCTTCCCAGACCAACTACAGTGTGTTCTTGAAATTTTCTTACTGGTGGAGGATATAGGGGCGACTTAATGGACAGCTAGAGGTAATCAATTTCAAACAGGCCTGATTCCTGAAGGACGATTCTGACCTTTTGCCCCTTCATTTTGCAGACAAATACCTCGATGGTCTTCCCTGTTTTTGGGTTGCGGATTCTTTTCCGTTCCAGAATTTTTTCTATAATGAATTCTTTGTTTCCGAGAACAACTGATCTGGGGGTTTCTCTGCCCTTATAGCCTTCATAAAAACGCAGCTCAAATACAGAACTTTTTTTTTGTTTCTTCATGTTGACTCAGAATTCCAAATTTCTTCTATTTTACACAAATCGCCAGCCAAAGTAGATAGAGAAATTACCGGATAGAGGAATTTGCCGCCTGCATCTTCGGATGACATCCCTTACCAGTTCGTTTGATTACAGCTTCATAGGTGAAAGCAGCTCCCCTGTCTGAAGGAAGTTGATAAAGGATGATCTCTTTGATTAATCAAATCGCTACAACAGGTGGCCTCATCCTGTATAATAACCTTATGAGTCTGGATTTTCTAAAGCACACAGAAGAATTCAAAAGACTTCTTATAGCCTTGAGAGCCGATGAAAAGGGCCTGAGTGTATCTGGCCTCATTCCTGCAGTTAAGCCCTATTTTCTTTCTATTATGGCACAGGTATGGAAGAAACCCATTCTTTTTATCCGACCCACCACCTCTTCTCTTTCCCGCTGTGAAGAAGAATGTCGATTCTTTCTTTGTCAAATGGGGAGCGAGAAGAAATCCGCTGTCCTTGCTCCTCTTTTCGAGTCGCCCTACCAAGAGATCTCGCCATCCTTAGAAACTATCTCTTCTCGGCTGCGCTTCCTGTATGAACTTCTCCAAGAGCCTCCCTCTCTTCTTCTTACGAATTTTCTCGGCCTCCTCTTTCCTCTTCCTCTTCCCAAAAACCTATCTCGACTTTTCCTCGAATTAAAACCTGGGGATTCCATCGGCCGTGATAACCTTGTACAAAAACTAGCTGAGTTCGGGTATACAAGGGAGGATCTCGTGAATTCCCATGGAGAGTACGCTTTTCGGGGCGGAATCGTAGATGTCTTCTCCCCCTGGGAGATGTTCCCTTTCAGGCTTGAATTCAGTGGTGATCAGATCGTTTCCCTGCGCGAATTCCAACCCTCAGACCAGCGTTCCATCAGAAAGATCGATCGTCTCCTCATCCCTTCCTTAAGAGAATTTCCTGGACAAGCGTTGCCTTTCTTATCCCCTCTTCTCCAATCTGATCAATATGTCTCATTTGATAGATACTACAAAGATGCCTTGGTCATCATCGATGATTTTGAAGAAACGAAGAAGGAATGGAAACAGATAGATGAAGAATTGAGAGAACAGTTCAACCAGGCTCGCGATGAGAAAAAAGTCCTGCAGCCCCCGGATGAGATCTATCCATCCAGACTCATGGAAAAGATTCAGCATGAAGCATTACGCTTTGCGGTCCTTGACGCAGACAGAAATCAAGAATTTCATTTCTCTTTCCAATCCGTTCCCCGCTTTGCCAATAAGATCCCCTTTTTTCTGGATTATGTTAAAAAGATTCAGGAAGAGAGAGAGCGGTGTTACATCTATATCAGCAATGAGGGAATGCGCCAAAAATTATCCGTTCTTCTCGATCATCATCAAATTCACCATGTTAAGTCTGCCACTCCTTTTGTCTTTCCAGAGGATGGTTCTCTTGTGTTGCTTCTCGGTAATTTAGATTATGGCTTTCGTTTCCCTTCCGAAAGAATCACATATTTTTCTGAAAAAGAGATCTTCACGGAAGAAAGAGTCCTTACCAGCCGGTCTAGAGTCAGACCTTTTGTTTCTGATTTTCGAGATTTAAAAAGCGGGGATTATATTGTGCACACAGAATATGGAATCGGTGTATTCAAAGGTCTGGAAAAAATGAAGGTTGACGGGAAAGAGCATGAATTCATTGAAATTCATTATCAAGATGAGGATAAATTGTTTGTCCCGACAGAGAGCTTGAATCTTATCCAGAAATACTCACAGGCAGGAACTCGAACACCCGCATTGAACAAATTGGGCACCGTAACTTGGATGAGAACCAAAGACCGCACCAAGAAAGCCATTGAAAATTTGGCCAAGGATCTTCTTCAACTCTATGCTCAGCGGAAGTCAGTTCATGGACATAGATATGTCTCTGGCGGCACCTGGCAGACTGAATTCGAGCAAACCTTCGAATATGAAGAAACCGAAGACCAACTCCAGGCCATCAAAGATGTCTATGGCGATATGGAGTCAGAATCACCGATGGATCGTCTTCTTTGTGGAGATGTGGGATACGGAAAAACAGAAGTTGCCCTGAGGGCCTCTTTTAAGGCGGTGATGGATGGAAAACAGGCAGCTGTTCTCTGTCCCACAACCGTTCTGGCTTCCCAGCATTTGAACACCTTTCGAAACCGGATGGTGCTCTTCCCCGTCAGGGTGGAAAGCCTTACAAGATTCCATTCCAGGGCTCAGCAGAAACAAATTATCGATGACATAAAAAAAGGCCTGGTTGATATTGTGATAGGCACGCACAGGCTGCTGTCAAAAGATGTTGCCTTCAAAGACTTGGGACTTTTGATCATAGACGAAGAACAGAGATTCGGAGTGGCACATAAGGAAAAAATAAAGCGCATGAAAACAAGTATAGATGTCCTTACTCTGACAGCTACACCCATTCCGAGGACATTGAACCTATCGCTGTCCGGGCTCAGAGACATCAGTATCATTGAGACGCCTCCCAAGGACAGATTGGCTATCCATACAGTCGTCACTCCTTTCAACCAGAATCTCGTCACCTCGGCTATCAAGAAAGAGCTGGCGCGTGGGGGACAGGTTTATTTTATCCATAACCGTGTTGAAGATATTGATTCCATCTCCCAGATGATCAAGAAATGGGTAAACGAGGCCCAGATTGCTGTCATTCACGGTAAAATGTCAGGAAATATACTAGAGAGAAGGATGATCGATTTTATCCAGCGTAAATACAATATATTGGTTACGACAACGATTATCGAAAACGGTATCGATATCCCGCTGGTCAACACTCTGATTGTGAATCGTGCCGATCGATTTGGCCTCGCGCAGCTGTATCAGTTACGAGGGAGGGTTGGACGGTCCTCTCGCCAAGCAGTGGCATATTTACTCGTTCCTCCCTTTGTCGAGCTCACTCCTTTGTCCAAGACACGATTGAAGGCGCTTCAGGAGTTCTCAGATTTAGGATCAGGATTTCGTTTGGCTGCCAAAGACTTGGAGATCAGAGGGGCTGGAAACTTCTTGGGATCACAGCAGCACGGATATATGGAGACAGTGGGTTTCGACTACTATATGCATCTTTTAGGACAGGCTATCAAGAGACTCAAGGGGGAATCTGTCGAGGAGGTGAGGAGTAACATCAATATGAGGGTGGATATCCGCATTCCCGATGACTATCTACCCCAAATAAACTTGAGGCTAAATCTTTACAAACGCATTTCATCGATCGAAAAACTGGAAGATATGGATAAAATCCAGAAGGAGATTGAGGATAGATACGGCCCATTTCCCTCAAGCGTCATAAATCTTCTCCGGTATGGTATCGTAAAATTCTTAGCCCAGGTGATCAGGATCGAGTCCATCGATCGTCTTGGTAAAAAGATTGTGTTCAAGTTTTTCCCGACCTCCTCAGCCGATTTCAAGCATATCCGTGTGATTCTGGATAGATATTCCGGCTCATTTACACCCCAAGGTTTGATGTCGTTAAATCTTCCCTCCGGGAACGAGTCAGATATTATGAGTGAAACGATATTCGTCTTGAAGCAGTTATCGGGTATGTAATATAATGAACCTGAATTATTCATAAACATGTTTTCTTTTTTCGGAAGATATTGCTTTACGCATTGAAATCAGGGACATGTACCGATTTTCTGAAATCGGTAACGTGTCCCTTGATTTTAAGCTCATATATGAATAATTCAGAAATCCTGGATGATTCATGAATTATCCAGGTGAATTGAATTTAAAAAAGATGTGGCGATTATTTGTCTTACCTTCGGTTTTTGTTTTGCTCTTGCCGTGCTGTAGCAATGAGAGACCTACGGATAGCTCTTCAGACTCAGGACTTCAGGAGGCAGAGAAGAACATAATGATCCTTCGTGTTCAAGACTCGAATTACTCCAATTCAGATTTCGAGAAATATCTTCAATTGACCATCGGAGGAGAATACAAAAATCTTTCTGATATTTCATTGAGCCGCCTTGTCGATAACTTTATCGAAGAAAAAATTGTATTGGAGGCAGCAAGAGAACAGGAAATATCCTTGTCATGGGAAGAAAAAAAGGAATATTTGGTAAAGCAGAGGAATGAATCTCCGGATGAAATGAACAGTAAACAATTGGACGAGAACGAGTTGAATTTGCTGTTGGATCAACTGCTCGTCGAAAAATACACCTATTCCTTGGTAAAAGACATCGAGGTAGCGGAAGAAGAAATAGAGGATTACTATACTCAACACAAGAGAGAATTCTTGTTGCAAGAGAGAGTAGAAGTGAGTCAGATATTGCTTCCTAACGAAGAAAAGGCTGTGGAGCTTCTGGAAAGGCTGAAAAATTCCACTTCAGCCGATTTCAAGAGAATCGCTCAAGCGGAATCAATCGGTGTCGAAGCATCCAAGGGAGGGAAAATGGGGATTTTTGAGATGGGACAGCTTCCCCATGAGATGGAAAAGGTCATCTTTTCGTTGAAAGAAGGGGAAGTGAGCCCTGTTTTAGAATCTGCCTACGGATATCATATCTTCCGATTGGATGCGAAGCATGAACCTGAGCTGATTCCTCAGGAAAAAGCATCTTCTTCCATCAGGATGAAGATCCTCAATCAAAAAATCAAGGAGCATCTCACGCTTCATGTTGAGAGCTTGAGGGATTCTCTCGATTGGGATTTTTTCCCCAAAAATTTGTATTTTCAGTATCAAAGGACTTTAAATGATTCAATCACATAAGTGGGTTGTGTTGATTGCTGCTTTGTTCATCGCAGTGGTGCTGTATAGTCAAGAGACTGTCGAGGCCATTGTAGCCATTGTGAACGATGACATCATTACACTCTCCGAGTATAAAGCAGAACATGAGGCGCTCTACAACTTCCTTCGTTCGCAGCTCCAAGGGGAGGAGTTCGACAAACAGTATGAAGCGCAAAAAAAAGAGCTGCTGGAGAGAATGATCACAGAACGGCTGCTTCTTCAGGAAGCAAGAAAGCAGGATCTAAACATAGAGGAACAACTTAGGATGTACATAGATAACATCAAGACTCAAAACAACATCGAGTCGGATGAAGAGCTAAGACGCCAAATGGCACAACAGGGAATTGATTTTGAAGTGTGGAAAAATCAACAGGAAAAGGGTTTGCTTCAGCAAGCAGTGGTTTTTAACGAAGTGGGGAGAAACATCGCCATCGATGAAACAGATGTGATCAATTACTATGATCAGAATCCGGATAGATTCACAGATCCCACAGAATATAGAATTAGAGCCATCTTCATTTCCTCTGAGGATAAAAGTGAAGATGATACGCGGAAGAAGATGGCGGATATAGATAAGAAACTTGCTGCTGGAGAGAATATGGCAGCACTTGCCGAACAATATTCCGAGGGGCCTGAAAAGAAAACTCAGGGGGACTTAGGTGCCTTCAAGGAAGGAGACTTGGCAGAGCCACTTCGGAAGGCTGTGGAAAACATAACGGTAGGCAGCATGACTTCCTGGATACAAATGCCCAACGGATGGTTTCGGATCAAGCTTGAGGATAGAAAAGAAAGTCGACTCAAGCCTTTTGAGGAAGTAAGAGAAGAAATCGAAAACATGCTTTTCAATCAAGAACAGCAAAAGAGGCTTCGAGAATATTTGGAAGAACTCAAGAACCGTAGCTTTATAAAAATCTTGATTTCCGATCCTCTAAGATACCGGTGATTCAAGGAATCATGACGGCTGCAGCAAACGCAGTGGTCCAGAATCCCTTTTTTCCCTTGGCGATTTGGGTGATGTGTTGGGTTCTTACCTGTAAGGTGTTTGTTATTTCATAAACACTCTTTTCCTCGTTCCAGATCTGCTTTAGGTCGAAATCCTTCCCTAAGGTCGTGGCAAGCATGTCTGCTGCCAGATCCTCGGCATATTGACCTGCTTCTTTTTCATCCTGGCCGAAACTGTGGTGCTCGGAAAGATAGCCGTAATGATTTGAGTCATTGGGAATAGCCAGGCCCACCGATGCAGAGATGAGGCGATGGGCTTCGTTGGTGGCGTTTTCACTCATCACAAGAAAAAGAATTTGGCCCGGCTTTAGGAGTCTTATCCCCTCTCTCCTGGATATCAAATGGCAATGGGGGGGAAATATGCTTGACGTTTTAACAAGGTTAAAGGGAGCGATGCCCGCTTCTCTAAGGGCTTGCTCCAAGCTGGCCAGCTTTTCCTTATGCTGCCCTTTCCCCCTGGTTAAGAAGAGTCGCGAAGGGATGATCCTATCCATGAGCAGTCCTACTTTTTTTCTCCCTTCTTTGGCTTTTCTTCCTCCATTCCGTAGGGTTCAGGCTCCTTGAAATCGATTTTTTGAGCGACTTCCCATTCACCAACCGGAATGTATTGGGAACCCTGTGATTTGGCGAAGAGTTTGACGTCGATGACTTTTGATTTAAAAAAGGCGCTGGTTTTGAAATGTTCGAGGTTGGTTCCCTCGAACCCAAAATTGCTTTTAATGAGAATAGTCTCGGTGGTCTCCCCCGGCATAAGGGGTTCCCCACGGAGGGCTTGCAGGAATCCGTCTCCAAGGTTTGAGATTTCATTGCGGAGCTTGAAGTTGGCGTTGAAGTAGAGATATTTTAAGGGTTGGTCAGAGACATTCTTGATTCTGAAGGATATAGCCGGGACAAGTTTGAGTTTAGGAGGCCAGGGTTGGTAGACCTTCTGCACCCATTTTGTCTCGACGTCCAGAATCTCGAATGATCCCTCCAGTTCTTCATGAGACATGGTTTTCCATAACCCGGTGAAGTGGGCCACAGCCACCACAATCACGGCGAGTATGATGATGGCAAGGATAAATGATAAATTTTTCATCGGATTCCTCCTTACTACCAAATTTTAATATAATGGAAGATAGGATTTTTAGCAAATCGGAATGAAATATAAATTGCTGCGCATGAATCTATACCTTGGGCTGATGGGCTTCTTTGTTTCGACTATACTGCTTGTGCTGAAGAGTTCTTTTATGGAAACGTGGTTCTTCTGTTTCGCTTGGTGGTCTTTCATTCTTTTCCTTGACAGTCTCAATTTTAGAAAAAACGGGTCCTCTCCCCTATCTGAATCTTGCAGTAATTTTTTTCTCATGGCCTATCTATCAGTTTTTATTTGGGTGGTTTTTGAACTCATCAATCTTCGGTTGAAAAACTGGAGTTATCACGGTCTGCCCCTTCACACACCAGAAAGATGGACCGGTTACTTTGTAGGCTTTGCGAGTGTTATTCCTGCATTCCAGGAGCTTTCACTTTTTTTTAGGAAAGTTTTAAAAGGGAAAAGGCTATCTCTCTTCAGAGTGAAGCCTGAACCTTTGTTGCTCAGGGGGTGTATCTTAATCGGGTTGGTTTCGGTTCTCTTTGTGTTGCTGTGGCCTCGAATTTTTTTCCCTTTGCCTTGGTTGTGTTTTCTTTTTTTGCTCGGACCTATCAACTACAATCGGAAGAATGATTCGCTTTTGAGAGACTTTGAGGAAAAAGACTGGACCCGATTCTGGTCTTGGGTTTTTGCTGGGCTTGTGGCAGGAATTTTATGGGAAATGTGGAACTTCTGGTCTGGGTCTCACTGGGAGTACTCACTTCCCTATCTCGATTTTGGTAGAGTGTTCCATATGCCAATTTTGGGTTACGCGGGTTTCCTCCCGTTTTCCCTTGAGATCTTCGAGATCTCCACCTTTTTTTCAGATGTCAAAGAGAAACTCAAAGGGAAGAAAACGATCAAAACTTTGATCATGATAGTGATGGGCCTGTTGTGTTTGGCCGGATTCTATCTAATCGATAATTTCACACTGGCTCGATAAACATAGAATTTCCTGGAGATTCCAAACAAGAAATGTGAGAAGTATCGATTGTTTTAACGCACGACCTTTGATACAAAAACAGGCTCTATTCCGTACTCATCCACAAGATGAAAATTTTCCTTGAGCACTCTTATAGTCTCGGGCAAAGGATGGCATATACCGACAGCCATGCCATTTCTCTGGGCCAAGGTAAAGAGCTCGATTAGTCTGTCTTTTATGTAATCTTCGTCGAGCTCCACGTCGAGAAAGACGTTTCGTTCGGCTGAGGGGATGTTGAGCCGACGCGCAATGTCGTAGGCTACCGTATTAGCTGTTGTTCGGCTGTCAACAAAGAAGAGGTTTCTTTCCTTTAATCGTTGAAGTATGGTGTACATCATAGAATCATTCGGAGTGATCTTGGATCCCATGTGATTGTTGACGCCGCTGATGTAGGGAACCTGTTCGAGGTCCCGGTCCAAGATTTCGATGACCTGCTGGGCACTCATGTTCGAATGAATCAATCCCTGAATGCTGTTGTTTTCTTCCTCATAATTGATCGATTCTAAGGGGAGATGGAGAAGGATTTCGAAGCCATTCTGGTGGGCCAGTTGAGCGGTTTCTCTGCCAAGGGGGCTGTAGGGGAGGATAGCCACTGTAATGGGCTTCTGTATGCTGAGAAGGTCATAGATGGCGTCCAGACTGTATCCCATATCGTCCATGATGAGAGCAACTTTGGGCTTGGGCTCCAGAGAGGGAACCTTTTTAGCTATTTCAGGAGGTGCCTTCTCACAGGAAAAGAGGATGGTGAGTTCTTTTCCCTGGGAATCTTTCAATTCCCAGAGAAAATATTTTTTTTTCTCATCCTCCTGTTCTTCTTTCCTTGAAATTGAAACCTTGGCATTCTCCAAATCTTGTTTCAACTGAGATTCAAAAATGTTGTATTCAGCTAAGGATAGATCAACTTTGAGATGGTCTCGTTCGCTTTTATCTTTGAACCTGCTGATAGCAGAATTTGGAACTCCCTGGATGGAAAGATGATCCAAGACGATAGCACTCGCGCTTGGTAAAACTTCTATTACTCTCTCCTCTCTCGGTTCAGCGAAAAGAGAAAACAGGTAGGATTTCTCTCCTTTTTTCCAGTTGAAATAATCTAAGCCTAAGATAGAAAAAACTGCTAGCAGGGAGAATATGGCATATATGAACCATGGTGATTTTAGATCTTGGATTCCCTTAGGCGACCTGCTCGTCCTCATGAATCATTTCTTTGGAAAGTGTCTGGGAGTGTGTTCGAGATAAAGATCAGTACTTTGGTCCTTTTCTGAAATTTTATCATCCGGTTCGATCCCCTTCTCCCACATTTCTTTTCCATCCGGAAGGTAGAAAATTTTCGAAGTCAAAAGCAAGCCGCTTCCATCCTCCAGAGTGAAAAATTCTTGTTTTGCCGCAAGACCAGGGGTTTTGATCCCGATAATTTGTGCTCTTTTGAATTCTTTGAGCACACCAGCCACAATTTCTGCCGGGCCAATCGTAGCAGCGTTCGTCCATAAAATTAATGGAAGATCCTGTGCATCGGGTTCCTTGAGACAGGACAGAAATTCTTTTTTTCCCTCTTTATCCTGGAGGTAGCCGGCCATATCGGTCCGAAGAAAAAGGTTTACGAAATTGAGGGCTTCTCCGATTTCACCTTCATGACAGTTTCTCAAGTCGATAATAAGAGGCCGTGTTTGGGAATTAATACGGCCTATCACTTCTTTCTGAACTTCATCAGTGCACGGTGGGTATATCTTGTGGATTTTTAGGATTCCATTTGTATCTTGCAATCGCGAATAAGTGAAAAGAGTGTCCTGAAGTATCTTCCTATCAAGACTCATTTCTTCCGAAGACTCTCGACGGAGGACTTTCAGCTTTGCAGGCTTTTCTTCCGTTTCTTTGAGATACAGGTTGGTTTCCAGCATACTCAGCATTAGCAAAGGCTGGCCATCCATCTCACTGAGTGCATCGCCGACTTTTATCCCAGCCTTCTCTGCGGGAGAATTTTCTTTGATTCCTATGACGACGGGGTAAGTCCCGAATTTTTTCAAAACGATAATGCCAGGCTCCTTAAATATGGTTGTGCCAAGAGTTTTGTATTTATTCGCGCTTTGTGGATCAAGATAGGAGGAGAGAGGATCAAGCGGTCCAATAAGGCCTCTGAAAGCTCCTTTCATCGTTTTAGTTGGATTGGGAGTTTCTACATAATAATCCCGTATCAATTCTGCGACATTTTGTAAAAGGTAAAGGTTTCTATTCTTGGGGGCCCTTTGAGAAATGTTGGGAAGGAAATTTTTAGGGACGATGAAGAAGAGGAGCATGACCGCAGAAACGACAATAAAGAGGATTTTTAAATTTTTCTTTGCCATCTTTCAATTGTGAATCATAGATTTTATCATCTTCCCTCAAGCCATTGCAAGGGATTGACAGGTTCGGTCTTATAGCGTATTTCGAAATAGAGGGTATCCGCTTTCAAGGAACCAAAGTCCCCAACTACGCCAATGGACTGACCAACATTCACGAAGTCTCCTTTCTCGACCATAAATTCTGAGCTGAGGTGTCCGTATATGGAAAAATAGGACAAACCGTGGTCGATGATCACCATGAATCCATAGCCAGAAGTATAATCTGCATAGGCTACTCGTCCATCGTGAATGGCTTTTACCACTGCGTCTTTTTGGGGAGAAATTTCTACTCCATTGTTCTGAGTGACCGTATTGAAGCGGGGATGTCGGCTGGTCCCAAAACGAGTTATGATTTTCCTGGAAGAGAGAGGCCAGGGAAGCTTCCCCTTTTTCTCGTAGAGGGGGACAAGAGTCTTAGGAAGTGAAATTTCCTCCCTCTGCAGCTTCTTAATCAAATTCTGTAGTTGCTCGGCTCGATCTTTGAGTTCCTCCAATGTTTTTAAATGAGTTTCTTTGTTTCTGTCGATTTCTCCGATGAGGGTTTTGTATCTGGTCTCTTGATGATCGTATTCTTCTCTTTTTTCTTTTGCCTTCTTGATCAGTTGAGAGATTTCTTGTTTCTTTTTGTCAAGATCTCCCTCAGCTTCTTGGAGTTCTTCAAGGGTGGAGATATAGTCTTTGATGAAATTGTCTTCGTATTGGGCGAGAAGTGTCAAATTTTTGCTCTCTGAGATTAGTCCCCCAATGTCGTTGACCTGAAACAAGAAATCAAAGGTGTTGAATTTTCCAAACTTATACATCGTAACAAGAATTTTCTCGATAGATGCCTTTTTTTTATCAAGTTTTTCCCTGAGATCTGGAATTTTTTTCTGGATTGAGGAGAGCTCTAGATCGGATTTCTTCAACTGTGTGTTGTAGAAAGACATCTCTTTCTTGATCAGTGTCTTGTTCAATCCGATTCTGTTAAGACGGGATAGGATAGAAGATTTTTTTTGTTCTTCCTTTGAGATTTTTTTTCTGATATCTGTCAATTGCTCGGAGATTTCGATCAGTTTTTTTTCGTAATCTGAAACATTTTGCTGTGAGGAAGCGGATTGAACTGAAAAACTGGAAGTGATAAACAAGATGAAAAAGAGGATGGAAAGGACCGCATTCAGAAAAAAATTTCTCATCCACAAAATATTTTATCCTATATCTAACTTAAAATCCACGGTCAAAAAATGGGGAAGTATTTTTTTATCTGAGATAAAGCAGCAGTCAGACTGATTCGTCAGCAGAGAGATTTTTTCCATAAGGATAACTGTCACGGGAAAATAATTGCTTAATAAGTGTGCATCACTTTATTTAGTCGATGAGGTTTTATAAGTTTCGTAGGAGGCTATTTCCTCAGGGCGTAGATAATACCGCCGACCACACCTAGGATAAGAGTGAAGACAAAATCTACAATAAGAGAAAAAGAAAAGGCGATCTGGCTGGCAATACCATATGATTTGAAAATTTCAATAAAAATGAATTCCCTAAGTCCCAATCCGCTTATCGTCACCGGAATGGTCAGGATGAGGAGAATAATGGGGATGAAGATGAAATAATCGACAAGACGAATATCCAGGCTGAAGGCTTTTCCTGCCAGCCAGTAATGGAGAATGACATTAACCTGGAGGAGAAAGGCCCAAAAAAGAGCCAGCATAAATGAAGCCCTCTTTTCTTTATAGACCAGAACGATCTTGTAAAATTCCAAAGCCTTCGCTTTGATTTTCAGAAGAACTCCTTTCTCGGGGATTTTCAAAAGAAGAATTCTGGCCAACGGTGTCAAGAAGAGAAAGGCTGCAAACAACCCGAGGAGTCCGACTAAAAGTGAAATCCAGACGATTGGCAATCTCCGAGACATATCGAGGCGTATCAGAGAAGCCATAAAAGCGAAGATGAACAGAATGATGATTCCGGTAAAACGTTCGACCAGAACGATCGCTGAAGATTTGAGGAGAGATCTAGAATACCGAGAGCCATCCCAAATGCGGATCACATCTCCTCCGAAGCGCGTAGGCAAGAAGAGGTTGAAAAAGTTCCCCACAAAGTAGGATTTTGCTAAAAATCCTAAGGGAACATCATCCCCCTGGGCACGAATCAAGATCTGCCACCTGTAGGCGCTGATGATAAGTCCCAATGCATGGAGAGAGAAAGAAAGAGCCAACCAGAAAAAATGGATGTCTTTGAGTGCACCGAGCACTTCCTGAATAGGCACAACTTTGAAGAGGAGATATATAATTATGGAGAAGCTAAAGACAAGTTTGAGAGCTATAGTCAGTAGCCCTTTTCTTCTAGGCATCGAAAATGCCGTTTTAGTTCCTTTTTTTATAAAAATATTTGGTCGTAACTCTTCCCACGAGCCCAGCCAGGATAATCAAAGATACCAAATTCGGAAAGGCCATCAATGCGTTGGCCATATCTCCTATGTACCAGACAATATTCAAATGAACACCCTGGATGATCGATCCGATGAAAAGCAACATGATGAAGGCGATTCTGAAGGGATACACGATCCTAACACCAAAAATGTATTCCAAACATTTCTCTCCATAGTAACACCATCCGAGAAGCGTTGAATAGCCAAAAAGGAAGGAGCTTAGAGCGATGATGTATCCTCCAAAGGGTATGACAGAATCGAAGGCTGCTGCTGTAAGCTCGGTGGATGTCAAATTTTCTGGTGAACCGAAGGCAGCAGTTTTAAGATACAGTCCAGTGATGACTATGGTGAGAGTTGTCAGTGTGTTCACCACCAGGGTGTCGATAAAAGTACCTGTCATAGCGATCAAGCCGTTTTTTGATGGGTCCGAAGATTTTGAGGCGGATTGTGCTATGGCCGCGGAGCCCAATCCGGATTCGTTGGAGAGCAATCCTCTGCGAACTCCGATGCTGATGGCCAGCTTAACAGAAGTGCCGACCATAGCTCCCCCAACAGCCTTTACCGAAAAAGCAGATTTAAAAATGACAGAGAAAGCTGCAGGAAGATTAGTAATGTTAGCCAGTATGATAACAAGAGCTCCACAAAAATAAAGGATGATCATGGTGGGAACCAGCCTCTCGGAAACACTGCCGATTCTCTTGATTCCGCCGAGGATGACCGCTCCTACCATGGTTGTGATTACCAAGCCGGTCAACCAGAAAGGGACGCTGAATTGGTCGTTAAAAACCAAGGCCATTGAATTAGATTGGGCCATGTTTCCTGTGCCGAAGAGGCAAGTGAAGGCACCGCAGATAGCGAAAAACATACCCATAAATTTAGCTATGGTTTCATTCTTGATACCATAACGGGCATAGTACATTGGCCCGCCAGACATTTCCCCACGTTCGTTCTTTATACGGAACCTGACTCCAAGGAAACCTTCGGCATATTTGGTGGCCATTCCGAAAAATCCAGCAATCCACATCCATACAGGGGCTCCGGGGCCCCCGGTTGCGATGGCTGTGGCTACTCCCGCAAGATTTCCGTTGCCGACAGTAGCGGCTAGAGCCGTCATCAAAGCAGCGTAAGGAGAGATATCTCCCTCTTCTTTCTCTGTTTTATCTTTATGCAGAGCGCCCTGTAAAACCATTTTCAGCGAAAGGATAAGTCTCCGGACCTGGATCAAGCGTGTAAAAACGGTCAGCAGAATTCCTATGGTCAAGAGAAAACCCACCATCAATGGAAACCACATGAAATCGCTTGCCTCTTTTGTGAAGACTAGTGCTTTGTCCAGAAGAGTGAGAGACAGAAGGACATCGATGACTTGCGTCTCTGTCTCCTCTGTGATATCGACCTCAGTCTCGAAGGGTGTCAGACTGTAGAGGTCCATCTTCAGGATGTATTTACCTGGTTTTAGGTTTTCATAAAGATAATTTCCTTCCGGATCGATTTCGGCCTTAGTGTACTTTTCTTCTCCCACAGGCATGAGGAGCATGTTTCCATGTACGTACGGCTCTCCTTTGGGAGAGAGCGTGATCTTGCCTTTTATATCCGCAGCATTCAAGAATGCAGTCCCTGACAAGAAACTCATTATGGAAAGCAAGACAATTAATCTTTTCTTCATGGTCTCCTCTATTCAGCGATGGTCTTAATGAAATATAGAATGATGAGTATCGCAATCGGTGATAGATACTTCACGGAAAAGGACCAGAGGGGTCGCAGCTTGAACCGTGGATTCCCGGATAGGACTTCTTGTACTGCGTTTTTCATGCCCCAAACATATCCCAAAAATATACAGATCAACAGGGCTCCGATAGGCAAGAAGAGAGAGAGGAAAATAAAATCCATGTTGCCCATAAAATTGATCTTGGTAAAAAAGGCCATTCCCCCCGACGAAAGGGCCGATGGAATTCCCAAAAGAAAAACGAAAAGACCAACCAGGAATGCGGATTTTTTTCTTGGCCACCTCCGTTCATCCACAAAATAAGCTACGGGAACTTCAAGAAGAGAAATGGTAGAAGTCAATGCAGCTATTGAGAACAGGCAGAAAAAGAGAGTGCCAAAGAGGATTCCTCCAGGAATTTTGGAAAAGATGAGAGGGAGGACTTTGAATACGAGCCCGACTCCAGCAGTGGGGGCGATTCCCGGGATAGCAAAGAGTGTGGGAAAGATGATGATGCCAGCCAGGAAAGCGATGAGGGAGTCGAAGAAACACACCCAGCCTGCCGAAGAGACAAGGTTATCTGATTTCGAGATGTAACTTCCATAGGTCACCATGATTCCCATCCCAAGGCTCAGAGAAAAAAAAGCCTGTCCCAGGGCAAACAGGACCAGTTTTCCGCTCAGTTGTGAAAAATCTGGTTTGAGATAGAACGAGATACCCTGTCCTGCCCCGGGTAAAATCAAAGCCCTCACGGCCAGAAAGATGATCAATCCGAAAAGGATGGGCATCAAGATTTTTGTCCATCTTTCTATGCCGCTCTTGACTCCCCTAGATACGATAAATGTCGTGAGGCCCATCATGACCAGGAAGTAAAGGATAACCTGAAGGGGATCTGAACTGAATTCCGTGAATATTTTATCTGAAAGTTCGCTCGTTATACTGGCTTTGAATGAACCGGTGGCCATTTTTACAAGATAACCCGCAGACCATCCTGCTATGACTGCGTAGTAAGAAAAGATGCAAACAGCGGTCAAGATTCCGAAATAGCCGATGAGTTTCCAGAGACTTCCAGGTTTGATGAATTCAAAAGCTCCAGCTGGATTTTTTTGGGAGTATCGGCCGATGATAAGCTCTGCCAGCATCACGGAAAACCCGACGAAAGCTACTGCAAGGATGTAGACCAAAACAAAAAGTGCCCCTCCGTTCTGACCAACTACCATCGGGAAGCGCCAGATGTTGCCCAGCCCGATGGCAGAGCCTGCAGCAGCAAACACAAATGCGACTTTGGAACCCCAATTATCGCGTTGGTTTATATCCGCATTTTCCATTTCCACACTCTAAAAATCGTGATGAGGATGGGCCTCATTTTTTCCTGTAATTATTACCACAATAGTCTGAGATTGTAAAAGAAATATTCAAATAGAGTCAACCATCTGTTGATCCGAGGAATTATAGTCTAATAGGCAGCAGTAGAAGAATGAAACTTCCCCTCTAAGCTGAAACCCAAGGTTTCTATCATCCGGAAAGGAAGAGAATAAAAATAAGGATCAGGATGATAACGATAGGTGCCAAAAATTTTACATTAAATGCCCAGAGGGATTTTAGCCTAAAGGTGGCATTCCCGGAGGATATTTCCTGGAGGGCATTTTTGACTTTCCACACATAGCCCACAAAGAGACTGATGATCAATCCTCCCAGGGCCAAGACAATGTTGCCGAAGACAAGATCCATGTGCTTCATAAAATTCCATTTGGTGAAGATTCCCACTCCTCCGTGAGATAGTCCGGAGGGGAGGCCAAGGAGAAAACAGAAAAGACCAACCAGAAGAGCAGCTTTTTTTCTTGACCAGTTTTGCTCATCGACGAAGTAGGCCACAGGAACTTCCAGCAGGGAAATTGTCGAAGTCAAAGCTGCCACCAGGAGGAGGAAAAAAAAGAGAATGCCGAAGACATACCCGCCAGGAATTTTGGAGATGATGATGGGGAAGACCTGGAACATCAATCCTGTGCTGGGTTCGAATTTATCCGGTGTTAATCCCGGTGTTGCAAAAAGGGTCGGGAAAACAATGATACCAGCCAAGAGAGCGATCAGCGAATCGAAGAAACAAACCCAGCCAGCAGAGGATACCAGGTTATCCCTTTTGGAAAGGTAGCTGGCGTAGGTTATCATGGTTCCAATCCCTATGCTTAGAGAAAAAAAAGCTTGTCCGACAGCATAGAATATTACAGTCGTGTTGAGCTTGCTGAAGTCAGGCTTGAGATAGAAAGATAGACCCGTTGCTGCTCCAGGTAAACTTGCCGCTCTAATGGCCAATATGATGATGATCCCAAAAAGCATGGGCATTAAAAATTTGGTCCATCTTTCGATGCCTGCTTTTACTCCTTTGGAAATTACGAAAGTTGTCAAACCGATAATCACGAACAAGCAGAGGATAATCTCCAGCGGCCGAGCAGCAAAATGAGTGAAGATGGCATCCGAGGCCTGCCAGGTTATTTCTCCTTTGAACATCCCCCCGAGCGTTTTATAAAAATATCCAAAAGCCCAGCCGGCCACAACTCCATAAAAGGAGAGGAAGCAAGCACATCCAAAAACACCCAAGTACCCAGCCAGTTTCCAGAGAGAGCGGGGTTTGATAGCATCATAGGCACCGACCGGGTTCTTCGCTGTGTGACGGCCAACCGTAAATTCAGCCAACATGATTGTAAACCCAATCATGACAACAGCCAGAATGTAGACGAGGACGAAGATCGCGCCACCGTTGAGTCCCACCATCAAGGGGAAGCGCCAAATGTTCCCCAGTCCGATGGCAGATCCCGCAGCGGCAAACACGAATACGGCCTTCGATCCCCAACGATCTCTTGTGTCCAAATGCTGGTCTCCCATTTCTCTCTTCCTCTATATATTTCTTGATTATGCGTTTCCCATACTTTTAGCATAAATGGAATTCTGATAAAAGGGAAGATTCCGTTTTTCTGATTATCGATCGAAAGGGATGAAAGCAATTGAAAAATAGAATCATCCCATTTTTTCTGCTAGAATGTGAAATCGAACGACATAAGGAGGTAAGGATATGCCCGCTGTTCAGATAAAGCCGGATGTCTATTGGATCGGCGTCAATGATAGAATAACCGATCTATTCGAAGGATTATGGCCCATCAGCAATGAAGGTGTGTCCTACAATTCATACCTCATCAATGATGAAAAGATCGCCATCATAGATTTGATTAAGTCATTCAAAGGAGATGAATATTTTGCTCAAATAGACGAATTGACTGATGTTTCGAAAATAGACTATATCGTCGTCAATCACATGGAGCCGGATCATTCCGGTCTGTTGCGAACTCTGAGAAGGATCTCTCCGAATGTTACCTTAATAGGTTCGGAGAAAACCAAGAAGATGCTGGGGGATTTCTTTTCCATAAGTGAAAATGTCCATGTTGTCAAGGATGGAGACACACTCTCTCTCGGCCAGCACACACTCCAGTTTTTCATGACTCCATTCCTGCATTGGCCTGAGACTATGATGACTTATGAGCCCTCCAACCGTATCCTGTTTTCCTGTGACGCCTTTGGCGGCTATGGAGCCATCCGAGGCGCTATCTTCGATGACGAATGCAAAAGCCCTGATTTTTACAAGAAGGAGGCTCTTCGTTACTACGTCAATATTGTGGCTAACTATAGCGCAAGAGTTCTTTCTGCGATTGAAAAGTTATCCGAAATATCTGTAGATGTGATTGCGCCCTCCCATGGATTGATATGGCGAAAAAATGCTCCCCATATCGTCAACCTGTATAAAAAATGGGCCGAGTATGCATCAGGAAAATCTGAGCCTGGCATCACACTTATTTATGGATCGATGTATGGGAACACCGAAGTCGTGATGAACGCAGTGGCCCAGGGAATTTCTCGGGTTGGCATCCCTGTTGAAATATTTGATGCTGCCCGCACACATGTCAGCTACATCCTTCCCTCCCTCTGGACTAAAAGAGGGGTCTTGGTGGGTGCCCCTACCTATGAAGTGTCACTTTTCCCTCCTATGGCCGACGTTTTGAGCATGGCGGTAAGGAAACGCATCATGAATAAAACAGCGGGTTATTTTGGAAGCTTTGGTTGGAGCGGAGGAGCCCTAAGAGAGATGAAAAGGATTATAGAGCCTTTGAAGTGGAATCTCATCGATACCTTTGAATTTGTAGGCAGCCCCACCGAGACAGATATCAAGAAGGCCGAGGAATTCGGCGCCCAGTTTGCTGAGATTGTGAAGCGAGGAGATTGAATTCTGTACGTCTCCTTTTTCAATAACAACATCTTATTGCATGTATTTATATATCACTTTGATTGAATTTCTAAGTAGTTTCTGGAACTTTTCATCAACTCTTCGAGGTCTTTATACCCATCCATTCTTTGTTTAAGAGTACTTTCGTCCTCAGGTACAAATGAAGCAGAAAGCGAACATGATTTTTCTTTGTTTCAAAATGAGGAAGCAGAAATTCACGAGACGATTATTACATCGTTATTCATGATATATTACAAAAAAAGTTTGTTCTTGATTTAATAGATAAATTATACTATCAATATGAATTCTATATAAATAATAATAAATAATATTTTTTTAAAAATAAGGAGGAAACGGTGGATTTTTCTGGGAAAAAAGAGAGAATGAACCGGAGAAGTTTCTTGCGATGGACGGGCAAGGGACTCCTCTTTTCAACAATGAGCCAGCTTATCCGGAATCTTCATGCCGAGACACCTATCTCCAATAATCTTTTTTGGATTAAGGATACACCTCTTCATCCTTTCTTCGAATGGAGGGGACCAAATTGTCATGCAGGAATGGATTGCCTTCTCTACTCGATGGGAATGAAGGGTTTGAAGTTCTACCGGTCTGACAGGTATACTTTACTGGGTGATCCTCTGGGATTGATAGGATGTAATGATGTGGTGTTGATAAAGGTAAATGCTCAATGGAAGTATAGAGGTTGCACGAACAGTGATCTTGTGAGGGGATTGATACAGAGGATACTGGATCATCCTGAGGGATTCACTGGTGAAGTGGTGATTTTTGAAAATGGACAGGGAAGGGGAAGTCTCGATTGCAACACATATAGAGCTTATGGCGATAATGAGGTGCATGCAAATGCAGAGAAAGAGACCCATAGTTTCACTTATCTTGTCAATCAGGTTTTTGATGATCCAAGGGTATCTGCATATCTTCTCGACCCTATCCGAACAACTTTTATCAGCAGCTCCGATCATATGACAGACGGCTACAGGATTGATGAAAATGTGTCTTATCCCTGTTTCACGACTTCTGGTGGCCGCAGGATCGAATTAAAGGAAGGCATCTGGAATGGGAAGGGATTTGATGTCAATCTCAAATTGATAAATTTTCCTGTCTTGAAGCACCATGACCAAGGCGGTTCAGAGATTACAGCAGCTCTCAAGAATTTTTATGGAGTTGTCTCGATGGCAGATGGTCAGGTTGAGTATCGCCACTACGCGGGATTAGGAGAGACCTGCGGGAAGATGATTGCTTCGATCCGTACGCCAGTGTTGAATATCTTGGATGCCATATGGGTATCCCAAGCTTCTCTCAAGGGATATCCTGTCCATACAACCTTCCGGGCCAACCAGATTTTAGCCAGCCAAGATCCTGTGGCCTTGGATTATTGGGCAGCGAAACATATCATGTATCCTATAGACTCCAACTGGAGACATCATCCTGATTTCCCCGGAATAGACTATTGGCTGACTCAGGCAAAAAATGCAATCAATCAAAGAGGAAACTTGTACAGTCCTGAAAGTGGAATCTTTATCCAGAAATCAACCAATAACGAACAAGAGATGAAAATCCATGAGTATAGCGCATCTCAGTACATTCAGAATGAATGGGAACAGAGATACCAGCGGAATCGAAACAAGAAAGCTTCCATCATCAAATAAATTCATTTTCATTTTTGATTGAGTTAGAGTTTACCGTCAACCCTCATTTTCTTCTTAGCCCCGTTGAGCCTAGGAGAATCCTGATTTCTCAGTTTTAAATTCCGTGCTAAATGTGATAATATAGCTGGCGATTCGCTGTACTGAGGTTTGATATGGGGTTTGATTGGAGAGATGACTTAAGGAGCTTTTTCGAAGAGTTCACCATCGTCGAAACGAGCAAGAAAGAAACGCTCGAAGACTTTGATCAGTTTTGTGAGTTCATCGCTGAGCCTGCGTTTGAAAGCTTAGCTGAAGCACTCAAGAAATTCAGGATAAAAGCGAAGTTCCAAAGGACTAAGGGAAAATCCATAACTTTTCAGACAAATTTTCCAGGATTGCGGATTGACAACTTTCAATATATCATCTTTCTTCCCAAAAATTCTGTTGAGTTGAGGTTGAAATTGCAGATCAGAGGGAGGAGGAATTCGAGAAGTGTGATGGAGAAAAAGGAAGAACCTTTTATGGAATCTATTAGCCCAAGAGGAGTTTTAAAATTAAAAAAAGAAGACATCATCCAGGATGTTATCGGACATTACCGCAATTTCGTTCTCACTGCATTAACCTCCCCCAAATAGATCGGTCTCTTGCTAAAATCTCTTTTTGAACACAGGAATATTGAAACAAGGGAAGACTTCTGATAATTTGTCTATCCTTGCCATGAAGAGCCCTCGACTCCCTAAAGAAGTCTTTTCCATACAGATTTTGGTTCTTCTTTCTTATTCATCCATTGCTATCCTGACTCTTCTTCCTCTTTTTTTCGAGAAACTGGGCGGGAGCCCTCGTCATATTGGATTCCTCGTCGGCATTTTTTCCTTTGCGGCTTTCTTTTTTAGGCCCTTTGGAGGATGGCTTCTCAGCAGGGCAAACCCTAAAAAGATCTTACTGGCTGGTTGTGTGATGGTGCTGGCTGCTACTGCATCCCATCTTCTTATTAGCCGACTTGATTGGTTCGTGATTTTCCTGAGAATTTTTCATGGTGTCGGTTTTTCCCTTGTTATTCTTGCAGCCTTGTTGATAGTTGTATTGATTGTCCAACAAAGCCAGAGGACCTATGCCCTCGGAGTTGTTTCTACAGGGTTTATGCTTCCACTCTTGGTAGTTCCTGCTTTAGCGGAAGAGATTATCAAGAGATTTGGTTTTTTTTACTTTTTCCTCTGCGCCGTTTTTTTGGCAGCCATCCCAGTCGTATATGCTATCCTCTCCAGGATTCGTCTGGATCATTTTGCTGAAGATGAGGGGATCGGAAGTGTCGGTTTTTTCCGCCTCTTAAAGCAAAGGAGAATACTGAATATCTTTCTGCTGACTTTTATCTTCGAGATCGGATTGAGCTCGAGCCTCAGCTTTGTGCCTCTTCTCGCTCATCAGAATCCTCCAATGAGAGCAGGATATTATTATACCTGTTTAGCCTTAACAGCTGTTTTCATGCGTTTAGTCGCCGGAAGATGGTTGAAATTCTGGGGAAATCCAAGGCTGCTGTTTCCTGCTTTTTATTTTCTTAGTGGAGGCGCAGTCCTAATCTTTCTATCCCAAAGCAGCGGTATGCTTTGTTTATCAGGAATCGGGTGGGGATTCGGGGTGGGAATCCTTTATCCGCATCTATCTGCTCTGAGCGTGGAGGGCGTGAGCACCAACAACAAGGGGAAAGCGTTGAGTTTGTTCGCTTCTTCGGTGGATTTGGGATTTGCTCTTGGGCCCCTCACTTTTGGCTGGCTTTCACAACTCTTGGGAGTTAGAGAGGCCTTTTTACCTTTGGCTTTGATTCTTTTCCTCACGCCTTCGGTGTTTTTATTTTTGGGAAGGCCCTCTCTCTTTATGGGTGAAATCGGAAAAAATGGAGAATCAAAACCAGATCAGCCGTAGCTTCTCCCTCTTATCCAGACGGATCATACCTTCCTCTTTTGCCCATTCTATGGCCTGGTTAAATTCTTCAGATGTGATTCTCCTCCGTAATGGGGAATTTGGGGGGATATCTCCGCAGGGATAGTATTGATCCATGATGTTCACGTAGGTGTTTAAGGATATTTCCGTGGCAAGAAAATGCATCACTTCTTTGGTGTTGGCTAAGCCCTCTGGAAGGACCAAGTGGCGCACCAAAAGGCCATGCAGAGCAATTCCTTGATCATTGACCAGAAGATCCCCCACCTGCCGATGCATCTCTTTGAGTGCGGATCTTGCCACTTGTGGATAATCCGGTGCCTGAGAATATTGCTGGGCGACATCACTCTGAAAATACTTGAAATCCGGCATGTAGATATCGAAGACTCCATCTAAAAGCCGAAGAGTTTCTGTGGAATCATATCCTCCGGTGTTGTAAACAAGTGGGATCGACAGCCCCATGTTTATAGAAACAGGAAGAGCAGAAAGAATTTGAGGAACGAAATGGGTTGGGCTGACGAAATTGACGTTGTGACAACCCAAGCGTTGGAGTTCCACCATCATCTGAGCCAGCCTTTCTACGGATACCGTTTGTCCTTCTCCCAGATGGCTTATGGTATAGTTCTGGCAGAAAAGACATCTGAGATTGCAGTGGGTGAGGAAGATAGTGCCTGACCCATGAAGGCCTACGAGAGGTTTCTCTTCACCAAAGTGAGGAGAGTACGAGCTAACCTGGGGAAGGTAACCGGCTTCACAGAAGCCTCTCTCACCTTTGGCGCGGTCGATACCGCAGTTTCGGGGGCAAACCGAGCAGGATTTGAGCATCTGCTCAGCCTTTTTTATGATCTTGGGAAAGAGGCCCTTTTCATAGGTTTTAAGGTATACTGGATCGCAGCTTTTGGAGGTCATTTTCGAAAAGATTATAGCATATGCCCGTCTTTTCTTTACAAATTTTTGTAAGGGCATGAGGCCAAAGAAAAGAGAGCATTGGGGAATGGCGTTTACCTGACTGGAGCGAAAACATCTCCCCAATGCTCTCCTATTCAATCTCGGATTTGGAAACGCTTTCAAGCTCAGGTGAGCTTCTGTATGCTTGATAGTAAGAAACGAGTTGAGATGATAGAAAACTTGTTTTTTTTTAAGTCAGAGGATATAAAAAAGACACAGATGAACGAGCGCTTTCCCAAGGTGTTTAAAATTCCTAGTTGGGAAGACATCCCTTTTCTTGTCCACGGTTTCGGGACCAAGCATTGGAGAGAAGAAGATTTTAAAAGGCACAAAAAGCTGAAGGATTTCAAACTCCTATTTTTGCGCCAGATCCATTCTGATACTATCCATGTAATCGATCAGATTCCCGTTAAAGGATTAACGGGGGATGCCATGCTGACCAAACAAAAGGGTGTATTACTCATAATAAAAACTGCAGATTGTCTGCCCGTATTGATGGTGGATAGGATGCAAAAGGCTGTTGCCGCTGTCCATTGTGGCTGGAAAAGCACGAGCCAAGGGATGATCCAGAAAGTTGTCAAGAGCATGGAGATGCACTTTGGATGCGAGTCCTCTTCGCTTCTTATTGCAATGGGACCCTGTATAGGACGATATTGTTATGAAGTTGGCGATGATGTCAGGCAGGAATTTGAGCGGAATGGGCTTTCTCTTAAGCCCCTTCACCTTCATGCTTCCCAGAGAGAGAAATATTTTCTTGATCTTAAAGAAGCCAATGGGCTTCAACTGGTTGATGTTGGAGTGAGTGAATCGAATATATTGGAAGTGGATCTCTGTACGCACTGTGAGGATGATCTGCTCTCTTATCGGCGCGATAAGAAAAGTTCGGGCCGGATGCTGAGCTTCATCGGTCTATCATTTTAGTTGCTTTTTAAGTCCATTTTTTTTTATACTTTACTTACTTTACAGAAGCTTTAAATACATCTCGTCAGGAACAACAGATGGAAAAAACATATTCTGAAATAACTATCCCAGATTTTCCTCTCTTTAAACAGGGCAAGGTGAGGGATGTCTATGAGGTCGGTGAAAATCTTCTTATCGTAGCCTCAGACCGCATCTCTGCTTTTGATTGGGTGCTTCCCTCTCTCATCCCAAACAAAGGAAAGATTCTCACACAGCTATCCAAGTTCTGGTTTGAATTCACAAAACTTATATGCCTCAATCATATGATAACAACCGAGGTCGCTGAATATCCCACGGTCTTGCGCAAACATAGAGAAAACCTGGAGAAGAGATCTATGTTGGTCAAAAAAACAGAGGTGGTTCCTGTGGAATGTGTCGTGAGAGGATATCTTGCGGGATCAGGATGGAAGGATTATAAAGCCTCAGGCATCACAAGTGGAGTCAAGCTGCGAACAGGATTGAAACAAGGGGACCGTTTGGACGAACCGATTTTTACTCCAGCGACTAAAGCCGAGGAGGGACACGATTTCAATATATCATTCAAAGAGATGCAAAAGCTCGTTGGATCGGACTTGGCCCAGAAAGTCAAGGCTGTGAGTCTCGAGCTCTATAAGAAGGCATCGCTTCATGCTCTGTCCAAAGGAATTATCATCGCCGATACAAAATTCGAATTCGGGATACTCAACGATGAGCTCATTCTTGTGGATGAAATTTTCACTCCGGATTCGTCTCGTTTTTGGCCGGTAGAAAGTTACTCTCCCGGAAAGTCACAGTCCAATCTGGATAAGCAGTTTGTCCGTGATTATTTAGAGAGCACAGAATGGGATAAAAACTCACCTCCCCCTCCTCTGCCTCAAGAAATTGTGCTGCAGACAGCTGATAGATATATGGAGATCTACCGTCTTCTGACAGACAAAACAGAACTGTGATAGACCTCCACATTCATTCCAACAAAAGCAGCGATGGGGATTTTACGCCCTTTCATATCCTGCAACTCGCCAAAGAAAAAAAAATGAAGGCGATTTCCATTTCCGATCACGACACGGTGGCCGCTTATCCTGAAGTTTTGCATTTGGGCCAAGAAGCCGGAGTAGAAGTTATACCAAGCGTAGAACTCACAACCATCTTTGAAGACAGAGAATTTCATCTCCTTCTTCCTTTTGTGGACTGGAAAGGCAAGGCCGTGTCTCATCTTATCTCGCAGGTGACAGAGAGAAGGATGCAGGAGGCTCAAGAAAGAGTAAAAAAACTTCAAGAACTCGGCTTTGAAATAACCTGGGAGGAGGTTCTTGCAGAATCAGAACCCTTTCCTCCTCTTGGTGTCACAATTGCGCAGATTCTTCTCCGCAAAGCAGAGAGAGATGATGAATCTTTATTGAGAGATTATCTGAAGGGAGAGGATCGACTTTTGGCTCCCTATCATTTTTACAAGGACTATTTTATGGAAGGAAAACCTGCTTCGGTGCCGAGGAGAACCCTGAACATTTTGGATGTTCTGGATATGGTTCCTGAAACAGGTGCTGTCCCTGTTCTTGCTCATCCTGGAGCCTATTTTCAAAGGGTCAGAAAAGACGATCTTGTTGTTTTAAAGGAGAGAGGACTGCAGGGCTTGGAAGTCTACACTTCCTATCACTCCTCTAAACAAGAAGAATTGTATAAAAAAATGAGTGAAGAATTTAACCTTGTTCCGACCGCAGGATCCGATTTCCATGGGACAATCAAACCACACATTCCATTTGGTTCCTTGAATAGAGGGGGATATTGGATGGTCGAAGAATTGAACAAGAGGAGGCCATGAATGGTCTTTAATTGGCTGGATATTGTTCTACTGGTTGTTATAATCGTGACTGTGGTTATCGGTGCTATCAAAGGGCTGATCAGACAGATAATTGGAATTTTGGCTGTTGTTTTGGGTCTGATTTTGGCTATTAAATATTATACCTATGGTGCAGAACTTTTCGTATTCATTTCCGATGAAGTGTTTTCCCATTTGATAGGATTCTTTCTGATATTCCTGGGAACACTGCTGGTCGGTTGGTTGATCAACAAGTTTTTTACAAAGGCAATAAAAGGCCCATTTAGGTCATTGAATCATCTGCTAGGGGCAGGGCTCGGCTTCCTCAAGGGTATCCTCATCTGTGGTGTCATCGTTTTCGGGTTTCTTGTTTTTCCTGTCAGCACCAAAGCTTTAGACGACTCTCTACTGGCTCCATACAGTATACGTATCACCAAAGCTGCCTACAATCTCATACCTCAGGAATTAAAAGAAAAATTCAGCGAGGCTTACCAGGAAATTATAGGAAGGAAGAAGAAAAATGCAAAAAGAGTTTAGAAATCCATCCATTCATGAAAGAATGAAGGGACTCATCGAGGAAATGGTAGAAAAAGAATTGCCTATCAAGGAAGCCCTAAGAGAGTTTGAAAAGGTATACATAGAGACAGCTGCAAGAAAATATAACCATAACAAGACAAAAATAGCCAAGGCCTTAGGCATTCACCGCAATACTCTTCATAACCTCTGCAAGGCTTTAAAAATTAAATAGAGGCCTTATCACTCCCCCTCATCCTGCTGCTCTACTGAGAGATGAAAAGTTGATGGATACCATGTCTTGTGGAAGGTTACAATTCCTGGCTGGGAATTGTTTAATAAGGAGAAAAATTAGCACTCTCTATGAAAGAGTGCTAATTTTTTTAAATTTTTCTTGACATTTACTATTTGTTCCCCTATATTAGCACTCTCACAATTTAACTGCTAAAAATCATAATAGGAGGTTCGAATGAAGGTGATTCCTCTACATGACAGAGTCCTAGTCAAAAGGCTAGAGGCAGAGGAGACGACTAAAGGCGGAATAATCATTCCAGATACGGCAAAAGAAAAGCCCCAGGAAGCGAAAGTCATCGAAGTGGGAAAAGGCCGGGTGACAGAAGACGGAAAGGTTGTTCCCCTCGAAGTCAAGAAAGGTGATAAGGTTCTCATCGGAAAGTTCAGCGGTACAGAAGTGACCATTGGAGGTGAAGAACACGTTATCCTTCGAGAAGAAGAGATTTTAGCGAAAATCGCCTGATTTTATGAAAAGGAGGAAAAATGGCAAAACAAATTACAACTGGTGACGAAGCCAGACAGGCTCTTTTAAAGGGAGTCAATGCTTTAAGCAACGTTGTCAAGGAAACGCTCGGTCCAAGAGGAAAGAATGTCGTCCTGGAAAAAAAGTTCGGTTCACCCACCAGCACCAAAGACGGCGTTACAGTAGCCAAAGAAATCGAACTCAAAGATCCTTTGGAAAACATGGGTGCTCAACTTGTTAAAGAGGTCGCTTCAAAGACTTCTGATGTAGCGGGAGATGGAACAACCACAGCCACAGTTTTGGCTCAGAGCATTTATGCGGAAGGACTAAAGTATGTAACCGCTGGAGCCAATCCCAACCTGATTAAAAAAGGAATCGACCAGGCAGTGAAAGCTGTAGTTGACGATCTGAAGAAAATCAGCAGGGATGTCAGCGGTGAGATGATTGCCCAAGTGGGAGCGATCTCTGCGAATAACGACGAATCTATCGGAAAGATCATCGCTGAGGCCATGGACAAGGTGGGTAAGGATGGTGTCATAACGGTTGAGGAGGCAAAGGGCTTAGAGACCACAATGGATATTGTTGAAGGAATGCAGTTTGATCGTGGTTATCTCTCTCCTTATTTTATCACTGATCCTGACCGAATGGAGTGCGTTTTAGAAGAGCCACTTATTCTTCTGCATGAAAAAAAGATCAGCAATCTGAGAGATTTCCTGCCCCTGCTCGAAAACGTTGCCAAGATGGGAAAGCCGTTGTTAGTCATAGCCGAAGAGGTTGAGGGAGAAGCGCTGGCCACTCTGGTCGTTAACAAGCTAAAGGGGACATTCTCTTGTGCCTCAGTTAAAGCGCCTGGTTTTGGTGACAGACGAAAAGCCATGCTGGAAGATATCGCTGTTCTTGCCGGTGGAAAAGTCATCACAGAAGACATAGGTGTGAAACTCGAAAGTGTTACAGTCGATTGGCTGGGCAATGCAGCTAAGGTTGTCATTGATAAGGACAATACAACGATTGTTGAAGGAAGAGGAAAACAAGAGGAAGTCCAGGCACGGATCAAGCAGATCAGAACCCAGATCGAAGAGACCACTTCAGATTATGACAGAGAGAAACTCCAGGAAAGATTAGCCAAGATGGTGGGCGGAGTCGCCTTAATCAAAGTTGGAGCCGCTACCGAGACAGAACTTAAAGAGAAAAAGGCTCGTGTCGAAGATGCTATGCATGCAACCAAAGCAGCTGTTGAAGAAGGAATTGTTCCTGGTGGAGGCGTAGCTCTCTTGAGAACTCAAAAAGTCTTGGATGCCTTGAAGACCGAGGGCGATATGCTGATCGGCGTCAATATTGTCAAGAGAGCTATTGAGGAGCCTCTCCGGCAGATCGCTAACAATGCGGGATTCGAAGGATCCATCGTCGTAGAGAAAGTGAAAGAGATGGAACAGGATATGGGATTCAATGCCCTCACAGAAAAGTATGAAGATCTTGTGAAAGTTGGAGTCTTGGATCCCATGAAGGTGGTCCGGATTGCTCTCCAGAACGCATCCAGTATTGCAGGTCTCTTGTTGACTACCGAAGGGCTGGTATCTGAAATCCCCGAAGAAGAAAAGGGACCGAGGATGCCGATGCCTCCTGGTGGCGATATGTACTGACCGTTCAAAAAGAAGCACAAAAGGCTCTGAGCTTCCAACGGCTCGGAGCCTTTTTTTTTGGATTGGCCTGTGACTTTGAATATTCTGAAAAAGAAAATTCATCCTGAAAACAAGGCTATTATGTGCAGAATACAAGAAATCGATAAAAACATTTAAAATGTTCAAAGTTAAGGGCTGACCCCTTTGTTTTAATATGATATATATGATAGAGTGTACAGACTCTTTGATAGATACATTCTCAAAGAAATCACCCCTCCCTTTTTTATAGGTCTTCTTATTTACACATTTGTTCTTTTAATGAATCAGATCCTCTTGCTTTCTGAGTTGTTCATTGCCAGAGGGGTTTCTTTTCGGGTTGTTCTTGAACTGCTTGTGTATCTTATCCCATCTGTTCTTGCCTTCACTGTTCCTATGTCTGTACTGATGGGAATTTTAGCTGGCTTGAGCCGCCTATCTTCAGACGCAGAAATCACAGCCTTCAAGACTTTGGGGATCAGTTATAAAAGGCTTCTGTGGCCAGTTCTGGTCTTTTCTTTTCTAGGGTTTCTTGCCACATCTTTTTTTACTCTTCATCTGGCCCCAAGAGCGAACTATAGATGGGTTCAAACACTCACCAAATCTGTATTGACAAGGATCCAGTTCAATATACGTCCTAGAGAGTTTTATGAATCCATTCCGAACACAGTCATCTATATCCAAGATATTACTCCTGAGATGAACTGGAAGAATATATATGTGTATTTCTCTACAGCCCCAGAAGAGCCAAAAGTCATCCTGGCAAAAGAAGGGAGATTGAATTTTTTTCCCGAGGAAAAAAGGGCGACACTCGAACTCTCTCGAGGAACTGTCCATTCTTACACCCTCGATGATCCCGATGAATACAGAATAACTTCTTTCAGCCATTATGAGGAAGAATTGAACGTGGAAGGGATTGTTCCTTCGATATCTGACAAGAAAAGAGTCAGAGAAAAAGATATCATGGAGCTGTGGAAGGATGAGAAGATTATACGTCAGGAATTGCAAAAATTTTCATCGAAGCAAACGGAAACTCTCTCTTATCAGAAAATACAAAGGGAGTCTATTTCCCATTGGATAGAAATCCATAAAAAGTTTGCTCTTCCCTTTGCTTGTTTTATCTTTGCCCTTTTGGGCGTTCCTCTCGGAACTTACACGAAAAAAGGAGGAAGAACCAGCGGTTTCACTCTGAGCATAGGGATCATTCTGATCTATTACATCCTGATAACCGCTGGAGAACAGATGGCCATGGAGGGTCGTATTTCTCCCTTTTTGGGGATGTGGGGACCGAATATTCTCTTCTTTGTGGTGGGCCTCATTTTTTTCATACAGTCGGTGAGAGAATCCTCCCTCGTTTCCTTCTCATTCTTGTTGATAAAGAGAGGGCAAGAGATCTCTCCTACTAAAAAGAGAAGAATTTCTGCACGATTTCCACGCTATTCTCTCCCATTTCCGAATATCCTGGACCGTTATGTCATCCGGAAATACATGCTTATTTTCAGTTTTGTAGTCGTGAGCATGCTTTTGGTCCTGGCTATAGTCACCTTTTTCGAACGAATCAGCAGTGTCTATGAACACAATAAACCATTAAGTGATCTGCTTACCTTTATTTGGTTCAAGATTCCAGAATTTATGCAATATATTTTTCCTGTCACAGCTCTGACTGCAGCACTTCTTTGCCTGGGGCTCTTAGCCAAATTCAACGAGATTACCGCTATGAAGGCCTGTGGTATCAGCATTTTTCGGATCATCATCCCTATTCTCGTTCTGGCTGGCATCATCAGTTATTGTTCCTTCTATATTCAGGAATACATTCAGCCGTATTCGAATAAAAAAGCCGAGCAGGTCTGGAATGAAATCAATGAAAGACCTCCACGCAGCTATAGCAATATAGACCGCCGATGGGTTTTGAGTAGGGAAAGGGACAGAATTTATCATTACAGGTATTTTGATCCCATCGCCGCAGCGTTTAGTCAGATTTCTGTCTTCGAGCTCGAACCCGAGTCTTGGATTTTGAAAAGACGGATTTATGCTGAAAAAGGATATTTAGAAGAAGGAAATCTTAGGCTGTCTGATGTCTGGGTCAGAGAGTTTTCCGGTTCAAAGACTGTGAGGTTTGAGAAAAGAGAGAACATGGCATTGTCCCGTGCGGAAGATTCAGATTATTTTCAGAAAGAATGGAAAGAGCCCGATCAAATGAGCTACGGAGAACTTCGGGACTATATCCGAGAGATCGAAGAGAGGGGATTTGAGACAGTAAAATTCAAAGTGGATTTGAATTTTAAAATAACCTTTCCTTTAGCCAGTTTTATCATGACCCTACTCGGCATATCGTTTGCTTTCACGATGGGGAAGAGAGGGACTTTGACTGGTGTTGGATTGAGCATGGTGATCGCAATGGCCTATTGGGGGGCCATAGGAATTTTTAGAAGTTTGGGATATGTCAATTACTTGAGTCCCTTTCTGGCTGCGTGGGGTCCGACCCTCATTTTCGGGTCTGTGGGGATTTACTTGATATCGACCTTAAGGACGTAATTTTACATTTTGTACTTGCCGAAGTCCTCGGGTTTAAGGTTTTCTAGCCACTTTTTCAGTTTTTCTGAGTCCTCTAGATTTTCATCATATTTCAGACTGTGAGCTTTGCTCACAACTGAATCTTCGACATATATGGGCGCCTGGACGCGGAGGGCTAGGGCGATAGCATCAGAAGGACGAGAATCGATAAGAAACGGTTCCCCCTTGTGAAGGCAGTGTATCAAGGCATAGAAAGTGTTGTCTCTAACATCGGTAACAACGATTTTTTGGATGCTGATGTCTATTTTTTCTAAGAAACTTTTCAGAAGATCATGTGTCATAGGCCTTGGTGTGGTTATGTTTTCGATCTTAAGGGCAATGGCGTTAGCCTCGAAAACTCCGATCCAAATAGGAAGAATCCGTTCGCTTTTTAGATCTTCGAGCACTACGATGGGCATCTTGGAAAGGGGATCGACGACCAGGCCCTTGATTTTCATTTCAATTTCCATGATCTCCTCCGCTTCAATCCTTAAATATATATTCCCCAGCCATGGTTGTCAAGAAACACGCTTAAGCGGGATGGGGGGATGTTACTGAGAGGAAATTCTCTTTTTACCTGTAAATTAATGAAATTTCATCTGGGCGTAAAATGTCACCGCTGAACATTTCTTCATCGTTTTTTATTGGCGATTATTTTTGTGATGTTATCTTCGGCGCCTGCGAGAATGAGTCTATCGCCTTTTCTGATCACTTCATTCGCAGAGGGAATAGTGATAGTCTGAGGGGGATATTTTCGTTTAATCAGAAGGACATCGATTCGGTATAGAGCTTTAAGATTAAGTTCTTTTAGACTCTTGTTCCAGAATGTAGGTGGAGCATCCATTTCCATAATCTTATAACCTGAGCCGAAATCGAATGATTTCAAAGGAGTTGTGAATTTCAATTTTTGAACAAGTCCGGCTGCTGCTTCCCTTTTGATTATCTCATGATTGTAGGCTTCGATCACATCTTTTCTCTTGACCACGCCAAAGAATCTTCCATTTTGGAGCACTGCGATCTCCGCAATATCAGTCTGTCCGAAGATTTTCATGGCCTGTTCGAGATCGTCTTCGTAACGAAGATAGATGTCTGAGACGGCCAGATCCTGAGCGATGACGAAGCTGTCAAGAATGTCTTTTTCCTGCAGCAGATTTTTCAGTTGATTGAGTGAAAAGAATCCGATGTATTTGTTTTCTTCGTCGACAATCTGGAAGGAGTGGTGCTTGCTTCCGATAGCTTGATCTATGATTTTTCCTACTCGTTCGGTGTTGATAAAGAGTTGATAATCGTGGCTGAGGAAGTCCTTTACCGGAAGAGATTTGAGGATATTCACTTCTCTCCCTTCTCGGAAAATGATGCCTCTGCGCCTAAGTTTCATGGTATAAATAGAATCTTTGTGTACCCCTACAGTCATGAATGAGGCTATGATGCAGGATAACATCAAGGGGAGAATGATTTTGTAGTCATTGGTCAGTTCGAAGATGATGATGATGGCTGTGATGGGAGCATGAGTGGCCGCGGCCACGACGGCTCCCATACCAACCAGAGAAAATGCGCCGGGACGGGAAATGGATCCCGGAAAGGCAGAATGGAATAACGAGCCCACAAGGCTTCCTGTCATTGCACCTAAAAAAAGTGAAGGAGCAAAGATTCCTCCCGAGCCTCCGGATCCAAGAGTCAGGGATGTACTGATAAGCTTGGCAAAAACGAGAGCCAGTGCCATCAAAATGCTTAATTGATTTTGAAGGCAGGCATTGATTCCTTCATAACCTACTCCGAATACTTGCGGCAAAGACAGGCCGATTGCCCCTACTATAAGACCTCCCAACGCTGGTTTAATCAGGGGATGGATACGGAGAGAGTCAAATCTATCTTCGAGGAAGTAAAGAACTTCGATAAAAAGGATTGCCACAAGACCACTGATAATGCCTAATAGGAGATAAGGACCTATCTCCCAGACGCTGATGAGGGTGTACTTGGGCACGGTGAAGGCAGCAAAATCTCCTGTGATCAGGCGGGAGATGAGTGTAGCGATTACTGAAGCGATGATGATGGGACTGAACGAATAAACACCAAATTCACCGAGAAGGACTTCCACAGCAAACAAGGCGCCAGCAATGGGGGCATTGAACGTGGCGCCTATTCCAGCTCCTGCGCCTGCAGCCACTAAAGTCCGCATGGCCTTTTCCCTGATTCGGAAGAACTGACCAATTGAGGAAGCGATACTGGCAGAAATCTGAACAATCGGTCCTTCCCGGCCTGTCGATCCTCCAGATCCAATACATATTGAGGAAGCAAGGGCTTTTATAGCCGCTACCCGGTTGCGAATTTTGCCTCCGCGGAAAATGAGAGATTCCATGATTTCTGGCACTCCATGGCCCTTGGCTTCTTTTGCACCATAATAGATCAGGGGAGCGATGAGAAGGCCACCTGCGGCAGGTATCAAAAGAGTCAGATACAAGGGTTGAGATTGAACAGCAGAAATGATGCTGGTGTCTCCCCAAAACAGATCTTGGAAGAGATGAATCATGGTCTTGAACAACACAGATGCCAATCCGGCCATTAATCCCACAAGGACCGCTAAGAGAGAGAGACGGATGTGTTCGCTAAATTCTTTATCTTTAAGATTGAATTTCATCTTCTATACATTTTGACATCTATGCTTCAGTTCCATAAGTACCTATTTTATAGAAAAAATTTGAGTAAAAGAATGGCTCTTTTGCAAGAAAGAAAAGATTTTGAGGTTTGTCAAAAGAGTTTCAACTGTCCTTGTGCTTCCTCCTCTGCCTTTTCCTCATCGAACAGGCTGATTTTTCCGAATTCGCCGTCGTGCCCAGGGATGATTTTGACCTGACCCTTTCTCATTCTGTCCACAGCAACACTAACCCTCTCGGGTGCCAGGCGCGATAGTTGCTGGATAGAGACTTCAGTGAGGATCTTGTGCTCATTCTGAAACTCATGGAGGAATCGGAAGTAGAGGTCCCAGACGCTCTTGCATTCAGAGGTTTTTTTAAGAGCCTGGGCCACGATTTCGTTCAGAGGGATGAGATGTTTATAAGGAATCCTGGCGTGCGGAATATCCCCTTTTTCTCTGTCAGATAGACTTTCTACTCGATGCATCACTCCCACAGTAAGTTTTCCTCCACAGCGGGGACATATGTATTTGTGCTGGATGGTCTCTTGAGGCGAGAAAATAACATTGCACTTACGATGGCCATCGAAGTGGTACTTCCCTTCTTGGGGAAAGAATTCAATAGTGTAAAGAAACTTCGTTGAATCTCTGGTCTTTAATGCTTCCACCATTGAATCATAGCTGAATTCAGTGTCGAAGACATTGGCTTCCCTCCCGATTTTAGAAGGAGAATGGGCGTCTGAGTTAGAAACGAGGGCATATTTATCAAGCGCCGAGAGGCGCCAGTTCATCGAAGGATCTGAAGAGAGGCCTGTTTCAAGGGCAAAGATACAGGGGGTCATCTCTTCGAAACATTCTTCGATGGCATCGAATCCTGAGTTCGATCCAAAAAGAGAAAACCAAGGTGTCCAGATATGAGCTGGGATAACGACACAACGAGGACATGTGTTAGCGATTATCTTGACGAAATCCTTAGCGTCCATCCCCAGAATAGGACGCCCGTCGGAACGCAGATTTCCTATACAAGACAGTTTGTTGTTGATTTTATCCACAGACTCGAAATCGGGGGCCAGTGTGAGAAGATGGATTTTATGCACCTTTCCTTTCTTCGAATAAATGAAACTTATCTCTGCCGTCAGGATAAAGGAGATGTCTTCTGGCGAAATGTCGATGGATTGGAGGTAGCCATTTTCTGGCGGGAGGATGTTTTTCAGCCGGAAAAATCCGTTTCCTTCGGGTTCCAGCTTTTCTTTTGCCAGAAAAAGCCACTCAGGATGCGTAAAATCCCCCGTCGCAAGAAGAGAGATGCCCTTGATTTTGGCCCAGTAGGCCAAGGTGTCTAATGTGGTATCCCGAGAGGTGGCCCGAGAGAATTTGGAATGAATATGGAGATCAGCCACATACTTCATCTCGTGTCGATAAGAGTTTAAAAAATAAAAGATGACATTTCAAGGATATACTAAAAAAAAACTGAGATAAATAGAAAATGATATAGAAAGAAGGGATCCATAGAGGAGAATTGACGTTGGCATTTTTCTATGATATGAGAGCAGAGAATAGTTCGCCTATCAGTCACGGGATGGAAAAGGAACTTTTTTCCTGCTTGGGATAAAGCGATTGCCTTGATGAGAGTTGCTTGTGGTGCACTGAGGTAAAAAAGGAGGAATAGGATGTTGAGTCGAAACTTTTCAAAGAAGTCAAGTATCGGCACATCGGACCGGTTGGGAACCGAGTCGTAGCTGTTGTTGGAATTCCCGGCAAATCCCAATATTTGTTTTGCCAGCGCAGCTTCTGGTGGTATTTTCAAATCCATAGATGGAGGGATTAACTGGAGTGCGATCTTCGACAAACAGCCTGTCTCCTCTGTTGGCTCATTAGCCATTGCACCTTCTGATCACAATATTATTTGGGCGGGAACAGGTGAGACATTTATTCGCAGCAATGTTTCTCATGGGAATGGCATCTACAAATCTACCGATGGTGGGAAGACCTGGAAATGTATGGGATTGGAGAAGACAGGACGGATAGGTCGGGTTGTGATAGACCCTCGGGATCCTGAGGTCGTTTTTGTGGATGAGAACACCTCCTCACGGACATGACCATGTTCCAATCGGTTCTAAAGGATGGCGTCCTTTTCCCAGGGGAAGCAGGTCAAGAGGCCCTTTCGTACCTCCTGGTGTTTATACGGTGAAGTTGACGGCCGGAGATAGGAGTGTTACCCAAAAGCTTGTTGTCAAAAAAGATCCCCATTCAGCTGGAACAGAATCAGATATTCAAGCCCAAACAAAAATCATGCTGGAAATCTATGACAAACTGGATTTAGTGGCTGACCTCATTAACCAGATTGAGTGGATCAGAAAACAGATCTATGATCTCAAAGATCTGCTCAATAAAAGAGAGGAGATGCAATCGGTTATTAATGCAGCAGATGCACTCGATGAAAAGCTTATAGACATAGAAGGTTTTTTCTTCTCTATGGGACTGACTGGATTGGGAGATGCTCTTCGCTGGCCCGACAAGTTTTACGTCAAGCTTCGATTCCTGGCGAATGATATCGGCAAATCTGATTTTGCGCCGACCCGCCAACAGATAGAAGTGCACGAAATGTTTACCGAACAACTGGCTGATTTACACAAGTCGGCTCCACGATCTGATCGCACAAGATGTACGTGCATTCAACAGCTTGCTAAAAGAGAAAGGTGTTCCCCATATCCTGACAGATGTTGATTGAACATTTTTCTGGAGAGCAGCGAGGGAAATAATAAAGAGATGAACTTTCGAATCAGACGTCGTGCGAAGTCAAGCTCAGCCTCTGATTTGGAAATCGAGGCTTTTTTTTGCCGCCTTGCCAGAGATGTTGTCTTTAATATCGATAGAGAGGGTGTAGTTACCAGGCTCTAAGTCTCTCCGCTCGGTCCGTTCGGTGGTTTCTGTTCCTTTGGTCGTTCTAATCAGGACGGTTCGCTTCATAGGAAGTTGCTGGCTTACTAGCGGAGCTGTGTATTTTTGGGGTTCAAAATTGACGATGAGCTCCTCTCCTTTGTAGACCTCGTAGTGGACATCGATATCCGATTCCGTTTGAGCATTGGCTTGAGAACCGAATATGAAGAAGAAGATATCGAGATTTTCATTCGGAGAGAAAATACATTCTAGGTTGGCTTCGATTTGAAGGATAGAATAGGCAAAAAAACCTTTGTGGATCTCGACCATTGTTTCGGGAGCTGCGACCTGAGTAAGTTTTTTGGCGAAGAAAATGGGAGTGGTTTCGAGAGTATCGGTATAAGATAGAGGATCAGGAAGAGAAAATTCGAAATATTGGGTCCCGATTTTCAGGAAATCTCTTGAAGTGATAGCCATAGATAGAAGGTAATTTCCTGGAGGAAGTGGATAACCTGTGGTGTATATTTCTTCTTTTTCGGGATCATAGGAGGATGCATCTAACTCAAGATCCAGGGGTACATAGAGCTCCTTGACCAGCTCACCGGGAACATCGGCTTCGAGTTTGTTAAACTGGAGAAAGACATAGTCCTGGGCAACGAGTTTTGTTCCCGTGGGTTGCTGCTCTTCTTGTGTCGTCTCATCGGCAGCAGCAGTAGAGGGGGCGAATCCGAGGTCGACATTCTTTGCATTGAAAAAGAAGATGGCATGCAGATTTTGTTGAGCCGGAAGATACAAAATCTGTGTGATTTCAAAAGGGATGTCGGATCTTTCTTCTCTAGATTGCATTCCCTCTTGAAAAACTACCTTAACTTGTTCGGGAATTGTAACTGTTGTGCTTTGCTCTGTTTGAGCAAATAGAATCATCACAGAAGCCAAACTCAAGATAACTCCTGCGATAAAAATCGTGTTGATAAGAGTTCTGATTGTCATGTTTCCTCCTCTAGATCAACCTTTCAGGCATCTCTTCTTCTAGATTGTTTTCCTTCAGGATAGATCCTGGTTTATTCAAACAAATAATATATCAGAACTGAGTATTTTTTTCTACAAAAATTCTAACCAGTGATGTCGTCCATCTCTCCAAAAAAAAGCTTGAAATTCGTCTAAAATGCACCAATTTAGTCGCTCCAGAAGTCCTGGTTTGAGACATTTTATCGTCTTTGGTATGTATCGACGGCTTTCTGATGCTCGCGAAACGTATGGCTGAAATGATGACTCCCATCATTCTTGGAGACGAAGTAAAGATATTTTTCATGTGCTGGAAATAGGGCCGCTTCGAGTGAATCTCTCCCGGGATTCGCAACCGGACCTGGCGGCAGTCCAGGATAAAGATAGGTGTTATATGGGGAATCGAGTTTGAGGTCCTTGGTTCTCAGGCGGTCTTTAAACTTTCCCTCTCGTTTAAGGACATATATGATTGTAGGATCGCAGTCCAGCTTCATCCCTATTTTTAGGCGGTTGTGGAAGACAGCAGAGACGAGTTTCTTCTCCTCAAGTAGGGATGTTTCCTTTTCAACCAACGATGCTAGAATCACAATATCCCGGACAGACATTCCCATCTCATCAGTCCTGGTTCTCCATTCATCAGTGAAAACCTGCATGAACTGGGAGACCATCGTCGAGACGATTTCGCCGGCCGTAGTATCTTTCGGAAAAGAATATGTTTCTGGAAAGAGATAGCCCTCGAGTGAAGCGGCTTCCTTATCCCATGCGGAGATAAGAGATGTATCGGCAGCAGTTTTGATAAAATCCTCTTTTTTCGCAAAGCCCTGGGACTCCATAAGCTCTGCGGTTTCTTCGATGATCAAGCCCTCTGGAACCGTAACTGTATGAAGGATGACCTTGCCTTCGGTGAGGATGTGGAGAACATCTTTAGGGGAGAGGGGGAGTTGAATGGAGTATTCTCCTGCTTTAAGGCTTCGGGAAGAAAAAAAGATCCTGTATCCTAGAAGAGTGGGCCAGGTTTTTCTTATGATGCCTTTCTTTTTTAGATTTTGTGCAATTTCTTTGGCGCTCTGACCTTTCTCAACCTCAAAAATGATCCTTTCAAATGAAGATTTTAAAGGTCGGCAAAATTCTAAGGAGAACCAGGATAGAAAGAGGACAAGAAAAAAAATTGCCGAGATAAGGAATATTCTAGCGACTTTGACCAGCATCCGATTTGATTCTTTTACTTTCCAGATAAGCCATGAGGATGATCACTGCCGAGATTTGATCCTCAAGATCCTTCTTGGCTTTTGGATTCCCTTTGTGATGGTGAAGAATTTTTATTGCCTGTTGAGTCGTAAGCCTCTCATCAAAAAAAGAGACGGGAAGGTTTAAAACGGACTCTAGCCAACGGGCGAATTCCCGAGTCTTTGCTGCTCGTGTTCCAAGGCTTCCATCCATTCTCAAAGGAAGACCGACCACAATCTCTTCGATTTCGTATTGTGAGACCAACTTTTTGAAATACTCTTCATCTTCCTTCTGATTTTTCTTGCGATAGGTGTCGAGAGCATGAGCTGTGAGCCTGAGCTTATCGCTCACGGCCAGACCGATCTTCCTGTCTCCATAATCTATGGCCAAGACTCTCAAGGTTTGAAAAATACTCCTTTTCTTTTTTTGTTACTGTGGCGTTCAAAGCCTAGGTTGATCAGTTCATTGAGCAGATCGGGATAGGAAAGACCACTTACTTCCCAAAGTTTTGGATACATGCTGATTTCAGTGAAGCCAGGAATGGTGTTGATTTCACTCAAAAACAATTTTTCCGTTTTTTCCTGCAGGAAAAAGTCTACCCGAGCCATTCCAGAACAGTCAACAATTTGATAAGCTCTGAGCGCGAGGTCTTGCACTCGAGAAACGATTTCTGGTGGAAGATCAGCTGGGATACCAAAGGATGTCTCACCCTCGATGTATTTGTCTCTGTAATCGTAAAATTCTCTGTGGGGGATGATTTCTCCAGGAAGAGAGGCACGGGGATCAGAGTTCCCGATAACGCTGCATTCGATTTCTCTCCCTTGAATTCCCTCTTCGACCAGTATCTTACTGTCATACTGAAAGGCTGTTTCAAGGGCGGATGTGATTTGGAGGTTTTCGTTGACTTTGGTGATTCCCACGCTTGATCCCAGATTTGATGGCTTGACGAAAAAGGGAAGCGGAAATTCTTTTTGGATCTGATGGAGAATCTGTCCTGGAGAATGTTCCCATATTTTTTCCAGGATGACTAGATGTTTGGGTACAGGCAGTTTTTTCTGTAAAAAAAGACACTTGGCCACAGCCTTATCCATACTGGCTGCAGATGCAAGAACTGCCGCACCCACATAGGGGATATCGGCCATTTCGAAGAGTCCTTGAATAGTGCCATCTTCTCCAAAAGGACCATGGAGTACAGGAAAATAGATATCGGCATCGACTGCGGAGGGAAGTGTTTTTTCTGCCCAGGGAAGAAAGGGATAAAACGGTCCTTTTTCCAATTCGGCTTGAATAAGTAGAGGGGATTCGACAACCTTCCAGTTTCCTTGTTTATTGATATAGATTGAAATGATTGTGTATTTCTTCCTGTCGAGGTTTTTGAATATCGAGGCTGCAGAGATAAGGGAAACTTCATGTTCTGCCGAACGTCCTCCGAAAAGGAGACCTATTTTTATCTTCTGTGTCATACTGGCATCTTCCGTCTGAATTCATTCTATAGAAAGTGTCATGTCTTGTCCATTCTCTCTTTGTTCCTCTGAGTGATTTGCAGAGCGCTTTCGGATAGCCCGAATCAGGCCACCAATCATAGCCGTTACTCTGTTAATCTTGTCTTCTAAATCCAGATAATCTCCTTCAGATAGGTATCCTATCTCTCTGGAGATGATAAGTTGGGTTCTGAGTTCTGCTGCCGATGCTTTTGCCACCCTTAAGAATTGGATGAATTCGGAAGCGTCCCTCCGTTCTCTTCCGTTTGCTATCTGGGATGCAATCGAAATGGCGGATTTTCTCAGTTGATCTCTGAGAGTACAATCGTTGTTAAGATTTCCGTTTGTCGATATCTGGTACACATCGATTGCGAGTTTTTTGGCCTGCTGCCAGCATTCCAAGTTATCTAGGAATGTGGATGTTGATTTCGCCATATTAAACCTCCATGGTAGTAGACGCTCGGTGGGTTTTGAAAATGTCACGCCTAGTTGATTTTTTCTGAATCCATCGGATGAGTTCAAAATATGGTGTCTTCATTCGACTTAAATAGAGAGAACAAAGAGAGGAATTGTACGTCTTAAGGTTTGGAAAGGATCGAAAAAACTTGACATTCAAAGATAGCTATGAATCCAGTTGACACAGAAATTTTCGGAGAATATAATAAGGGCAAAATTTTGAAAAGGAAAAATCAGGATAATATCTTTCTCGTGATGACGACTACTCTCCGTCTAGCAAGAAAGTATTTTCTGAAAAATGAAAGGAGGCTGGGATGAAAAATAAAACATGGATATTTTTCTTCATTGGTATGTTTATTCTTTTCTCTGTAAGTACCTTCGCAGAGACGAAAAAGCTTAGACAGATTGGAAGATATAAATTGGTCGACATCAAAGGCGATATCCCACATGAGGAATTGATGAAAATCATTGTGGATAGATACCAAGGCGATATCAAGTACGGCTTTGACTTAGCTGGTAGCGGCGATTTGTTCACTCTCTTCATCGATCAATTAAAGCAATCAGCCTTTCAAGAAAAGGACCTAGCTGTCGGAGACAACATTGTGTGGATGCTCTTCCGATCCCAGGGAAAGGTTAAGGCTGTACATGACTTGGAATGGGCGGGGGAAGGTCCTTTATCCGTGTTTTCCTTTTCTGTCGAAAAGGAGAATAAACGCTACGACTTCATCATGCCAAAAACCTGTGGAAACATATCTCTGTTGGGTGTTAAAGAGGCTGTGCCAGGTGTTGCCGGTGACCTTGAGCGCTCCGCTGAAGAAAGGGCTAGAGAACAAGAACTGGATTTAGGAGAGGAGCAGGAATATGAGATTGAAAAGGCAAAAATCTACCAGGAGATTTACCCCTTGCTCTCCGAAACGGATCTCTACTGTTCTTTTTTTGTCATGGATGATGACGAGCCTGAAGCGAGGATAATAGGTGCTGAACGGGAATACGAAAGAGTTCAATTCAACAACGGAGACATCGTTTACATCAATCAGGGAAGAAGTGACGGTATCGAAGAAGGTCAGATGTTCCAGGTGCTCGAGGTGGGCACAGTCAGGACAGAATACGGCCCTCTTGCTTTCAAGAGAGGACGGCTGAGAGTCATTGCACTCGAAGAGAACACCTCCTCTGCCCGTGTTGAAAAAGCCTGTGGCCCTGTTATGATAGGCAATCATCTGGTTCCTTTTGAAGAGATAGAGGGGAGGATGGGCAAGGATCTAGGATACAATGTGCCGCCTTATGAAGGAGTCGGCCTAAGAGGAAGACTCATTTACCTCCAGAGAGATTTTTTCCAGGTTGGAACGGGTGCATGGGGACTTATCAACTTAGGGGAGAGCGATGGTCTCCAAATTGGACAACAGTTGGTTGTGTACAGAAAACTCTATGAGGACACTCCTCTGCTTGTGTTTGCCAACATAGTCGTTATCGATGCACAAAAGAGGACATCTACGGTCAAAGTCCTCTCATGTAAAGATGCTCTGGTGATAGGGGACTTAGTTCAGACGAGAAATAACTGATTTTTTTCTTGCGCATTTTTTCCATCCGAATTCTCAGGAATGGCGAGAATTCTTCCTCAGTCATTTTAATTCTTCATAGTCTTTATCATTACAGAAGTCAACAGCTCTGGAAATGAATACCACCCATGGGATCCTATTCGGGAGGAGTATCGGACAGACCTATTATTGACAGTATTCAGCGTTTTTTGGTATTTTAATCCCAGAGTTTTGTGAGGCCCCATAGAGCGGGCGTAGTTCAGTGGTAGAACGTCTGCTTGCCAAGCAGAAGGTCGTGGGTTCAAATCCCATCGTCCGCTCCAGATAACATGCGCGTTTTCACGGAATAAAAACTCTGAGCCTATTCTCAACTTCGAGAGCTTAGCTGGACAGAGAAAGGATTTTTAGTTAGAATGTCTCATGCGAAACCAGCTATCGTTCCTCTATTATGTTGCTTAGGCCATGAAACAAAAGGCGCGGTACCCAAGTGGCTAAGGGAGAGGTCTGCAAAACCTCGATTCGTCGGTTCGAATCCGACCCGCGCCTCCATTCTCTTTGTTGACATTGGGATAAAGAAATTATATAGTTTTGGAAACTCTACTTTGAAGGAGGATGAGGATGGATATCGTCAATCGAGTTCAACAGATTATTATCAAACCTAAAGAGGAATGGGTTAGGATAAAAGATGAGAAACCAACCCTAGCAGAACTGTTCACCTCTTACGCGATGATCCTGTTAGCTATTCCTGCCATTGCCCAGTTTATAGGGAACAGCCTCGTGGGCCAAAAAATTCCTTTTGCTGGATGGTACAGAAGGGGAATTGGTGCGGGTCTTTTGTATGCAATCCTTTTCTATGTGTTCTCCCTCGTATCCGTTTACGTGTTCGGCATAGTCATCAATGCTTTGGCTCCAACCTTCTCCTCGAAGTCTGATGCAACAAATGCAATGAAACTCGCGGTTTACAGCATGACTCCCATGTGGGTGGCAGGCGTTTTATATATTATTCCCGTCTTGTCGTGGTTAGTCGTAATAGCTGGTCTTTATGGTATATATATTCTCTATCTCGGATATGCCTGCCCTATGATGGATACACCCAAGGAAAAAGTTGTGACCTATTTAATCGTGAGCCTCGTGGTGGTAGCTGTTTTGTGGGTTATTGTTGTTATCATATTAGGTGCAATTTTTGCTGTTGGCGGTGTATACAGCACGATTTAGATCTTCCAGAATCTTCCGGAAAGCCTCCGAGGGAGAAGGAGCTTTTATAATCGGCCGCCCGATAACCATATAGTCTACGCCTTTCTCCATGGCCTTACGTGGGGTTAGAATTCTTTTCTGATCTTGTGCAGCAGCCCATACAGGCCGGATTCCAGGTGTTATGACTAAAAGGTTTTCTCTAAATTCCTTTTTGATGGCGTCTATTTCTTGGGGAGAACACACCACGCCATCCATGCCTTTTTTTTCGGCCAGCTTTACCAGCCTCAGGACCTGAGGGAGAACCCTGTCGTCCATGCCGATTTCTTTGAGTTGTTCCTCCTTGAGACTGGTAAGTATGGTCACAGCGAGGAGCAGAGGTTTAGAACCCTTTTGCCTTTCGGCTTCCTGAGCAGCCGAGCGAGCAGCAGCCATCATTTCTCTTCCTCCTGAGGCATGAAGCGTCATCATGTGTACGCCGTGAGTAGCTCCGGAAAGCACAGCGCCTGCGACTTGGTCAGGAATATCGTGCAGTTTGAGGTCCAGAAAAGTCTTTTTTCCGAAGGCATGGATATCCTGGAGTAAAGAGGGGCCTTCGGCTGTAAAAAGTCTGAGTCCCACTTTAAAAATTTCTGCATCAGGAATCTCCTTTACCAACTCAAGGGCTTCTTGCTTCGTGTCCACATCCAGAGCGACGATTATCTTCCTGGCGATATTATTTTCTTGTTCCATCTCTTGCTTTCCTTCTAATCGAGTCATTCCCGGTCTCGCACTATTAGACTTCCGATGGTATCTTCAACCCTTTCGATCCGATGGGATTTGCAGAAGTCCTCAAGATCTTGAATGACTCTCAGAGTTGATTGGGGGTCGACAAAATTTGCCGTTCCCACTTCGACCGCTTTCGCTCCTGTGATCAGATACTCGAGTGCATCCCTTCCGGTCATGATACCCCCTACACCTATCACAGGAATTTTCACTCGGCTGACCACCTGGTAAACCATACGAAGTGTGAGAGGTTTGATGGCAGGTCCGCTCAGACCCCCGAAAATATTGGAGAGTTTGGGGATTCGCTTTTCCACATCTACAGCCAGTGCAAGGAAGGTATTTGCCAGTGATAAACCATCCGAGCCTCCTTCTTGGGCACTTAAGGCAATTTCGACAATGTCCGTAACATTGGGAGACAGTTTTGTGATCACTGGTCTGGAGCTGGACTCCTTAACAAGTTTGACAACAGCCTGAGTTGTTAAGGGGTTGAGAGCTGGGCAGCGTCCTTCTCTTTTCGTGTTGGGACAGGAAATGTTCAGCTCATAAGCGGAAATGCCTTCATGTCTATCTAGATAGTCGACAACCGCTGCGTATTCTTGATCCTCGTCTCCGCACACATTGACAATAAGGGCTGTGTCATAGCTTCGGAGTTGAGGAAGGATCTCTTCGGCGAATCTTTTAACACCGATGCCCTGGAGGCCGATCGCATTTATCAATCCACTTGCGGTTTCCACCAAGCGGGGAGGGGGATTCCCCTCCCGTGGCTCGAAATAGAGACCTTTGACTATAAAACCGCCTAGTTTATTGAGATCTACGAAAGGTTTGAACTCTATCCCATAACCGAATGTACCGCTTGCAGTCAGCACTGGATTTTTGAGTTTGATAAAACCAAGGTCAACCGATAAATCTGTCATGACTCCTCGTCGTGCCAAATTATCTGATGCCCAGAAAATACAGGACCTTCCTCGCAGATTTTTACCCATTCTTCTCGGGTGTCCGATTTTATCCTCCGCACGCATCCCCAGCAGGCACCGAATCCACATCCCATGATGGATTCCAAGGAAAATTCTGCGGGGATTGCCATTTTTTCAGCTATCCGGGCAATTTTTTCCATCATGGCTTCAGGGCCACATGCATAAATATAAGATGGCATGATGTTGTCGAGTTCCAGTTGAAAAAGATCAGTGATCAAACCTTTAAAACCGATGGACCCGTCATCTGTAGAAATCGAGATTTTATGGTTTTTCTGTGCAAATTTTTGTTTCAGTGGAAGGTCTGAGAGCGTTTTTCCCCCGTAAAAGATGTGAGGGAGGGCTCCCAGATCTAGCAGCTTCTGGGCCAAGAAATACAATGGTGCAATGCCTCTTCCTCCGCCCACTAAAGCGACTCTTTTGCCTTGAAGTTCGCGGTCCAGAAAGAAGCCTTTTCCCAGAGGTCCCAAAATATCCACCGAGTTGCCCTCATACATCTGACTCAACAGAGTTGTTCCGATCCCTGATTTGAGAAAAAAGATTTCCAAACAATCATTCAGAACTGAATGGATGCTGAACGGACGGCGGAGGAGAGGGTGAAGACTTTTAGTCGGCCGGAGCATGATGAACTGTCCTGGCTGGGATTCTTGGGCTATGTGCTTCCCTCTTATCCTGAAGAGAAAATAGTCTTTCCATGTTTGTTTTTGAACGATCAGAGCTCCGAGCTCATTGTGCATGATGATGGATTCGATGGCCAGCACAAAAATATCAGAATTTTTCTCTAATATCAATAGGAGGCGTCCCATTTCCCTTTGACATAAGAATATCATTCTGGAATAATCAAGTGTTCTCCTATCATCATTTAGGAGGGAATCATAAAATGGATATCTCCAAAAGGGGATTTAAAATTCAGGAATCTCCGATAAGAAAATTGAAGCCTTTCGCGGACCAGGCGAAAGAGCGAGGAATACGAGTCTATTTTATCAATATCGGGCAGCCCGACATCCCGACACCCGAACCTGTTTGGAGAGCTCTAAAAGAATTTGATGAGAAGGTTCTCAGCTATGGCCCAGCACAGGGTTTTTTGGAACTCAGACAAGCAGTTGCAGATTATTTTAACTCTTATAATATTTCTTTGCATTCTGAAAATGTCATCATAACCGTTGGAGGTTCGGAGGCCATCCATTTCGCGTTCAGTGTTGTGGCCGACTCGGGTGAGGAAATCATAGTTCCCGAGCCCTTCTACACCAATTACAATGGATTTGCGTCCTGTGCAGATGTGAATCTTGTTCCTTTGACCTTGAGCGTCGAGGAAGAATTTCGCCTTCCATCTAAAGAAACGATAGAAGCAAAGATTAATCCCAAGACCAGGGCCTTTTTGTTGAACTCGCCGAGTAATCCTACTGGAACAGTGTACACTCCTGAAGAGCTGGATCGAATTGTTGACCTCGCTCTTGAACATGACCTGTTCATCATTTCCGATGAAGTCTATAAGGAGTTTGTGTATGATGGAGCTACCCATAAGAGCATTCTTGAATATGATGAAGTTCAGGACAGAACCATCGTTGTGGATAGCATTTCCAAGCGGTTCAGCTGTTGTGGAGCAAGAATTGGTGCAGTCATAACCAGGAATGAAGAGGTCTACCAATCCTTGCTCAAGTTTGCCCAAGCACGACTCTGTCCTCCTACTGTCGAACAAAAAATGGCTCTAGCCGCATACCGCATGGGAAGAGACTATTTTCATCCAATTAGAGAAGAGTACCAGCGGAGAAGAGATGTTCTGTATGATGGATTGAAGGATATCCCAGGAGTCGTGATGCACAAACCACAAGGTGCCTTTTACATCATCGTGAAGCTTCCGATCAATGATAGCGAACATTTTGTCCGGTGGATGCTCACAGATTTTCAACTCGATAACGAAACGGTCATGGTCGCTCCGGCCCAGGGATTTTACTCCACTCCTGGGAGAGGAATGGACGAGGTCAGAATTGCCTATGTGCTGAAAGAACAGGATCTTGAAAAGGCGATCGGCGTGTTCAAAACCGGCCTGAAAGAATATGGCTTAGGAAATCGTTTTACTGATCGATAATTTTATTTCTCTTTTTTTGCTTCTTGTTTTTAGAGTTATCGGAGTTTTCTATATCTGACTCCCCTCTTGAGTCTTGAATTTTCAGAGGGTTGTGTGTATATTTTTGGTTTACTCGTAATTCCCAGATAAAGGAGTTAATCTGTGAAGGAAAAATTCGTGTACTTCTTCGGAAAAGGAAGCGTTGAAGGCAACAAGGATATGAAGGATATCCTTGGAGGAAAAGGGGCAAACCTTGCAGAAATGGCAGGAATTGGACTACCTGTTCCGGCTGGCTTTACCATTTCGACCGAAGCCTGCATTCTTTTTGCTCAGGGAGGCAACAAGATTCCGGCTCAAGTCGAGGAGCAAATTCTTTTCAATTTGAAAAAATTGGAGGATTTCTCTCTTCAGCAGTTTGGAGGGAAAGAAAATCCTCTTCTTGTCTCGGTGAGATCGGGAGCAAAATTTTCCATGCCCGGCATGATGGATACGGTCTTAAACCTTGGCCTCAACGACGAAACCCTTGCGGGCTTGACAAAAAAAACGAACGACGAGAGGTTTGCATGGGATTGCTATCGCCGTCTGATACATATGTTCGGAGATGTGGTGCTGGAGATTCAAAAAAAGAAATTCGAAGATATCTTGAGACGCAAGAAAAAAGAAGCCGGCATTGTCCACGATTTTGAGCTTAGCGCAGAGCTCTTGAAACAGCTCGTTTCTGAATACAAAGAGTTGGTCAAGCAGGAAACAGGAAAGCCATTCCCGCTGGATGTCAAAGAGCAGCTCTTCCTGGCAGTATCCGCAGTCTTCATGTCCTGGAACAACCCCCGGGCCATCACCTATCGTCGGTTGAATCATATCCCTGATGACCTTGGGACAGCGGTCAATATTCAGCAGATGGTTTTCGGTAATACGGGCGAAAATTCTGCTACAGGAGTGGGCTTCACTCGAAATCCTGCCACCGGAGAGAAAGAGATGTACGGTGAGTATCTGTTCAACGCCCAGGGCGAAGATGTTGTTGCCGGTGTAAGGACTCCCTCTCCTATTAAAAATCTCGAGCAAGAAATGCCTCAAGTTTATGGAGAATTGGAACAATACACCACTAAATTGGAGAAACATTATAAGGATGTACAGGATTTTGAGTTTACCATACAAGAGGGAAAACTCTATATGCTTCAAACACGCAACGGAAAGCGGACTGGTTTGGCAGCGGTGAAGATTGCAGTGGATATGGTAGAGGAAGGATTGGTGAAGCCGGAAGAGGCACTTATGCTGGTTGAGCCCGAAGCTCTCAACCAGCTTCTCCATCCTGTTTTTGATGTCCAAGAAAAAGCTAAACATTCCCGGGTGGCCACGGGATTGGCCGCTTCCCCTGGAGCCGCGGCAGGGCAGGTGGTGTTTACAGCAGAAGAAGCAGTGGCCCAGAAAAAACAAGGCAAACGCCTGATTCTGGTTCGAGACGAGACGTCTCCCGACGATATACATGGTATGAGTGCATCACAGGGGATCTTAACTGCTGTAGGAGGCATGACCTCCCATGCAGCGATTGTAGGACGTCAAATGGGGAAACCAGCCGTCGTAGGTTGCGGGGATATCAGCCTGAATGAAGAACAGAAGTTTTTCAAAGTGGGAAATAGAGAATTTAAAGAGGGCGATTGGATTTCCATAGAAGGCACTCTTGGAGAAGTCTTGGAGGGTGAGATTCCGACTATGCCCTCGGAAATCGTGCAAGTCATCCGGGGAGAGAAGAAACCCGAAGATTCAGAGATGTATCAGGATTTTACGAAGTTTCTTTCCTGGGCAGATAAGAACAGAGAATTGAAAGTCAGGGCCAATGCCGATACGCCTGAAGACGCAAAAACGGCGTTGGCGTTCGGAGCCGAAGGCATAGGTTTGGCCCGGACAGAACATATGTTTTTTGAGGAAAAAAGACTGCCCTTCATAAAGGAGATGATTCTCTCTGAGACCGAGGATGAGAGAAGAGAGGCCATAAGCAAACTTTTGCCCTTTCAGAAAGAGGATTTCTATGGTTTGTTCAAGGCAATGGAAGGAAATCCTGTGACCATACGAACCCTCGATCCGCCTCTTCATGAATTTCTCCCCCGCAGGGAAGACCTGATGGTTGAACTTGCCGTACTGAAGGCATCCAAAAGCGGTGAAATGGCCAAAATCAAAGAACTGGAGCGGCTGCTGGAGCGAGTCAAGACCCTTTCCGAGTTTAATCCTATGTTGGGTCATAGAGGCTGTAGGCTTGGGATCACCTACCCAGAGGTTGTTGAGATGCAGGTTACCGCAATTTTTGAAGCTGTGTGCATGTTGGCCGATGAGGGAGAAAAAGTGATGCCAGAAATCATGATTCCTTTGGTGGGTACAAAGGAGGAGTTGGCGGATCAAAAGGATATCGTCGTACGTGTGGCCGAAGAACTGATGAGGAAGCACGATGTCAAGGTTGATTATTCCGTGGGAACGATGATCGAAATTCCTCGCGCAGCTATAACGGCGGATAAAATTGCTGAAGAAGCTGAATTCTTTTCTTTTGGGACCAATGATCTCACCCAAACCACCTTTGGTGTGTCGAGAGATGATGGGGCAAATTTCATAGCTTTCTACATTGCCCATGGAATTTGGAAGGATAATCCTTTTGAAACCGTCGACAGCGAGGGAGTGGGGGAACTCATGAGATGGGCTGTAGAAAAAGGACGCAAGACACGTTCAGATCTCAAAGTAGGAATTTGTGGCGTCCATGGTGGCGATCCTCGGTCGATCCATTTCTGTCATGAGATCGGGCTTGATTATGTGAGTTGTTCTGCCTATCAAATCCCAATCGCTCGCTTGGCTTCTGCTCAGATTGCACTTCGGAAGAAACAGAAAAAGTAGACAAAGCAGGCATCCTCCAATCTGTCGAGAGAGGCAGAAGAAGAAAAAGAAAGCGGCTTTCCTCCCTTTTGTGTGGGCGTGACTTTCAAGGGCATCTTTGCCATCAGCCATATCCTCCGCTCTAGTGAGGATCTTTTACGCCATTCCCTCATCGCCCTTCTCGGCGCCTGCGTAACTCCGCACATCTATTCCTAATCCCTGCAACACTGGCTTCTCTTCCCGTGTTTCTCCGGATCTTGAATCCTTTAGTAAGGTCGGGGTCCTCAATGGCGCTGCGGACATACCTGATGTCTTTTTCTATTAGAGCTAACCCACACAAAATGGAAGGGAATCAAGAAAGCTATCGTTTACCAGAGGCCTTGTGCAAAATATTTTTCAGTATGTAGGCCGCCATTGCTGGATTGGCTGCTAATCGTCTCTTGCAGTAAGCTGTGGCATACTTCCATTTTTCTGCAAAAGGAACGTAAAGGCGGACAAGGATACCATCCTTTATGAGCCGGTCCTGGAAGGCCTGCTTGGGGACGCCCATCAGCATCTGGACTTCATATTGATCCTTTTTCACATTTAACCTTTCAGCCATGTTGATCGTCTCATTTATGACAGCCTCATCATGCGTTGCAATCTCAGGATAATGCCCTTCCTTGAACAATACTTCAGTCTGTTCGAGCATCTTTTTCTTCATCTCTGGCTTGCTTTGGAGTGAGATTTCTTTTGGTTCGTTGTATATGCCGATGCAAATGCGGATGCGGGTCTTCAGACCTTGGAGGGATTTGATATCCCTGTCGGTGCGGAAAAGACGAGACTGCAATACTGTTCCAAATGTGGCATGCTCTCTGTGAATAGCCCGAAAGATATCCAGCGTCATGTCTGTGAAATTGTGATCCTCCATATCTAGAGTCACTTTGGTGCCATACTTTTCGGCCTTGATCACGATCCCTTCGATGATTTGACGACAATTTTCTGTACCCCGGTGGCTTCCCAATTGTGTGGGCTTCAGAGATAGAGTCGCATATTCCTGCTTGCCCAAAGCCTCTATGACCCTTTCATAAACGTTGGCAGTGTATCGAACTTCTTCATCGCTAAGCAATTCCTCCCCTAAAAGATCTATTGTGGAATAGACTTGCCTTTGGTCCCAGAATTTTTTTGCTGTATCGAGAGCGGCTTCAATACTGTCTCCAGCTACATATGGGCCGGCGAAGAGTTTAACCAATGGGGTGGGGGCGAGGTTAATGATAAAATTTTTAATTCCCATGCAAGATTCCTTTCCAAATTTGAAGCTTTGAGTAACTTCTTAGAAAGTACAAACTAAAATATTTTTGGAAAAACTTCAAGGACGGAAGTTGTTTCTCTTCGTTTTTTCTGGTATGTAATATTCTGCATGCAGCGCTGGAGAAGATTTTTCAGGAAGATTCGCAGGACAAAGTTCCCGTTCAGGTTTGTCTACAGTGACACCTATTGGATGGTAGACTTAGGAAATCATGTGTTCCCTGCTGTGAAGTATAGATTGGTCTACGAAAAACTCCTGATCAAAGGAGCTAAGAGGGAACATTTTCAAGAACCTGAACCAGCAACGGAAGAGGAAATTCTTCTTGTTCATACGCCGAGATATCTAAAGAAGTTGAAATCGGGCAGACTTTCCCAGGCAGAGATTATGACCATGGAATTGCCCTATAGCCCTGAATTATTGGGCTTCGCCCAACTCATGATCGGAGGAACCATCAAGGCCGCTCTGATGGCCATGGAAGATGGATTGGCGGTTCATATCGGGGGCGGTTTTCACCATGCTTTTCAGGACCATGGAGAGGGTTTTTGTGTGCTTAATGATGTAGCCGTTGCTTTGAGAAGGATGCAGGCAGAGGAGCATATCCAGAAGGGCATGATTGTGGATTGTGATGTTCATCAAGGAAATGGTACGGCTAAGATCTTTTCTGAAGACGAGGATGTTTTCACTTTTTCGATCCACCAAATGGACCTCTATCCTGCGCATAAAGAAGAAAGCTCACTGGATATCGGACTGTGGTCTGGAGATGGGGATCGAAGTTATCTTTCGGCAGTCAAATCTCATATTCCCCATTTGTACAAGGAATTCAAGCCAGATCTTATTTTTTATCTTGCAGGGGCTGATCCCTATGAAAAGGATCAATTGGGAGGCTTAAAATTGACATTCGAGGGGCTTAGAGAAAGGGACCGAATTGTCATCGAAGGAGCCCTAAGAAACAGGATACCAGTTGTTCTTCTCTTTGCTGGAGGGTATGCTTATGATGTCGAGGACACGGTTGCCATACATCTCAACACAATCGATACAGCCCAGAAACTGAAGAGCAGATTCAGTTGAAGATTTAAGTTTGAGTTTCTTTATCCATCCAGTCAAAATAAGATTTATGGCCTGTAAGGATAGGGAGGGCAATGATTTCAGGAACTTTGTAGGGATGGATTTGAAGTATTTTGCTTTCCAGTTGAGGGAAGAGGACGGTCTTTGTTTTGATGAATAGAACATATTCTTGATCCTGAGAGATCTTTCCTTCCCACCAATACAGGGATTGAACAGGTGCAACCTGAGTGACACAGGCAGCCAGACGGTCTTCGATTATCTTTTCGGCTAAAATTTGGCCGACCTCCATATCAGGCACAGTAGTCATAACCAGGATGAATTCATTCACTTCAGAGCCTCCATTTGTTTGAATGTATTAGCCAAGCGGGACGATGGGGCAAACCGCTACTCTTGTAAAAAAATGTGTGCGAATACTTTCGTGTCTCCCATCATGTTATCAATCACACAATATTCATTGGGTTGATGGGCGGTTTCTTCGACTTTAGCCCAGCAGGCCGCTTCATAGTTCGCTCTTCGAAAAAGGGCTGCCACTGTTCCCCCGCCTATGCCTGTCGGCTTTCCATCCTTTCTATAGATTTCTTTTATTGCCTTTTGCAGAGCTTTGACTACAAGCGCATCGGGTGATGTAGGAGGAGCGGCTGGCGCCTCCTGCACAACGTCGGCTGAAATTACCACTTTGAATTCATTCTCGATCTTCCCAGTCATTTTTTTGATATTGTGCAGAACATCTTCTAATTTGAATCTAGGAAGTATGCGGCAATCCATATAAAAGATATCTTCTCCAGGAATTGTGTTTATATTGGGGACATTTGGTTCTTTTTTCGTGGGTTCAAACGTCGAGATAGGGGGATCGAAAAGATGATCTTTATCGGTGAAGATTTTGTAGAGATTATTGAGTTCTGTAACCAGAAAAGAGGCTGCTCTGAAACTGTTTATCCCCTTCTCAGGAGTTGATCCATGAGCTTGCACTCCTTGGGTTTTGAATTTGAGCCAGAGAATGCTTTTTTCCGCAACCTCGATCATGGTCCCGTCCTTGTTTCCTGCGTCTGGAACGACGATCAAGTCCTGTTTCCTGAAAGGGTTGGATTTTTGAAGTATATAGTCGATGCCTTTTTCGCTTCCGGTCTCCTCATCTGCCACAAGAGCAATTCCCACATCATAGTTAGGCTCGACTCCTTCCGAGAAAAAGGCTTTTATGGCAAAGAGAGAGGCTACCATATCCTGTTGGTTGTCTTCGACACCTCGGCCATATATTTTTCCTTCTTGGATCCAAGCTTTGAAGGGATTGCCATTCCAGAGCTTAAGTTCTCCTGGAGGGACCACATCCATGTGGGTCATAATCCATATGGTTTTTGCTGAGCTTTTTCCTTTATAAAGAGCGAGAAGATTCGGGCGGTATCCTGCGGGGGCATCAAGGTCCTGTGCTTTGATGATATCGATATCGCTAAATCCATTTTTCTTCAAAAATTCGAGCAGAATCTCTGCTTTTTTTGCTTCTCCCTCTCCTCCGTTAGATGGAGAAATCGCAGGAAAGGAGCAAAGCCTGATCTGCATGTCGATCATCTCATTGCGAAAAGAGTCAATTCTATCGAAGATTTTATCCCTGATGTTCATGCCGCCCTCCATTAATAGAAAGATGATAACACCGCAATAAACAAGAAGCAAGAATTTGTTAAGTGCTTATTCGAGTCCTTTTTTTTGGTGTGGCGGGCCTTGACTTTAAACATTTAGTTTGGGTAAAAGTAGAATGCATTATGGATTAAGAGGTATGTCCAAAGTCATAAGCTAACCCAGGATGAGGCGCTTTCTGATCGATATTCTCAATCGCTCTGGTTTATTTCAGTTCGTCCAAGATGCGTATCAAAGACTGAAATACGCTATGAATTTCTCTCTGAAGGCAGAGAACAGGAGATTTGTAAAGATGGGTGCTCCGGATGGTCTTCCCCTTCCTCCTCCTCAGATGATTAACTTGGTTGCTGGACATTTTAATGTCAAGGAATTTTACGAAAACGGTCTTCTAGGAGCGAATTGTATTCGTAACAACCTGGAAAAAAATAATCTGGACATGGAAGGTTTCTCCTCAATTCTTGATTTTGGCTGTGGTTGTGGCCGTATCATCAGGCATTGGAAGACTCTTAGAGAACCCAAAGTCTACGGCTCTGATTACAATAAACGTCTAGTTCAGTGGTGTTTCAAAAATCTTCCCTTTGCAGAGTTTAAAGTCAACGGACCTTGTCCTCCTTTAGTTTACAGGAATGAAACATTCATGTTTATCTATGCCATATCCGTCTTTACCCACTTATCCGCGAACTTACAGAAGCCTTGGATGCAAGAACTGTGGCGCGTCCTCCAACCAGGAGGATATCTGCTGATGACGGTTCATGGGGAGAGCCGTCTCCAACAGCTCCGACCGGAAGATAGGGTAAAGTTCAACGCCGGGCATCTGATTACCATAAGGGATAAGTATTCGGGGACTAACATCTGCGGAGCCTTTCATCCGCAAAAATTTGTCCGGGAGATTTTAGCAAAGGGATTTATTTTTATCGACTTTTTATCCCTGGGAGCCAAGGATGCCAACCAAGATATGTATCTGCTCCGTAAACCAGAAGGATGAAGAGAACCGAATTTTGCTTGCTCGATTTTGATTTGACGATTGGTTGATATGCTTCCTTCTGATTGACTCGTTCCGGAAATTCTTTAGTTTCTTAGGTTTGGATGTTTCTACGCCACTCGGTTCTCTTGACTTTTCCTTCTTATGGACATACATTTACTCCAAATGCGCATCGGGTTTGATATCCGGCCCTTCTTGAGGGAAGAGACTGGAGTCGGAGTATATTTCAGGAATCTCCTTTTTTCACTGGCAAAGATCGACAAAACCAATGAATATTTTCTTTTTACGTCATCGTTGAAAGACAGGTTCAGTCCAAAAAAGATCCCCCCCTTGGAAAAGATACACTTTCAGGAGTTTTTCTATCCGGTGAAAATTGTTAACTTCTTCTGGCATCGCTTAGGATGGCCTCCTCTGGATTTTTTTTTCAAAAATCAACTGGACTTAACCCATTCTCCGACTCCCCTGCCCTTGCCGACTAGAGGAAAAAAGATTGTCACGGTCTATGATATTTTTTTTCTGGATTTTCCAGAGATGGCAGACAATGAGGCCAGGCGAAATTTTGCACAGAGAATGAAACACACCCTGCAAAAGGCCGACGGTATTGTAACAATATCCCGTTTCACTGCACAACAGTTGACAGAAAGATTTAATGTGGAGGGCAAGAGAATAAAGATCGTTTATCCAGGAATTGACCGGTCATATTGGGAAGATGTCGAACAAAAAAGACTCAATCAGACCAAAGCATACTATGGTCTTCCCTCTGATTTTTTGCTTTTCGTTGGCGCCTCTGAACAGAGGAAAAACCTTTTGAACCTGCTGGAAGCCCTAAAGATTATCCACGCTCGATACAGGAAAATATCCTTGTTACTCATAGGACCGAAAGGGCAGGATTATAAAAACATCAAAACAAGAATTCAACAGCTCGAACTCGATCCTTGGGTAAAGATGTTCGGATATCTGGAGGATAATGAGTTGAAAGATTTCTACTGGTTGGCTTCTGCTTTTGTCTACCCTTCCTTATGGGAGGGATTCGGGATTCCTCTCCTTGAAGCCATGGCTTGCGGAGTTCCTGTGGTGACATCTCAAACATCTGCACTCCCCGAGACAGGAGGAGAAGCTGCAGTATATTCTGACCCCAAGAATCCTGAGGACATAGCCGAAAAGACCATCCAGGTCTTGGAAGACAATACTCTGAGAGAGAGACTCATATCAGCAGGGAAAAAAAGGATTCAGTCTTTCAGATGGGAAGATGCGGCATCTGAGGTTTTGCGTTTTTATGAATTCACTATGGAACGATGAAAAGAAACATTCTTTTTGTTTCCCATTCTGGTGAACTCTACGGGGCGGAGCGTGTACTCCTCCTGACAATCGAAGGTTTGAACAAAGAAAAGTTCAATTCTGTTCTTGCCCTTCCCAGATCTGGTCCCCTCGGAGAGTTAGCAGAGAAATCGGGAATAGAGACTTTTTGTGTGCCATCGAAATGGTGGATCACAGAGAAGAGGAAAGTCTGGAAGCAGCCACTTTCCTGGTTGTGGAACTTGAAGAGCCTCGTTCAAATGTCCAAGCTGATAGATAAGAAAAAAATCGATCTGGTTTTTTCCAATTCTGCGGTGAACTTCACCGGGGCCTTAGCGGCAAGATTGAAGAATATCCCTCACATCTGGAGTTTGCATGAGATATTAGAAGAGTCAAGCTCTTTCTTGAGTTTTCTGTTGGGTAAACGGGCTTTAGTAGGAATAATATCTGCACTGTCCACCAGGATCATAGTCAACTCTGACATGACAGGGGTTCCATTTAAAAAGAATAATAAACTGCGAAAAGTCAACATTGGAGTCAGAGGAAATCACAAGGACATAGTCTTCAGCGATGCACTCCGTCGGAGGTTTGGATTTGACGCGCAGGATTTTGTGATTGGAGTTGTAGGAAAGATCTATCCTGAGAAAGGACAGAAAGAGGTTGTGGAGGCCGTGAATATGATCATTAAAACCCATCCTCAGGTGAGACTTTTGATCGTAGGAGGGGTGAGGCATACTGGCTATCAGAGAAAAATCCAGAAATTTATTTCGGTCAACCATCTGGAAAGGCATGTGCTGGTCACAGGATATCAAAAAGATATCTATGATATTTTATCCATGCTTAATCTGCTTGTTGTAGCCTCTACTGTTGAATCGTTTGGTCGGGTGGCTCTGGAAGCCATGGCAGTGAAGACTCCTGTGCTCGCAGTCAGAAGAGGTGGGATTTCGGAGGTCATTTCTCCTGGAGAAAATGGATTTTTGGTTGAATCCAGGAATCCGAAGATTTTGGCTCAGGGGATCTGTTCGGTTCTTGAGAGTCCGGAGCAAGTCTCTAGGATAATCGAGAAAGGCTACAAAAAGATGAAGGAGAAATATACTCTTGAGAATCAGATCGAAGGCATAGAAGGAGTCCTTAAGGAATGCTTTGAATCAGAATTTGAGGACGATGATACCATCCAGAGAGGGGCACCTAGTTGAACGGAACTAAACCAGAAAGAAGGAAATAAGTTGAAGGAAATTTCGGTCATCATCGTGAATCATAACAACCAATCCTTCCTCTTACAAACGCTGAGCAGCCTGTCGAAGAGTCTAAATTCTTTGAATCATGAGATCATAGTAGTGGATAATGCCTCGAGTGACGGCTCTTTAGAAGCTGTAAGACAGGATTTTCCATTGGCTAAACGAATAGCACTGTCTCAAAATGTTGGTTTTGCTCGAGCAAATAACGTGGGAGCAAGGCAGACCTCTGGACAATATCTTTTTCTGCTGAATAATGACACCTATGTCCCCATAGGTGCGATTCAGAAGCTACTTGATTTGAAGAAAAAACATCCAGAGTTTGGTATAGTCGCTCCCGTCATCCTCCATCCGGATGAAACACTCCAGCTCTCTTGGGGGAGGGATCTTCATTTATTCTCAGAGGTTTTCTTGAAATACTTTGCCAGCAGGTGGTATGCATGGCAGTATAAAAGGAAAAGAGGGGAGATCAGCCGGAATGTGGACTGGGTGAGCGGAGCCTGCTTTTTGATCGGGCGCAAATTGTTCGAACAGATTGGAGGCTTTGACGAGAACTTTTTCCTGTATGCAGAGGATGCAGATTTGTGCCGGCGCATCAGGCAGCTGGGTCATAAGATTCATCTGACATCAGAGGCTTGGATTATCCATTATCAGGGACAGTCGGTTTCCCAGTATCCTGGCCACTTTCTTCATGAGGCAAAGCGAAGCCAGCTATATTATTATTACAAGCACAATAGACAGTATTCTGCAGCGATGCTAAGGGGTTATCTCCTTTTTAGGTTCTCCATAAAGCTCTTTATCGGTCGCTTGCAGCGCGATCGTCAGAAACAGAAAGTATGGGCCGAGGTTCTCTCTGCTATAAAGGAGTTTCGGTATGAAGATTTTACTTGATGCAAGAAAAATTGAAGACTACGGGATAGGTACCTACATACAGAATCTCTTCCAAGGGATTGCTGATTCCGATATTTTTGAGTGTCGAGCAATCCATTTGAGAGGCACGAGATATATTGAATTGCCTCCTGAATCATACATACGTGTCTCCTCTAAGAATTATGACTGGAGAGAGCATGTTGAAATTCCCTTTAAGATTCGCAGGATGAAAGATTTTTATTATTTTTCTCCCCATTATGTGTTTCCCCTTTTTGTCAAAAACAAGCTTTTTGTCACTGTACATGATCTGATTCATTTCAAGTTCCCTCATTTGTTCAAACCAGCTCTGCGGGTGGAATTGGGAAAATTTTTTATGCGGCAGGTCAAAAAGAGAGCCCTTCTTGTTTTTACCGTTTCACAGACGACAAAAAAGGACCTCCAGGAACTATTTGGTTTCGAGGATCACAGGATTAAAGTGATCTATAATGGTTTATCCGACTCTTTTCACCAAAGTACACCACAGATTTCAGGATTATCTTTTCCTTATGTGCTCTTCACCGGAAATTTGAAGCCACATAAGAATTTGTCCACTCTTTTAAAAGCTTTTTCCCTGGTGAAGGAACGCTTTTCAGAGCTGCGGTTGGTGCTTATAGGCGTTGAACCCGATAAGCCTTTTTACCAGCTTATGAGAGATTTAAAGCTGAGGCAAAGGATCGTGATCAAAGGGTATCAGCCTCAAGAAGATGTGATTCGTTACCTGGATGGAGCCGAATTTTTTGTTTTCCCTTCCCTTTATGAAGGATTCGGCTTGCCTCCGTTGGAGGCCATGGCCAGAAGGAAAGCGGTCATAAGTAGCAGCGGAGGAAGCCTTGGTGAAATCTTGGGCGATAGCGCCCTTTATTTTCGACCAGACTCTGCTGAAGAGTTAGCTGAAAAAATGTCGCTCTTTATGGAAGACAGAGATCTGAGAGAGGACTACGAAAATAGGGGATTTGAACACAGTTCGCAGTTCCGCTGGCAAAAAACCATCCAGGAATATATGGAAGCTTTCCGTGCATTTAACTTGTCTGATTGACAAAAAAAAATGCCCTTTTTATAATCACCGCGATGCAAGACGCAAAGGTCGCTCTCGTCCATGACTGGTTGACAGGCCAGCGGGGAGGAGAAAAAGT